>OKSC01000562.1_pt1 | contig 42968 bp, 42 predicted proteins | sample 1601161 | NCBI WGS metagenome assembly OKSC01 (sample SAMEA3541552, study PRJEB24748) | human gut metagenome | biome: human gut; feature: human-associated habitat; material: faeces | place: China | collected 2012 | reverse complement strand
AAAATGCCCACGCCCCGAAGGATCGTGGGAAGAGCTAGCTATGTGTCATCCATCATATTCTTCAAAAAGAAAATAACTTTTTATTCCACGCCCTTTATTCATTTTACCCTGCTTTGTTTTATCAATCAGCGTTTTAAAATGCTGAAATAATTCTTCACGATTTTCCATTGAAACGGCGTGGTAAGACGTTACCTTAAAGTCATTTTTTACCTTTTTCCAAATGGCTGCCATATAATTCTTTTGGGCGTGTTTTCGCTCCTCTTCTGTACTAAATATTTTATCTTTCATTCGATATTCGCAAAGTTTTCTAGCCAAATAGTTGGCATAATTTCTAGCTTTGGCATTTGCGCCGATGGAATCAGGAGCAGCTTTCACTCGCGGTGGAGGCATGTGATCAATGTACACATTTTGCTCTATTTTACAACCGGTGTTTCCCAAGGCGAGATTTCCCGCTTTGATTTTTCCGGAAGTAGATGTTTTTTTTCTGGCCGAGCTTAACTTCCACATGATCATAGTTTTTTTGAGACGTACATCTGCTTCTGATAATTCCCCTTTCGTAATCCGATTGTGACATCCGCCACAAACCATAATCATATTTTCATAGGTGCTATTTCCACGATCGCTATCAATGTGATGAAACTCCCAAGTCCCCGGTTCACTGTTTCCGCAAAACGGGCACATAGAATTTGCTTCTTGTTGAAGTTTTTTTTTCAAGACGGCAGCTATTGCTTTTCTTGGCTTTGCGGTTACTTCACTCATTTTTTCGTTTCCTCCCTGATTTTTTCAGGGAAATTAGCTATTACCATAGCCAAACACTGCATCTGTTCTTCGGGGGGCAAGGCGTCATAGATCTTGAGATACATTGCTCGCCGCAGGTCTGCTTCGGAGTTGCCGCTGGTCGTACCGAAATAATTAATCTTCATGTTTCTGAACAATTTCAGAAACACCCCGACAGGCATATTTTCGATCTTTGCCTTGCCGCTAAAATAAGCGTTAATCGTGCTTTGTGTGATCCCCGCCAGCTCCGCCAACGCTTTTTGCGTTTTTTCGCGTCGATAAAGCTCTTTCAGGGCCCCTAAAATTTCGTTTTCCTCGATCATTTCGCCCCTCCCTTTACAGGTTTTATCGTAAAAAATACCGTCCTTTTGATTTTATTTCAAGTTTTTCTCGTAAAAATCGCGGAAAACGATTTAAAAATCCGTTTTAAACGATACAATTTATCAAACAGAACGATAAAGGAGGAAGCAATGACACGTTTGAAATGCTTGCGAAAAGCCACTGGCTTAAAACTGCGGGAAGTGGCGAAAAAAGTCGGAGTAACTCCTTCGACGGTCCATGATGCAGAAATTCGCGGGGTTCGCACTCCGCGTACAGCGGTGAAGTTCGCAGTAGCTTTCCCCGGCCATACCTGGCACGATTTGCTGGAAGAACCGGGGGCAACAGCATCACATTGAATTGCAACCCGCTCAACTAAGGAGAAAATATCATGAGCGAGAACAAGGAAATGACTCTCGAGGAGCGGAAAAAGCTTGAGACACAGGTCGCAGCGCTTTTTGCCGGCGAGGAACGGGCCGACGAAATGGAATTGCTGGCGTCCACGATCTGCGACGCCGACCCGGATTACCTCGCGGACATCGCGGCGTATATCCGTGTTGCGCAGGCCGCCGGAAAGCACCCCATTGAAATTCAATTCAACGTCGCGCATGATCTCTGCCAATATGGGCGGCCGTGCTTCCTGCCCCGGACGCAAGGCTATGCCAAGCGCGAACAGGAGGGCCGGTAATCATGGAAAAAGTAAAATTCAATGTCGGTGATGTCGTCCGGCTGGTTTCCGGCGGGCCGGCTATGACGGTCGAATCGGTGGGTGATCGCGAGGTGACTTGCGTTTTCTTCAGTAGCGATGCGCTCCTCCGCCGCATATTTTTCCCCGAATGCCTCGATATTGTTCCGATATTCCGCTTCAAATCCACGACCGGACCGGCTCCGGCGGCGGCAGGCCGGGAGCTTGGGAAGAAGCTCCCGAAGGATATCACCGACTATTGCAGAACACACGGCCTCAGCCGGGACTACAACGGCGATGGCTGGAGCTTTCAGGCCCCGCAAGGGTTCCATTTTGCCGGCAGCGGACTGCACGAAGAGTGCTGCATCAGCACGGCGGAGCGCTTTTGGGAGATTGTTCAGGCCGGTTTTGAGCCGTGCGGTGAGGAATGCGAATGGTGGGGCATCTCCGACGATGACGGGCTGCTTGAGACCGGCACCTCCGCCATGCGTTACCGGTGGATGGTAATCGAAAAAGCTGTTTCGGGCCTGTATAAAGTCTACTCTGCCGGTGAATACGAAAACGGTCCCGGTTGCCGCCATCCCGAATGCGACATGAACACGCTGGAGGGCGCACAGAAATGGATCGACGGCTACATCGACGAAGTCAAAGAGGGGGCGGAATAACATGCGGATTGAACTGTCACTGAATCAAGCGTCCCTCGTGTTGCAGGTGCTGCGCGCGGTCGACGCCAAGCTGAAGCCGGATGAGGACGGCGAACTTGAGCTCGGCGGCGCTCCGGGAATCGTATTTTCCGCCGAAGACGGCGCGGAATTCCGCGCGGCGGTCGACATCATCAAAGAGGCGGGGGTGTAACTATGGACCTCGAGAAACTTGCACGTGAGGCCGGCGTCAAGGGCGGTCAGGGCCGCAGCGGCGCGGAAATGGTCTTTTCCGCACTGGTGGTCCTCACCGGATTGACGGCCATCTTCATGGCTCTGATCATCGCGGGGGTGACGGCATGCCTAAAGTAAACGCCGCTAAACTGACCGCCGACCTGCCGTTCGGGCCGGTGCCGAAGGTGTTGCGCCGGCTCACTCGGCCGGAACGCCGCGTCACCTACCGGGTGCTTTCCAGCGTGCTCGACGGCACAATCCGGCTGCCGGAGGGATTCTTCGACGGCGCGGAGCTGGTCCATTGTCATGCCGCCGCGCAGAAGATCGAATTGAAACGCCGCAGGAGGTCATAAGATGGAACCTGTCAGCCCGATTATGCTCCTGCGCGACCTTTCCCGCGACCGCTCGAACTGGACCGACGTGCGTCATTACCCTGATACGGTGACGCTGCGTCGCATGATCCGGCTCGCCGACTTCGCCGCGCAGAATCCGACGCGCTGGCAGGTGATCCGGCTCAAACATGAATGCCCCGGCATGACGCAGACGGAAATCGCCCGTGTACTGCGGATCAGCCAGTCTGCTGTATCCGAGTACCTGAAGCCGGTCGACCTCGCCCGGCCAGACGACTATCCCGAAGATGACGAGCTTTAACTTTTAACGATAAGGAGTTATCAAAATGGCAACCGTAAAACTTTCAGACGACCGCGAATTTCAGCAGATGACGCCGGAACAGGCCGACGCGCTGTTCGCCAGCCTTGCCGTACTGGATGCGGGAATCCGCCGTGCGGCGGCGGAAACCGACAAGAAAATTGCCGACTTGAAAAAGAACTTTGAAGAGCGCACCGCCGACGATTTGGAGCAATGCAAGATTCTCGCCGAGCGCTTGAAAGCGTACATCGCCGCCCATCGGGGCCGCTTTGTCCGGCCGCGCCAGCGCAAGACGCCTTTCGGCCAGTATGGCCTGCGCACCGTCACCGACACGAAGATCATTGATGAGCAGTTCGTCATGGCCTTTTCGGATGAGCGCCGGCTCGGACTCTATACCGTGACCCGGAAGATCGACAAAAACGCGGTTGGCCGGGCGATCGAACAATACGGCGAGGTTCCCGGGGCTAAAATCGTTTCCGGCGATGTCGCCAGCTATACGGTCAGCAAATCCGTACTTGACCAGCAGACGAAACAGTAAGAGGTGCGACAATGCTGGATTGTGGTATACTGCAAAAAATCGACGCGATTGCGGAGGGCCGGCTCCCCGAAGAGCTCGACGAGCTGACCGCCCTCGGCCGCGCGCTGTTCCGGGTCAATGCGCTGACCGCGCAAACCCTCGCTGTTGTCGTCGCCGGCGGCAGCGCCGCGTTCGGACGAAACATCGCCGGTTGGTCCGAATGGTGTGTGAAGGAGCTTGGAATCGACAACGCCTCCTACCGCAGCCACCTGCTTGCAGTCGGGAAAATGCTGCGCGCTTTACGCAATTCCGATTGTAGTATACCACAATTCCGCAAGATATTCAGCCTCGCTCATGACAAGCAGCTTGCGCTCTCCCGGCTGCCTGCCGACCGTCTGCCGGCCTTCCTGTCACACTACCCGGAACTCGACCGGATGAGCCGCGAGGAAGTCCGCGCCGCCGTCAGCGCCGCGCTCGGCGAAACCGCGCCGGCCGCCGTTCAACAGTTGCTCCCCGGCTTCGACAAGGCCCTCGATGTGATTGTAGCGATCGACGAGGGGAAGCTGCTTGAGGTCGCCACCAACCCACGCTTCGATACGCAGACTGCGCTCAAAATGAGCTACTCCGGCGTGACGCTCTGCAAGGCGTCGGTCGGATATCTCGCGGACCATGCCGACGAGCTGGATGACGACATGCTCGCTGAGTTGGCAGAAAACGTTGAAATGATCCGAAACCGGCTGGCCTCTGCCGTGGCCGACCGCCGCAAAAAACTGCTCAACAACTGATCAAGGGACATAGCCCAACATGGACAAGATCAAGAAATATCTGTTGCAGGCCCGGAAAGGGGCCGCCAAGCCCCCGAAGTTCTCGCCGCCGGCCGTCGCCCCGGCCCCGGCTCTCCCCACCGTAAAATCGCTGCGGAAGGCCCCGCTGGCGTTCGACGCCGAAGAACGCGCGCTGCGGGATGAAAAGCTCCAGTTCATCCAGCTCTGCCTCGCGGAAAAGCAGCGTGGCAAGGCGTGGCCTGACGCCGCGCTGCTGATCGCCTCCCGCGACGCCGCACTGATGCCGCGCCTCTCTGGTCGGAGGCTGCTGACTTATGACAATCTGCGCAAGTGGCGCGAGGTACTCGGCAAGACCGCCGACGGTTCCCCGAACTGGTCAAACCGCGACGCTCTGCTGCGGAACTATGGCCGCGACACCGAGCGACAGGGAGACCCGGCGTTCTGGACCGCCGTGCTGGCCTGTTATCTCAATACGCAACATCCGAAGCTCGCTAAAATCTATCGCAAGTTTGCGGTTAAATGGCGCGAACGTTATCCCTCGCGGGCGATTCCGTCGGTTGCAGCGGTCCGCTACTATATCGCCCGGACATTTCCGCGCCGTCTGAAGGCGCTGGCCCGCGACGGGGAAAACGCCTTTCAGCAACGCTTCCGCGACTACATCGAACGCGACCCGGAAACGATTCGCCCAAACGAATGCTGGGTGGCCGACAGCCGCACGCTTGACTTCATGGTGCGCGTCGATGTCGGCGGGAAATGGGTTCCGGTTCGGCCGCAGGTCTGCACGATCCTCGATGTCAAATCAGAGTATGTGGTGAGTTGCCAACTGGTCGTCGATTCAGTGACCAACGCCGTGATCCGCAACGGCCTCGGCGACGGAATCTCGAAGTATGGTCGCCCTTCGGTTTTCCTGATTGACAACGGCGCGGACTACTGCGCCGCAGGCTTCACTACGCCGGTAATCTTTACGCCGAAGGTCAGCGGCGGCGAACTTCACGCACATTCGATCATGAAGGCGCTTGACATAGAGGTCCGAACCGCGCTTCCCTACAACGCGCAAACGAAGGTGGTCGAGCGCTTCTTTCGGGAAATGATGGAAGATGACGCCTTTCGGCGCGGCTACGTCGGCAATACTCCCGCCAATCGTCCGGCGTCAGCGGAGGTTTGGTCCAAACCGGAGAACTGCAACCGGCTTATGAGTGTGCAGCAGGCCGCCGAAGCAATTGATGACTTCATCCGGGCCTATCACTCCAAGCCGAGCAGCGGTAAATACTGCAAGGGCCTGACACCGGCTCAGGCGTTCACGCCGGAACTCCGGCTGACCCGGCCGAATCTGTCGCTGCAGGAGTATTTCATGGCATTCCTCAAGCCGCTTTCACGGAGTCGGGTCGTCGATCCGCGCGGGCCGTCGGTCGTCTGCGGCAAATTCCGCTATGTCGCGGTCGACCGGCACGCCCTGTGGCCCTATGATGGCAAGCCGGTCATGGTTAAGTTTGACAACGTCAACGCAAACCGGTGTTTTGTTTTCAGCCTCGACGGCAAGTTCCTGACCGAATGCCGTCGGCCGGAGTATGTGCCTTACTTCGCCCGGACCGATGAGGAACGCGGGCGACTTTCCGCCGCCCTGAAACGGCGTGAAAGCGAACGTCAGGAATTGAAAGCGCTGATCATGAGTGAAACGAAAGGTTTTCACAAGCTCGACCCGGCCACCATCTACCTGCTCGACGCAGAAACGCTCGAACAAGGCGCGCGGCTGCAGCTGATCGACCGCCGGACCAGCGTGAAAGGTGAAACCCATAACCCGGCAATTTATGCCGCGCCCGGTGAGGCCGCACCGCTGCCGTCCCCTGCTGCCGCCGCGCCGCTGCCCGGCCCTGCTCCGCGTCCGGCCCTGCCGGAGCCCCCGCCCGAGGCGGTCCGCAAAGCCGATCCTGACCGGGTCCGGCTGCTGAATCAGATTCTCAAACAACAGTCACCGATCATCTAACTGGAGGAATACAACATGACGAACGAATCTCAACCGGCCGCCAAAGGCGGTGAACAGGTACTCACAGTCGGGGTTGCGCAGTTTCGCGCCGCGCTGGCCCTCTATCCGGCAGAAGATCAGGAAATTCTCGAATGGCTCCGGGGCTATCTTTATCAGGCGCTCGGCGGGCAGGTTCAGCCGCTTTTGCAGCGCCTCGGTGTCTCCTATCTCGATTTGCACCGGGTGTTCTCCGGGCGACGGTCGGAAAATTATTCCGGCGTAATCGCGGCGGCAGCCGCCCTTCGGCAGCGGGTGGCGAAGGATACTCCGCTGGTTGAAACAGACGTAACGCGGGCCATCACCGACGCGCTCGACTATGCCCGCGACCATGCCGCAATGACTGCGATCGTCGGCGGTACCGGACGCGGAAAGACGCTGACCGCGCAGGTGTGGGCGGCGGCGAATAATCATGGCAGGACGCACTACATCCGCATGACCAGCGGTGCGCGGCGTTCAACGCTCCTGATGAAACTTTGCGAATCCGCCGGCATGGGTTACGGCGGCTACAAAGGGCCGGAACTCGAACAGCGTATCCTCCACAATAATGCTTATACCTCTCGGAATGTGTTGATTATCGATGAGGCCGGACACTTGATCCCGAAGGGGGACAGTTCAGCCACCAGCGCTATTGAATTTCTGCGCGATATGCACGATGAAATCGGTTGCGCCGTGGTGTTGATCTTCACGGACGTGTATCTCGAACAAATGGAGCAGGGGCGTTTGAATCGTTTTTTCGGACAGTTCATTGGCCGGTTGGAAAAGATTGTCCGAATCGCTCCCGAGCCGAGCCTCGAAGAGGTCGAGGCGGCCGTGCGGTCTTTCGCCCCCGAGGCCGGCAGCGACTTGATCGCCGCCGCTTTCGCTGCTACCAACAGCGGCAAGGGAAAGCTGCGGACATTGTATCGCGACTTGAAGAAGGCCGACCTGCTGGCGAAAGCGCAGAATCATCCGCTCGACGTTGAAGACCTGAAAGCCGCCATCGCATGGCGGAGCGGCGAAGAATTTTAAGGAGGTTGAACCATGGAATTTTCACGGGAAACAGAGTTGTGCTGGTCCAAGTCGCTCCGCACTGACGGCGCTTACGTCAACGGTACGGTATGGGGAATCCGGGTCGCAGCGCCGGGACATATGGATACGGCGATCGCATGGGTTAATGAGCTGCAGGAGCGGGTCAAACACGAGTTCAATCATAGCCGGGAACTGTTTCATAAAGTCAGTTTAATACGTGCGCAAACTCTTTTCACCGTCAGCCTTTCCTTGGAGGTTGAAGAGCTATACGCGGATCTGCTCGGCCCCCTTGTCGATCGCCTGAACTCGATCGCGGATGAAATGATGAATTTATCATTTATGGAGAAGCAATGATGGATTTATCACCTAAAGTATACGCTTATTTGCGTGCCTCCGAAGTTGTCAAAAGGGCGCGGGCTGAACGCAATATGTATGACCGGAAAACAGCTGCGGCAATCAACCAAGAGCTGAAGTCAATTGCCGCACGGCTTACGAAATCTGCGCAGAAGATATACAATAACGAGTTACTGAAAGCCGCCTTGGATAAGGACCCGAATACAGCAAGAAATTATGCTGATTGGAAGAAACTGCGTCGCTATCTCAATGCACAAAAGACCATCGACCGCATCACGGCTGATGTCGAAAAACAGCGGGAGAATGAGCCGAAATGAGCTTGGCCGCAATCCACATTCTAAAAAAGGAACTTGGCCTTTCTGATACCGAGTACCGTACGATTCTCCGCGATACGGCTGGCGTGGCCTCAGCAGCGCAACTCGACGAAATCGGCGACCGCGCGGTGATGAGCCGCTTGTATTCGCTCCGCGACGCCAGTCGACAAACCGCCGTCCGTCCTGCGAAAACGCCGACAGAGGCCAAAATATGGGCGCTGTGGTACGAGCTCAAAGGCTATCTCCCCAAGCAGGAGCAAACGCTTGCTTATCTGCTCGGATTTGTCCGCAGAGCGGCCGGTAATCAAGATGTGAAGGAGGCCGGCGACCTTGCCGGTCTGACCGGAAAAGAGTCATACAACGTGATCGAGGCGCTGAAGCGTCGCCTCGAGCAGGAGCGCGCGACTGTCGCGCAGGAGGTGCCATTTTGAAGTAGCTGCATTGTAATAGGAGAGCGGGAGAGATAAGGGACGGCAATCCCTGTCACTCCCCGGCCCGGTGGTTGCTCACCAGCCCGTTTTACCGCTCATGAGAGATGATTTAAGGTAATACGGTTTGATGGATTATGCAATCACCGGGATTTTTTTTGTCAATAAATTCCAAACAAACGAGGTGAAACATGGCTCAAAAACAAAGTCCTGTAACCGCCGCCGACTTAGCGAAAAACGCCTATAAACAGCAGTATGGCGTCATTGTCATCTGCTCCGATGAGGCGCAGCAGATCGCGGTCTATGAGGCCATGAAACAGCAGTATCCGAACAATAAAATCAAGGTTGTAACCACGTAGTATGATTATCTCCGTACATAACAGGTGTAGCGATTTTTCCAGCTACAGAGCCGCCCGCGTCAAGTCGCTTTTCAATGCCGAGTCCGGCTGCAATTTTGACCTCGAAGCCGAGCTGCCGGCCGATGATCCGACATGGAAAATCGGCGTAATCGTGGGGCCGTCCGGCAGCGGAAAAAGTTCAATCGGCCGCCAGTTCTGGCCCGGCGTCGGCATCGCCAATCTCGCCGCCGGTTGGCCCTCAGACGCGCCCATCGTTGACGCAATCGCGCCCGCCGGGGACTTCAATGCCGTAACCGGCGCGCTGGCCGCCGTGGGCCTCGGCGACGTGCCGGCCTGGCTGCGGCCGTTTCATGTTTTATCGGTCGGTGAGCAGTTCCGTGCCGGTCTTGCGCGCCTGATCGCCGATCCGCCGGAGCGCGTGATCGTCGACGAGTTCACCAGCGCTCTTGACCGCCAGATTGCGCGGTTCGGCGCGCTCGCATTCGCCAAAAGCTGGCGCAGGCTGCCCGGCTCCCGGCAGTGCCTGATCCTGACTTGCCACCGCGACGTGGTCGACTGGATCACGCCTGACTGGACCTTCGACACCGCGACCGGCACCTTAAGCAAGGAGTGGGTTCAACGCCCCCACTTCGAGCTCGCGGTCTATCAGACCGACTGGAGGTTTTGGAAAATGTTTGAGCCGCATCACTATCTGAAAATGCCTCTGATGCCATGCGCAAGGTGCTATATTGGAGTCGTCGGCGGCGAACCCGTCTGCCATGTGGTGATGAGCAGTCGGAATAAGGGGAAAGGGGGCGTCGAGGCGCGCGGCTGCCGCCTCGTGGTGCTGCCCGAATGGCAAGGGGCCGGTGTCGGCATGCGCTTTCTCAACGCCGTTTGCGAGCTTAATTTGCAGGGGGCGGAGGGAGGGCGTTTTCCGGGCCAGCCGGTTACAACGCTTTTTCATACTTCGCATCCGGGTCTTGCCGCCTCGCTGCGACGCGATCGTCGCTGGAGGCAGGTCAGCGCAAATCTGTATGGAGAACCGCGCGCGCGATGTATTCACACGATGGCTGTCAGCAACGCCAGAAAATTGGCAGAAACTCCGAATGCAACAGCAATCAGCGGAGCCGCGTATGGAGGGCATTTCAGAGCTATTCAGGGGTTCCGGTATGTGGGGGCGGAGGGGGTGCAAAATTGAGAAAACTTCGCGTTATTTTGTGCTGTCAGCGCAGTTTCGGCGCGGCGGTTTTTCGGTTGTTGCGTGAGCGGGATGAACTCGAACTTGCGGCGGTCTATGCGCCTGCCGGAGATAAGGCGGCCGGCCTCGCGGAGCTGTATCACATTCCGCTTCGACTTGCCGGGACACTGCGGGCCACCAGCATGCCGGATAACTGCGACCTTCTGATCGCAGCACACTCGCATGACTTTGTGAGTGCCGCCGTGCGTAATCGTCTGCGCCTTGGGGCAATCGGTTACCATCCTTCGCTTTTGCCCCTCCACCGTGGCCGTGACGCGGTTCGGTGGACGATCCGAGATAGAGACCGCGTTGCGGGCGGCACCGTCTTCTGGCTTAACGATACGGTCGACGGCGGCCCAATTGCGGCGCAGGACTGGTGCCACGTGCGACCGGATGACGACGCCAGCGAACTGTGGAGGCGCGAGCTTTTCCCGATGGGGCTGCGTCTGCTTTCCGAGGTGCTTGACGACATCTCGCGAGGTGACTTGGTAATGCAGCCGCAGCTGCCCGAACTCGCCACATGGGAGCCGTCTTTCGTAGGTGCGCCACGTCTTTTCAGGCCGGAGCTGCCACAAATCGGTACGCTGCCGGAGGGCTTCCGTGTCGTGCGGTAGACCACAACCGAGGGGAGAGTGATCCTCCCTCTTTTTTCGTCCTCGCACAATCCCCTCGCACAACGCTCCGCTCGCTCCTCAAACCGGGCTCCGCACAACGTTCAAGGCCCTGTCTGCGAAAACTCCCGCTTGACCGTCCTTGAGCTCAAATGACCACGCTTGACCTGCGTAAAGCTCCCGTGTTTCTATAGTATCCGGCCTGAAATCATGCGGAAAATGAAAAAAAAACGCCTGAGGACTTGACAAAGCGTCTGGAATTATGTATAATTATAAGTGTTCCATCGTGTACCACAGAGATTCCAGGTGATCTCAGAAAAAGTGATTTCATTCAGATTCGGGACGTATGGAATCTTTGAAAAAACAAGGTGATTTGCCATGAATATCAAAACGGCGGAAATTATCAGTGATATTTCCCACGCTGGTTATATCAGCGTCCGTAAATATGTGATCGACCAGGTGGTGCGAAGCGGTTCAACCCCCAAAAGGCTGGCTTCGATGCGCGCTCTGGCGACCCGGTTCGGAGTCGGCAGCTCCACTGTCCAGCGCGCGTTGAAAGATCTGGTTGACGACGGATACCTGACCGCGAAGAAAGGGATCGGCATGTTTACCAATCCCGAATTCAGCTGGCGGGGGAGAAAACAGGAGATTATCGAAGTTCTGATCGCTGACGGCAGGCAGATTTATTTTGAAAAATATCTTGCGTCACTGCTTTCGGCTGTCGCCCCGGGCCTGACGGATGAAGGGCGGATGATCCATTTTATCGATTTTTTCAATTTCAACAGGGAAACATTTTCCGGACCGGATGCGGCTTCGCGGGCATTGATATGGCTCTATCCTGATCTGTGCGAACATAAAAGAGCAATTGATTTCGTCAACAGCATCAGGATTCCGGTGATTTTTGCCGGAGGATTTTCAACGGAACACCATTGCGCCCGGTACAACTGGGAGGAAGAAGGCTATACGGCGGCTCTGGCCCTCCTGAAAGAGGGCCGGAAAAAGATCATGCTCCTGACCGATCCGCAGCATGAACCGCTTCATCTGGCCGGCGTGAAACGCGCATTTCGCGAGATGGGAGAAACGTATGATGAATCCCTGGTCCTGCGCGGCAATCAGAATCTGGTCGCGGATTGCGAACGGCTTATGAAACGAAAGGGCATTCCGGAGGCTTTCTATGAAGGCGCAAACGGTTTCGGAGCACTCGAAGCTGTTTTTCAGGATTGGGGTGTTGATTTTCTGCGGCAATGCCGCCTGGTTTCACAGGATGACTCGTGCCATTTATTTCCCGTTCCGCAGTGGCGGTTCCGGCACAATTATTCAAAAATGGGCGAAGAGGTTCTCGCGCTGTTGAAACTCGCCCTGCAAAATCCGCAGGGGCCGCCGGAACTCCGGCTGGTTCCGCGCGAACTGGATACCGATCTGCATCCCTGAAACGTAAGGAGATTTCTTATGAGAGCAAAGAATTTCACACTGATCGAGCTTCTGGTGGTGATTGCAATCATTACGATTCTGGCCGCAATGCTGCTGCCCGCATTGAACAAAGCGCGAGACAGGGCCAAAGCGACGAACTGCGTCAGCAATTTAAAGCAAATCTGCGGCGCTTCCGGAATGTATTCCGCCGATTATCAGGATTACCTTGTCATACCGGGATATGTAGATAAAGAGGCGCTGCTGGACGATGGCGAAATCTGGGATATTCTTCTGGCGCGCTATATGGGCTTCAGCAAAGGCGGCAAAAGAAATTTCCAGCTGTTCCGCTGCCCGATCGATCCTGACGAGCTTTATGTGGGAGCCTCCATCCGCTCCTACTGGCTGAACGGGCCGACCAGCGACAACAATGGAACCGTTGCGGAGCTTTCGACGTTCGGCACCAGCCAGGCTCCCGGCGGAAAAAAAGCCGGTTCGTTTAAGAATTCGTCGGAAGTGATGCTCTTCCTCTGCAAAGCACTGGCCCGCGTTCCCGATAATCAAAGTCATTTTTCCCGCGGGGTCCGGTACGTGACCGATCTGGGACACCGGCATTGGTATGATTCCGGCGTGAACGGACTCCGGGGGCAGTTCCAGCACAGCGGAGGCAGCAACTACGGCTTCACCGACGGGCATGTCGGTTTCCTGCGGCCGGGCAACGAATTGGGAAATGTCCACACTCCGGCCCGGAACCACTGGATCATCCAGAAATAATGAACCATACAATCCTTAAAACAAATGAGACGGTAAGTTTATGAACTGCTTTTTTAAAATCGCCGCCCTGTGCACTTTGCTGGGAGCTGTTCAGGCTTTCGCCGGCGAGGAAGAAATTGTCCGCCCCTTTATCGAAGCACGGGAAAAAGTTCGCGCTCAGCAGAATATGCTGAAAAAAGAAGAAACCCGGGCTCCCGGCTCCGGGGATGTGCAGGAAGCCGGAAAGCGTATCGCGTCGCCCAACGCCGTCTATCCGCTTATTTTTTCTGAAAAGAAGAGAATGAACGGCTCTCTGGATGACTGGAGCGACATTCCGTTTTCGGGAGAGCTGATGTTTCAGGGAGATCCGTCCGTCGCCGATCCGGCGTGGGGGGCCTCTTTTAAAGCGGCGGTTTCCGAAGACACTCTTTATCTTCTGCTTACGGCGCGCGACCCGAAACTGCACTTCGGGATCAAGCCGGCCTACAACAGCGACTGCTTCGAGCTCTTTTTCGACCCGTTTTTCCATTGCGGGCGAATGGATGACGGAACCGCCCAGATCTTCATTACGGCAACCGGTGAGGAAGGTGCGCGGCCCGAAGCATCCGGCAAGTATCCCGTCAAAGTAATTCCGGTTCCCTTTGAAGGAGGATGGGCGGCGGAAGCGGCAATCCCGCTCGACAACGATTACTTCAAGATGTCCCCGTATGACGGGCTGGCATTCGGATTCAACGTAAGCTACAACAGCAACGACGAAGGAAAAGTGCGGACCCGGAAACTGACCTGGAGCGGAATCGACCGCAACGACGAATCCTGGATGGACGCCTCTCTTTACGGTGCGATGCGGGTCGTTCGTGCCGGCTCCTCCGCAATCCGCCCGGTGCGCCCCGGTTCCGCGATCGAGGAGAACCGGAAACGTCGCCGGGCCGGCGAAACCCTTGCCGATCCTTCGGTCATCCGGACCGTGAAGCCGAATCCGGCGGTGGTGCGCGGATTCATGTCGGGCGGTCTGCGCGGCGGGCAATCGTTCCGGGATATGGCGAACGACTGGAATGCCAATGCCGTGCGGCTGCAGCTCTGGAGCGTCGGTCCGAAACCGACCTGGACGGAAGAGAATTATCCCGTTTTTCTCGACCGCCTGGAAACGGCGGTCAGGCAGGCGCGCGATGCCGGGCTGAAAGTGATTCCGGTCGCGTTTGAGGTTCCCTGCGAACTGAACGGCAAAGAGATGTGGGAAGTTCCCGGAGTGGAAGAAGCTTTCATCCGTTACTGGACAGGCATTGTCGAACGGCTGGCACCTTACCGTGACGCCTTGTGGGGATATGATCTTTTCAATGAACCCCTGGCCCGGGCGCAGCTGCCTTACGCCCCGGTCGAATGGCGTCAAATGGCGGTCAACATCACAAAAGCAATCCGCAGACTCGATCCTGACACCTGGATTATTTATGAAGTCGGCCCCGGAGGCGGCTGGCGCGGGTTCGAAGACCTTGTTCCGCTGCCGGACCCCAAAGTGATCTACAGCTTTCACTTTTATGAGCCGGGCGCATTCACCCACCAGGGAATCGCCGCGACACTGCTGCAGGACCCGGGGCTGCTTGCCAAGGCGCAGGAGACGACCGGAGTCGTCTATCCCGGCTTCATCGGCGGCCGTTACCGCGACCGGAAAGAGATGGAAGAATCGCTTCAGCCGGTCATCGACTTCCAGAAGAAATACGGCGCGCCCATTTTCGTCGGCGAATTCAGCGTCATCGCCTGGGCGCCCGTCGCCTCCGCGGTGCAATACCTGAAAGACTTGACCGGCATCTTCCAAAAATATGGATGGAGCTGGACCTACCACGCATTCCGGGAATACCAGGGGTGGAGCCTTGAACATGAAGACGGCGTTCTGGTCAAGGACGCCAATCTGAAAATGGTCGGCATGAGCAAGCGCGGCGAGGTCATTCTGGAGGCGCTGAAGGCGAATTCCAAAGAATTGGAAGAAGAAGAGGAAGAGGAGGAGGAGGAACCGGCGGCGGAAGTCGATTTTTCCCGGGAGAATATGAAAACCTGGAGCTCCACCCGCGGAGCAGTGTTCAAAACCGAAAATGATGCGGTTGTCATCGACGGTACCGACTGGGATTCCAAAATCAACCGGAACATCAGGCTCAAGAGCAGTCAGCGCTACCGGATCGAAGGCGTGGGACGCGGCAAGACGATGGTGCGCCTGCAGATCGGCTGGGGAAAAGCGTTCTGTGAACTGAATCTCTCCGGAAATGAGTTTCGCAGGGGAATTACGGAATTTACCACTCCGGCGGGAGACGGCCGCTATAATCTGGCGATACAGGTGAACGCGCCCGAAGGGCGGGCGGAGGTGAAAACCCTCCGATTCATTCCTGTTTCGGAAGAAAAAACCATACTTGACCCCGTGAAACTCCGCGCCAGCCGCCCGAATCCCGAAATCGTCCGCGGCTTCATGGTTGCGCCGGAGTTTTCGAAGGAGACGGCCCGCGACCTCCGTTCCTGGGGAGCCGATGTAATCCGGCTCCAGATCTTTCCGCTCTCTTTCGCCCGGCAGCGCAATCAGGAGTGGCGGGAGGCGATGCCCGCCTTTCTGGACGATGTCGAAGAAAAAGTGAAAATCGCCCGCGATCATCGGCTGAAGGTCGTAATCGACCTGCACCATCCTCCGATGCCCGGTGTCCGGGCCGATGATACCGAGATGTGGGAACATCCCGATCTGGAAAAGAATTTCACTGCTTTCTGGCGCGCAGTCGCAACCCGCCTGAAGCCTTACGGCGATGTCATCTGGGGATACGACCTGCTGAATGAACCGCTCGACCGCAACCAGCTGCCCCACGCTCCGCGCGAGTGGAGGCCGCTGGCGGTCAAGATTCTCAAGGCGATCCGCGAAATCGATCCCGATGTCTGGATCATCTACGAGCCCGGCCCCGGAGGCGGCACGGCAGGCTTGCGCAATCTCCGGCCCCTGCCGGATTATAAGGTGATTTACAGCACGCACTTCTATGATCCGGGCGCATTCACCCATCAGGGGATTCACAATATCGCAGGAACCGACCGGCTGAAAGTGGAGGAAAAAATCAATGTCCGCTATCCCGGCGTAATCGACGGGGTTTACTACGACAAGGGAAAACTTGCGGAAAGTTTGAAAATCATCGACGATTTTCAGGCGCGGTATCCCGTTCCCTGGTTCATCGGAGAATTCAGTGTGGTCCGGTGGGCTCCGGCGGGTTCCGGAGAACAGTTCCTCCGGGATGCGCTTGAACTTTTTGAAGAGCGGAAATGGTCGTGGACCTATCACGCTTTCCGCGAACATCACTGCTGGAGCCTTGAACATGACGGGCAGTTCTGGCGGGAGGGGATGCCGAGCCCCAAACCGGTCGGAGACACACCGCGCGGACAAGTAGTTCGAAATTTTCTCACGAAATAACAAATAAGGTTGCCTGAAATGAAACAGATCTCTTACGTTTTAAAGGAAGACGTCCCGCTCGCCGCCGAAACCGAAATTCTGGTGATCGGAGCCGGTCCCGGCGGACTTTGCGCCGCGGTTACCGCCGCGCGCCGGGGCAGACAGGTTGCTCTGGCGGAACATTACGGTTCACCGGGCGGAATGGCCAATGTCGGCGAAATCTCTCCCTTCATGCCGAATCATTGCAGCGGAGAGTGCCTCGACCGCCCGCTTTATCCGGAGTGGCTTAACCGGATGCGCGCCTACCGTTCCCTGCCCGCAATCGCCAACCGGCATTCCGAATGGGACGGCAGGACGGTTTCGCGTTATGGCGCAATGCTGGCGGCGGAAGACATGCTGCTGGAAGCCGGAGTGAAGCTCTATTATCACCATACGTTCTTCGACCTCCGAAAAGAGGACGGCAGCATTACCGATGTCATCTTTCACGGCAAGTCCGGCCTTCGCGCCATCCGGGCGAAAATCGTTATCGACGCGACCGGAGACGGGGATGTCGCGGCCAGAGCCGGGTGCCGTTTTGAATTCGGCAACAGCGAAGGGTATTGCCAGCCGATGACGCTTTGTTTCAAATTGTGCAATGTCGATAAGAACAGAATGCCGCCGCGGCAGGAGATTACCGCCCTTTACCTGAAGGCGAAAGAAGCCGGCCGTATCGATTGTCCCCGCGAAGACGTCCTCTGGTTTGACGATTTCGACAGTGACGTCATTCATTTCAACACCACCCGCGTAGTGAAACACAATCCGCTGGATGCGGAAGATCTGTCTGATGCGGAAATAATCGCGCGCCGCCAGCTGCGCGCATTCCTGAAATTTCTGCGTGAGGAAGTACCCGGATTCGAGCGCGCGAAACTTCATTCCGTCGCCGCCCGGATCGGAGTCAGGGAATCGCGCCGGATTCTCGGCAAAGCTTTTATCGGAATCAGGGAGTTTGAAACACGTGCAAAATTTCCCGATGGCATTGCGCGCGTAAATTATCCGATCGATATTCACAACCCGAGCGGCAGCGGAACCGATCTCCGTCATCTTTCGGAAGATGAATATTATGAGATCCCTTACGGCTGCATCGTTCCGCCGGGAGTGTCCAACCTGCTGATTGCCGGACGCGGGATTTCCGTTGACCACGCACTGCACAGCAGCATGCGGGTCATGCCCCCCGTCTGTTCGATCGGGCAAGCGGCAGGAATGGCGGCGGCAATGGCCGTCGAAAAGCAGTGCCGGCCGGAAGAGCTCAATGGCGCGGAATTGCGTGCCGAATTAAAAGAGTTCGGGGCCAACCTTTAAGCTCGATCCGCAGATATTGCAGAAAATCTCCGGGCTGCGCCGGATCTGTCTTCCGGCCGCATCCCGGTTCCGGCTGCACCGGCAACTGCCGGGAAAGAGGTTGCCGGCATCAGCTTATCGACCGCACCTGAGCGGGAATTCACCGCTGCTCCGATTCTGCGTACCGGCTCCCGGCAGCGCCCGCTTTGCAGGCGGTCGCAGAAAACGGCAATCAATCATACCGGAAGCCCGGGGATTTCCCTCCTTGAATAAACGCTTAATTGCGGATCAATTCATAGGCGAACGCGACTTCACCGGACGGCATGAATACCTTTGCAGGAAATGAGACCATGCCGTTTTCCTGCTGCTGCACCGGAATCTCCGCCATTCTTCTGCCCGAGAGATCCACGGCGAAGAGTCTGGTATCCTTGCCGGGAGGCAGCGTCAGGGAAATCTGCGCTTCACCGCAGGCCGCCAGCATCGGCAAACGCCCCCAGGCATCGAGCGTGACCCGGTTGCCGTCTCCGAACCGGGTGCCGTCCGGCAATGCATCAGTCAGGTGTAAAATCAGAATTCGTTCAGACTCCGTCAATTGTCTGCCGTCAGCGGCGATTGCGGCAAATACGGCGCGGCCGATCCGGTTGTCAACTTGCAGGATTCCGGCTTTGTCCCTATTTCCGGGCGGCAGAATCAGCGCGCAGCAGGCCGGGGAGACGGCACGGACGATTCCTTTTTCCGGAGCAAGCGTCAGTTGGCCGGCCTGATCCTGATAGAACTCGTTCTTCCGGTACTGGCCGGGCCGGAGCAACTTCGCCCGGAGGATTTCATCCAGAAGTTTCTCACCGGCGCGAAAACACGGCAGGCTGCATTCCGCTCCGGCACCGGGCGTCAGTTCAATCGCGGCGGCGCTTCCGCCGGGGAGCGTCGCACCGTCGTCGAGAAATGCATTGCCGACCTGCGCCATCAATCCCAGCCGGTTGATCTGAGCGCAATCCGCATCGCGCAATGTAAAGCGTTCCTGGCTCCGGCGGACGATGACGAACTTCTGTTTTGCCGATTCGACCCCTCCTTCGCAGAAAAGCGCGCGAGCGATTCGAAGCGAAAGTTCCTTCATCGGGTCAAGCGTACTGTCAAAATGAAATCCGCGCGTTTTGCCGAGGTCGGTTTTTACCGTCAGATGTGCATACTGGAACAATCCGTCCCAGTCCTGCAATGCAGCGTAACCGCCGGTAAGCACGCCGCCTTCCGCCCGGTGCATATTGGGCCCGGCATAATCAAACTCCGTCACCATGAATGGTTTGCCGTAGATTCTGGAGCTGAAGAGCACACCGGGCGCCGCACCATGATGACGAATGGAGGAGAGGTTGTGGTGCTTTGCGGGAAATTTCCACCATCCCCCCTGAAATGACGGGTGATCCCAATAAAAATGATTTTCGACAAAATCGTATTGACTGCGCATCGCGGTCAGAAGCGGGGAACTTAAAAAATTCTGATCCGAGAACATGCGCTCCACCCCGTTGTCGCGCAGGAACTGCTTCATTTCCGCATATCTTGCGCCATAAATTTCCTGTAGAAACTGTGCAAAAAGGGGATCGTCCGCAACTGGTTTTGCCGATTGCCGGCCATGCCGTTTCTTCCACTCTTCAAATTTCCGGAGGTAGATCGCCTCCACCTCCGGCATGCGGTTGTAATAACGAGTCAGGGAACTTTCATTGACCAGCGACAGGGAAATCAGAGCCGGTTCATCTTTAAGGGCGTAACCGGTATAAGGATTGACATGATTTAACCAGTTCAAGCTGAATTTCTTCCAATTTTCCAGAACCGAATCGAGCACAAACAGCAGAGGTTTGAAATTTTCCTGCCAGAGTTTTTTACCGGGAAACTCCGGAATTTCTCCGGCTTCAAGCTCCCGGGAGACATAGAGGTCCGAAAGGATGTAGATGCCGCGTTGTTTCAGGCAATAAATCAGATAATCAAGTTTATCCATTTGTTCGGCGGAAAGTTCGGTCGATTTTCCGTTTTCCCGCGAAACCATATAGGTATCGTGGTGATGAATACGCACGGCATTGTATCCGTGCGCGGCAAGTTCATCGGCCAGCTTTTCGGCCGCGGCTTTGTCCTGAAACTGCGTTTGCCGGGAGAGATTCACCCCGAAAAAACGCACCGGTTTGCCGGGCCGGTTTTCAAATTCGATTTTACCGTTGCGAATCACCGGACATCCATATTTTCCTGCCGGAGCGTCGAGTAATCCGGAACTGTCAAAAATCGACCCTTTCACAATTTCCCGCGGGAGCGGCAACGGCCGGTAACGGGAATTCTCCGCAACAATGAACGGGGTTGACAGTGTACGGTAAACAACATCCGGCGAAACGCTTGCCGCGATAATTCCCCAGACGGATGCCTGCGCACTTTCAAACCGGATCTCAACGATATCCCCGGGATCGATCGGAAACCTCGACCGGTACAACCCGATCGGAACGCCCCGGCTTTCGCTGCTCCAGACGATATCTCCGTTGGGGCGCGCCGCCGGATTGCGCCAATCCCCCACATCGGCCGAAGAGACTGGGATTCTCCGGGATGTCCGGTCGCGGTAGATCAGTTCCACCGTTCCGATCACCGCATTCGCGGAAGAAGGAGGCCAGGCGACCGCATGGAGAAGGTAAAGGAAATTGCCGCGAACCGGATGCGGCTGCGGCGCTGCAGCGCTCCGGGCGAAATAAGGACGGTTCCGGCCGGCAAGCACGATACATGATTTGTCGCCGTTGGCCGCCGGATCAAGGATCTGAAATTGCGTCCCTTTCAAATCACGGATGCCCGGGGAGAGCATGGAGAGATCGCATTCGGCTCCCTGGTCGGTCCACCCTCCCCGCCAGTCATCGGCGACGGAGTCCGCAAACGCAGTATTGGCCGCGCCGGAAAGATCGAGTGTCCGGCTTCGATACGGACGCAGCTCCCATTCGAGCTCGCATGTCAGGCGGCCCGATGCGTTCGCCGCCGGCGTGAAAGCCAGGCGCATCGCATAACCGGAACCGCCGAGCGGCCGGTCATCCTGCAGCAGAAGGCGGAATTTTCCACGAATGGCAAGAACTCCGTTCTCCAGCGGAAATTCAATTGTTTCGGCCTGTTCCCGGAAGAAGATCGCCGTTTTGCGTTCCCGGGGCAGACGCGGGAATGTGACTGTCCTGCCGTCAACGATCACTTCGCGTCCTCCGAAACGGTTTTCCGTGAGCCCGATCGCGGCAAGTGCGAATTCGCGTGCATCCGGTTTGGCGGAAAATTCGAATATGCCGCGATAAGTGAGTACGCCAGTGTCGCTGAAATCGCAAACCTGCTGAAAACGGCCGCTTTGAGAATTCGGCAACGCAACTTCCGCCTTCAGGACGGAGTGACTGCCGCTCCGGTTGAACTGTTTCTGCCGAAATGCCGGAGTGTTGACACCGTGAAACTTCCATCGCGAATCGAGGAACGCGGGCGCAAATCGAATTCCGGCCGCCTCCAACACTCCGGATGCATGAATTTTCCATTGCGGCGCATCTGCGGCGGCATTGCCGGCGGTTCCGGCCGCGATCAGCAGAAGGGCGACTGTGATTTTACGAATGATAAGCACAGGATTTCCTCCGATTTTCACCGATCAATAACGATCGGCGTAATAACTCCAGAACGGAACGTTGTAGTCGCATTTCGGAACCTCAGCTCCGCGTTTTGATTCACAATGTCCGTCAGCCATCGCGACGTTCAGGCCGCCGCTGTGACGCCAGACGGCGCCCTTTGCGGCATCTTCTTCCGGCCCGAAATTTTCATGAATGCCGCAAAGATCACCTCGGCGGCCGAAAATTGCCGGAGGCGTCCAACCGGTCGTCAGATAGTTGATGTCCAGAACCGCCGCGAGGCTTGACGGATTCCTGATCATCGACAGCGTCCGTTTGCTGGTGCTGAGGTACTGGGCATCCGGGAAAAAACCGGAGAAATCATCTCTGCCGGACTGGCGATGCTGGCTTGCGTTGGCGGCATAATGCCCCCCGCCGAGTCCAGTGCTCCTGGTCAAGCCGGAGAAGGGAGAGGCCGGGCAGTTGAAAGGAGGATGAACCCGGTTTTCGTCCGTAATATATCCCCAGTCAGTCGGTGTCGTATTGGTCATGTAGGCATGGATCATTGAGGACCACTTGCCGCAGTTGGGAGAGATGTTTCCGTTCCACGCCAGAACTTTGCCGTTATTGTCGTCGGTATACATGCCGATCATGCCGATCACCTGTTTGAGATTGGCGAGACAGCTGATGCCTCGGGCCCGTTCCCGCGCCTGATTCAACGCCGGGAGAAGCATCGAGGCGAGAATCGCGATGATCGCTATCACGATCAGCAACTCTATCAGTGTAAATGAATATGGAATATACCTTCGTTGTCTGCGATTCGGATTCCGGGATGCAGTCAGGCCCTGTGCAGCTCGCGTACCGATGATTGGGTTCATGTTTCCGTCTCCTGTGTTTCTTGAAAATTTCTTCCCTCAACCCGGAATATTTTGGCCGTTCGCCCAAATTTCCCAAGCTCTGACAATGGCGGTCCGCACCTCAGGTATAGCTATACCTGAATGGTAAAAAAATAAAACGGCTCTATCGTTTCGACTCCAGCGCCGGAATGCGGCATGGGAACGGTTTCAACAAAGTTGCATCATCTTTACCGTCCAGGCAGCTTAAAATGAACCGGACGCTGTTGCGCCCCAATTCCGACTCCTCAAGTAAAATGGCGTCGGGATATTCACATCTGCGGCTGTGATATTCGTTTTCGGAAATGAAATAAGCGAGCCGGATGTGATTGCGGTTCCACTCGGCCTCCTGCGCCAGCCACATCGCTTGTTCCAGCAGATGAAAATTGTAAAAAAAGATCACATCAAACTCACCGGAGCGGCGGAAGAGTTCGCGCAAGGTTGCACGGGTTGACTCCAGCGAGCCGTTGTCCGCAAAAAGCGCCTCGCAGCCGAGCCGGTGCCGCAGCAGCGTTTGCCGCATTGTTTCATAACGGCTGCGGCGCGAGTAATGCAATTCGTTTTCCGAACACTTCAACCCCATCCAGCAGAAATGTTTTTTGCCTTCCGCAATCAGTTTCTCAAGCAATCTGACCTGCGCGTCATGCTCATCGAAAAGCAGAGTCCGGACTCCATCGAAATCCGGGTTGCGATTCAGCCAAACCGTCGGAAGCTGGAGGTTGGCCACTTGCGCATCCACTTCGGACGGCACCCAGCCGCCTGCGATTCCTATGATGCCATCGACACTGCGCATGGAGAAAAATTCAGTAAAAGTCGCCTTGCGGGTGTTCAAATCGACAAATACCGGCTCCAGCACAAGGGAATATCCCACCTGGGAAAGGGCGACCGACGCCCCATTAAGATAACTGAACAAATGCGGTTGACTGGAGGTCACCGCCGAACCGTACTGCAGCAGCACGCAGCCGATGCGGCGAAAACGGTCACTCTTCATCGCAATGGCAGAAAAGTTCGGCAGATAGTGGTATTGGCACAACACTTCATCAATCCGGCTGCGCACCTTTTCGCCAACCAGCATCCGATCCTTGAAGTACAGGGATACTGTTTTTTGCGTAACACCGCTTTTTTTTGCGATAAATGTCTGATTTACAAGCATCTGATTTCCTGAGTGAACGATCTTCCGCTTTCCGGGTATAGCTATACCTTCGTCTCATTTTAATTATACCATACTTCCATTTTGTTTGCAAGTGCTGTTTGAGTTTTTTTTAAAATATTTGAGTCCGGAAAATTTCGATCATTGACCATAGAGATTTCAAATACCACTTCATTCATTTCAATGCAGATCACCAGCGGCCGGAAATTCGGGTAATATTTTACTGCCTCCCCATTGAAAAAAGCGGTGATTATTGCTATATTATTCCGTTACATTCAGAATGTCAGCAGGAAACGCCTGCTGTCAGGCCGGCAGCTGGAAAGCGATGGAGAATACGAGAGATTGAGTTTCTGTATGATGTTGTGCGCAAAGAGACTTCTTCTGATTTCAGGTATCGTTTTACTCCTGATCAGCCTCGAAGGGCGCTCCTGGGCCGCCCCTCCCGGGCAGGTTTCCATCAAACGCATTTTAATTATCGATTCATTTTCCTCTCTCGACACCTGGAGCAACGAATTGAAGCAGGGCCTGAAAAGCTGCCTGAACCGCGACAACCGGGTGCTGACCACCTTTGAAACCTATGAACTGGCAGTCCGGTTCAAACCGGATTTTCAGCCCGCGCCGGAAGATATCGCCGCCTTGACGATTAAATTGAAACATTCCCGGTATGACATGATCATACTGACCAACAATGCCGCGGTCGATCTTTTCCTGAACGGCAGATTGACGGTTCCGGAGCAGACTCCGCTGCTGGCGGCTTCCTATCACGGGCCGCTGCAGGCCGGAATTCCGCCCGGCATGAATATGACGGGCATTGAGACTCCGGCCACACTGTACATGAATATCCGACTCGGCTGCAATCTGCTTCCCGCCAACCGGCAGATCACGGTGATTGCAGAAGCTTCGGTGGATGTTCTGGCATGGAAAAAGATGCTCGAAAGCCAAAAAAAGGAGGAGTGGGCCCGCGGCCGGGAGATCCGTTTCATCAGCGGACGCGATTACAGCACTGCGGAGATGCTGAATCTCGTTGCGGAACTGCCAGCCTCCTCGGTGCTGATATTCCACTCCTGGAACTCTTTCCGGGACAAGGAGCCGCAGGACTATTTCTCCATACTGCCGCGAATCCGCCGGAATTTTTCCGGTCTGATCCTCAACCGCTATCGGGAAATGATCCGGCGTGGCGCTTCCGGCGGGATCATGGTATCCGGCCAGGAACAGGGCTATCAGGCCGGCAGCATTGCCCGGCGGATATTCAACGGAGAAAGCGCGGCCGCAATTCCGGTGCAGAAAGGAAAGTTTCATCCGGTTTTTGATTATCCTTCCCTGCAGAGAATCGGCATTGACCGGAAAAGGCTTCCGGCGGGGACGGAGCTTCTCAACCCGCCGGTGGATTTCATCACCCGGTATCAAGTCGAGATCATTTCCGTTCTGGCTTCACTCGGTTTACTGCTGCTGCTGCTCTTGTTCCGCCTGATTATTCTGGCCAGAATGAAGAAAAGGATCGCGGTGCTTTTCAACAACCTGCCGTTGCGAATCTGTGTTGTAAATCGATCCGGCCGGATTTTGTTCCAGCATCTTCCTCATGATATATCATCCGGGGAAAAGGCCGGTGTTCATAATATAAACCAGCTTGCCGACAAGGTCCAGCAGTCGTTTTCCGCCTGGATTCAGGAGACATTCCGGACCGGGCAGCGCATGGAAAAGGATTATGAACTTGAAGGCGCACATCGACACGTCGAATTCATTCCTCTTCCGAAGAACAATTCATTTCATGAAGAAGTTGTGATGTGGATTTCAAGCGACCAGACGGAACTGCATCAGGCGCACAGGACGGCCTCCCGCATTGCGGAGCAGTTCCGTCTGACCCTGGAATCCATCGGCGACGGCGTCATTGCAACCGACAGCGAAGAACGGATCACCCTCCTGAATCCGATCGCAGTCCAGATGACCGGCTATACGATCGAGGAAGCAAAAGGCAAAAAACTCAATGAAGTATTCAATATCATCAGCTATCTTGACGGCCGCAAAGTGGAGTCCCCGCTGACCAAAGCGCTTTCGACGGGAAAAATCATCGAGTTGGCCAACCATACCGATCTGATTGCCCGTGACGGAACAGCCCGGCACATTGCGGACAGTGCAGCGCCGATTCGTGATACGGAGGGGAAAATCATCGGCGGAGTACTGGTCTTCCGCGATGTTACGGAGGAATACCAAAAACGGGACCGGCTGCGCACCCACAGCGTGATTCTCGCCAACGCGGCGAAGATCGCAAAATTCTTTTATTTCCAGTGCGACAGCACCGGGCGGCTGACCGCTCTTTCGGCCCAGAATTACCGGGCGTTCCGGGAAGAGGAGCGCGTACCGCTGGCGGAATGGCTGGCGCCGGACGACCGGCAGAGGTTCGACGGGAACTGGAACCGTTTCCTGGAAAGCGGCATCGGCGGCGACACCTCGTTCTTTTCCGATGTCTTTGCCGCCGGGAAGCGTCATTTTGAACTCCGGGCGGAAAAATCAGTCAATGAAATCAACGGCAAATGGGAAATCTGCGGCGTGATTCAGGACATCACCGAACTGTCCGAACAGCAGGAAAAACTGCGGCAGGCATTGGAGCAGGCCCGTGCGGCGGACCGGGCCAAGAGCTATTTCCTGGCCACGGTAAGCCATGAACTCCGGACGCCGCTGAATGCGGTCATCGGCTTCAGCGAACTGCTGCAGGGGACGGATGTCGAACCGCAGGAGCGGCAGGAATATCTCGGTTCCATCAACTTCGCGGGCAATGCGCTGCTGAACCTGATCAATGACGTTCTGGATCTCTCCAAGCTTGAAGCGGATCAGGTGGAACTGGATTGCCGGCCCGTTGACGTCAAGCGGCTGGTTCTGGAAATCGTCGGAGTGTTCAAGCAGAAAGCCGTGGAAAAGAATCTTTCCCTGCAGATGACGTACACCAATCTGCCGCCGGCTCTCTATCTGGATGACCTGCGCATCAAACAGATTCTGCTGAACCTCACGGGCAACGCCTTGAAATTCACCCATAACGGGGGGGTCACGATTTCCGCCGCGTTCCGTTTTGCGGAAGAAGCCGGACAGGGGACGCTGATTTTCAGCATCACCGACACCGGAATCGGAATCCTCCCGGAAAAAATCAGCCAGATATTCGAGCCGTTCGTCCAGGACAGCGGAACCCGGGGACATCGCATCTACGAGGGGTCCGGCCTCGGCCTGGCGATTTCCAAACGGCTGGTGGAAAAGATGGGCGGCAAACTTTCCGCCGAAAGCACGCCGGGAAAAGGAAGCACATTCACCGTGCGGCTGGAGAACGTGAAATATCAGTCTCCGTCCCTGCAGGACATGACGGAGTCCGGAGCGGAAACGGTCAATCTCAATTCTTCTGCCGGAGGGAATATTCAGGCGATGCTGGTGGATGATGTCGCAATGAATCTGAAAGTGCTTCAGGCGATGCTGAAAAAAATGAATGTTTCCTGCATTCTCGCGGAATCCGCCGAGGAAGCCCTTGAGCTTTTGCGGAAAGGGCGGAGGGCGGACATTATCCTGACCGACCTGTGGATGCCGGGCCTGTCCGGGAGCGCATTCGCCGATCTCCTGAAGCAAGATGAAGCAACCGCGAAAATTCCCCTCGTCGCCGTCACGGCGGATACCCAGATGCCGGCGGAAGAGGCGGTCAAATTCAAGCAGGTCCTGACGAAACCGATCACCCGGCAGGCGCTGATCGATGTATTCAAAGCATACGACCTGCATATCGCCGTTCAGAAGTAAGGTCTTGCCTTCGGCGGCGTTTATAGCTGCTTTGTGCGGCAAGCTCTTTATGCGGGAGTATTTCATACCACAAAATCAAAGCATAACCTGCCCGTGCAGAGATTGACAAATTCCGGATATATGGAGAACACGCAGCATCAGCTCTTGATTACGTCGCGTCACGTTTGTATAATAAACATCCGGGCGGAACAGAACATTTTGATCAAGGCGCATGGCTCAAAACAAGCAACACTCCAACTCGTGTTGAGTCTTCTTCCACCGATATGTCACCTTTGGTCATATTCTGATCATAGATTCCAGCAGTGGCTATATTGGCAGAAGTATTCCAATAGTACTTCGCGGTGTTAAGTGTTCCACACTCCACCGATTGCCCGCTGAGCTTGCGGAGCCCGCCGGCGCGCGCCAGACAAATTTTCAAAAAGCCTTCGGCGTCATACTGCTGCACCGACGCGCCGCCGTCGGAGGGAGGGTTTCCCATATCGCCGGTTTTCGTCTTTTCAAGACGGCGATTGTGAAAACCGGGGGACAATATGGCGAAAAATCTTCAATTAGTCAATAATTAATTATTTATTTTTTACAATATTCTTCTTGTATTTTTCCATATCAAGAAATAAATTCAATATATATGATATATTAATTAAATAACATCCAACAAGGAGAATGGTCATGGAATTTGCATTTGCCTGCAGAGAGTCGCTGAATCCGTCGTATATGGTGTGTGTCAGTGCGGAGGGCAAGGCGGCGCGGGCTTGTCTGATGAAGGAGAACCGGATTTTATCGGAAGTATGGCTTTACAATCTGGATTCCGCGCCGGAAGCGGGCGAGACAGATGAGACATACAATGAAAATGCAGCGGAGTTCGTCGCGGAGAAGAAGTTTGTCATTCCGAAGTCAAAGGATCAGATCGCCGTTCGATGGTTCCGGCTGAATGGGGCAGTGCTTGCTTCGATTTATATCGACGAGGTCCTGCACGCTACATTAATTTCAAACGAGCTGATCGGCCGCTGTCGCCTTGCAAAGAAAAACGGGCCTTTGGCGAAGGTGCTGAAGCCGCTGGTATGAATCTTGCTTCAGAAATATTCTGAAGCAAGACAGGAACATGACATCGTATTTCGATGTCATGTTCCTGAATCGTCATACTATCGTCGTATAAGTAACTTATCATATCGTCGTTTTAACTCTTCTTGAGTTGGCTATTGTAAGGTATCGAAAATGAGGGGCAGTAATTTATTGAATCCGTCGACTACGGGACATAGAAACCGTTGTTCTGAAAAAAAATAAGTCGTTATCTATGTTGAACTGAGGGAAATCAGACTGCTGAAAAAAGGAAACTGAACTCATGCAATTCACTCATAATATTTTCCCAAAAACAAAACAAGGGCAACAAATTTCAGTGTATAAGGACCAATAGAAATATTTTTATAACAGAGATTTTTATCAGTCATTGATTTTAGCAAGAAAATTATATTATCAAAAAAACAGGAATCGATTCTTCTATTTTCAATCTTTTGTCTTCATATTCCTTGATCATATCATCTATGTATGCAGAAAACACTATCCCTTTTGGAGAATTACAAGGAATGAGATATGTAAAAATACTTTGCGGCACAAATTCTCTTTCACATCTATAAGATGCAGATAACAATAAAGCTGCCACAAAATTTAATCCAGAATAATTCAAGAGCCGCCGCACGTGGAAATCCGCAGCAGCTGCTTTCCGCCCTTCCGGCGCATCAGCAGCCGGAAAGCAAACAGAGATGCCGGAATCATCGAAACATCGAATATTTTTCATTTTTTAAGAAAATACTGCAATATAAAAAAAGCATTCATCCGCCAAAAAACGCACCGAATGCCGCCGGATGCCCCATTCCCAGCAGGAACCTGAACTGAAATTATACGAAAACATCAATTTCGACCCAAAAAAACAAAAATTCGAGATTGCAAGATTCAGGCTTATGTGTTATCTTGTAAAAAGAAATCATCTTCTTAAATAAGGAATAAAATATCTATGCGGCTGGGTGTTCTTGAGCGATCGGCGGATAATCCTGCTCAGCAGTATCGGGAATACCGCCGCGTCAGGAACGAATGGATGGAGCTGGAGGCGCCCGGCAGCACTCGCCCGGAGGAACCGGATTTTCTCTGCTTTCTGACGCATTCCCCCAAAACGGTGGTTTGTGATATTTCCCTGCCGGCTTCCCTGAAGCGGAGCGTGGAGCGTGAGGTGCTGTTCGGTGAGCTGGCGGCGCGGCTGCCGGTTCCGGCGGAATCGGTCTGCTGGTTTTACCGGAATTGCGGCAACGGCCTGTATCATGTGTGTGCCGTGCACCGGGAGGAGATCGTCCGGCAGCTTGAATTCGCGGCCTCCCGGTCGCTGAAATTCGACGCGCTGATACCGGCGGCGCTGGCCGATACGCCGGAAACCATTCTGCAGGTGATTCCGGGAGAAGCACTGCCGGGAAAGTACCGTCCGGTCCGCTGCCGCAACCTGAAAAAGCTCTACTTCGTTCTGCTTGCGCTGACGGTCGTGCTCCTCGGCGTGAGCGTCTTTCGCCGCTATGACGATTTTGCCGGAGAACGCAGGAAACTTGCCCGGATTCGCTCCCTGTGGGAGAAGGAGCTGCGCAGTGAACGGCGGCGGTTCGGAGAGCTCTCTTCCGACCGGGAGCTTCTTGCTGCGCTGCGTGCCGCGAAGCTCGATACGCCGCCGGTTTCTCCGGTACTCACCCGGCTGACCGGCGAACTGCCGAAAACGATGTGGGTGACCAATTATTCGCAGAACTACGACTCCGCCGACCTGACGCTCTCCGCGTCGAAGGACGAACCGGGACTTTACAACCAGATCGGGGAAAACAGAAATTACGCCATCGTGAACCTCCGCAAAAGCCGCGGTTACAACGATACGGTATCCTTCTTCGTCAAACTCAGGATCAAGCACTGATGGACGCGCTTCCGCAAAATTGGAAACCATACCGGCCGCTGATTCCGGCGGCGGCGCTGCTGGCTGCGGGAGGCTGGCTGCTCTTCGGCTCCGGCGGGAAACTGCCGTTCACGTCGGAAGTGATCGGCAGTGAATGCCGTCGGCTCGAAGTTCTGCGGAAAAACATTCTCGAGCTGCGCGAACAGAACCGGCAGCTTGAGGCGGAAATCCGGCCGCTGGCGGCGATCCGCGCCGGAGCGGCGGCGGGAGAAAAGGAGGCCGCCGCCGAAAAGCTGCGCGAGTCGGTCGAACGGATCGCGGCGGCTTCCGGAGCAACGGTCAGTTCCCTGCGCGAGATCCAGCATCTGCCGGCGGCGGAAGTCTGGAATATCTGCATCCTGAGCTTTTCCGCGGAGTGTTCGATTTCCGGTTTGCAGGAGTTTCTGGCCGGTGTCGACAACCATGAACCGCGTCTCTACTGGAGGAACCTGACCTTACGCCCCGACAATACGAATGCACCCGCCAAAGTCATGCTCGACGGGCAGCTTGCCCTTCTGCATATACCGGAGGAGGAGGAATGAAAACCCGCTGGATCGTCCTTCTCGCCGACGGACTGCTGGCGCTCGCGCTGGCGTTCGCTCTGCTGGCACTGGCCTCCGGCAAACCTGCTCGCACGGGTGAAACATTCGAACTGCCGGCTTCTCCGGCCACGGCCGGCGTCGGACGCCACGGCCCCATCGCCGCGGAACTGTCCGGCGGCAACCTGTTTCATCCGCTGCGCGGGGCCGCCGTGCCGGAGGGGCAGAAGAAAGCGGCAGTCCAGACGCCTGCCCGTCCTCAAACGGCGGGAAAGTTCGAGCTGACCGGCATCTTCTTATTCGGAGACGTGCGCGGAGCCGTCATTGTCGGCGCCGTGCCGGCGGCGGTTCCGGCCGGCAAAAGCAGGGCGAAACCGAAACGCATCTGTCGCGAAGGAGAACCGGTCGAGGGCGGATACATCGTTCAGGAGATCGGGACGGACCATGTCGTCCTGGCCCGGGGAAGTGAAAAGCAAATATTGCCTTTACGAAAAAAGCAGGAGAAGAAACCTTGAGCAGATTCAGGAATGCAGTTTGCCTGCTGCTGTGCTACGCGCTGATCGGTCCGTTGTTCTGGGGATGCGCGGCTTCCCCGAAAGATTCGTCGGAGCAGGAGCGGGAGAAGCAGGAAGCTGAAAAACGGCGGAAAGAGTGGTTCAGAAACGCGGACGGCAAGCCGATTTCGGAACAGCGTTCGATCGAACATGAACTGCTGACGGAGGAGCCGTCCGCCTTGTCGGACCGGAAAAAGCCGGAGAATCCCTATCCCATTTACACGGAGCGTGAAAAAACGGAGGAACCTCCTGTCACGCCGCCGGAGGAGCGTTTCGACGGCCGGGAGAAAATCAAGGCGGAATTCGACTTCAACGGCGCGGCGGTTGCAGACGTCATTCCGGTCTTTGCGGAACTGCTGAAGTTCAACTACCTGCTCGACGGCAAACTGAACGGCACGGTGACGCTCTCTTTGAAGGACGAGCTGACGCGCCGGCAGCTCTGGGAACTGTTCCGGCAGGTGATGCAGACGTCGAACATCTACCTGACAAGGCAGGACAACATGATCCATTTCCGCCCGGTGGAGGCGATCGCGCAGGCAGCGGCGGGGGACGGCGTGAGTTCCGATGCTGAAGTCGCGCTGTTCCGGCTGAAGAACATCGGGGCCAAGGAGACCGCTTCGCAGATCGGGCAGTTCCTTTCGCCGGGGTTGAAGCCGGTGGAGCTTGAGGAGCGCAATCTGCTGCTGGTGGTCGATACGAAGGAGAATCTGCGCAAGGTCCGGCAGATCGTCGCGCAGCTCGACCGTCCGCTGCGGCAGGGGTGGGCGAAGATGGTGATTCCGTGCCGGAACATCGATGCTTCGCGCCTGGCGAAAGAGGCGGCTGACGTGCTGCCGGTGCTCGGTTTCCCGGTCGCGCTGAACAGCGACAAGCCGCGCCCGGAGGAGATTCAGCTTACGACCGTGGAGCGGCTGCAGATCATCGTCGCCTCGGCCGCGAACTATGAGGCGCTCGAAGAGCTGGGCCGCTGGATCAACATCCTCGACCAGTCGGAGACGGGCGACCAGGAGCGGATGTTCATCTACAACATCCTGAACGGCAACGCCGAGGAGCTGGTCAAGGCGCTGGCGGTGATGTTTCCGGTCGAGGGGGAAACCCTGACTGCTTCGACCGGCAGTTCGGGCGGTTCGTCGTCAAGCGGGAGCGGCGAACTCTTTTCGTCGTCGTCGTCCCAGGCCTCCACGTCCAAAACGACGACGCAGTCCGGCTCCGTGAAATCCGCCGCGAAAACCGGCTCCAAAGAAGAGGGGCCAGCCAATCTCTTCGAGGTTCCGGTCAAGGTGTTCGCGGACGCGGTGAACAACCGGCTCATCATTCGCACGAAGCCGCGCACCTATACGATGATCAAGGCGCTGCTCGGCAAGATCGACACAATTCCGCCGCAGGTGCTGTTTCAGGTGCTGGTGGTGGATGTCTCGCTGAACGATTCGGTCAAGTTCGGCGTAGAGTTCATGATGAAGGGCGGTTCCGGGAACGTCACGACGCAGGGCGGCACGAATTTCTCCGGACTCGCGCCCGGCAGCGGCCAGGACTCCCAGAGCGGCGGGAAGTTCTGGGTTTACAATCCGAAGAACCCGAATCAGAAATTCGGTTACATCAACGCGCTGGCCGGCAAGACCAACGTGAAGGTCATTTCGAGTCCGCAGGTGCTGATCGCATCGAACAACGAAGCGAAGATCAGCGTCGGCAGCAAGGTGCCGATCGTGAATTCGGAGATCACGAATACGCAGTCGATCATTACGAACAACACCGACGCCTCGACGAACCTCGTCCGCAACATCCAGTATCAGGACACGGGCGTGATCCTGAAAATCACGCCGAAAGTCACGCGCGGCGGCCGGATCGCGATCAAGCTCGCGCAGACGGTTTCGGAGGCGGATTCGAATACGGTCTCCGACATCGATTCGCCGGTGATCAAGGAGCAGATCATCGAAACCGCGATGTCGCTGCGCGACGGGCAGACCATCATCTGCGGCGGCATCATCAGGGAGAAAAGCACCGACAACCTCTCGACGCTGCCGGGTCTCGGAGGAATCCCGTTCCTGCGCAGACTGTTCGGCGACACCGACATCTCGACCGACCGCACCGAAATGATGATCCTGATCACCGGTTATATCGTCAGCGAGGATTCTCACCTCGAGGAACTCGTCAAGCGGTATGAACAGGCGGTCGATGCGCTGATCGATTTCCACGCGCCCGCCGGGCAGCGGAAGCGCAAGATCGATCAGAACAAGGGGCTGGTGGAGTCATGGTTCATCGAATAGAAGAACTGAAACGGGCCGTTCAGGAACGCTGTCCGGAGTACGGCGAACTTCTGGCGGAGGGCATGGCCCCCGCCGACGCCGACCGGGCGCTGGCCGAACGCGGCGCGGTCAGCGAAAACGACCTGCTGGCGATCTACAGCAGAGTTCTGGGCGTGGAGCCGTTCGACGAAGAGAACTTCCGGCAGCCGGAGCGGTTCGACGGCATCAGCGAGGAATACCTTGTCAATCAGGAGCTTCTGCCGTACCGCTGGGACGATGAAACGTTCGAGCTGCTTGCCGCATCGCCCTACGAGTGGGAGCGTCAGGCGTATGAGCTCAACGCATTTTTCGGCCGGCAGGTCACCTTCAAGCTCGCCCGCCGCAGCCTGATCGAGCGGATGACCGCGAAGGTCTATCAGGAGGCGGAGGAGGAAGAGGAGCGGCACTTTTCCGGCGACGACGAACACAAGCTCCGGCAACTGGCCGGGGAAGCGAAGATCGTCCGGCTCGTGAATGAAATGTTGTCGCAGGCGCTCGAACGCAATGCGAGCGACATCCATGTGGAGCCGGAGGAGACGCAGCTGGTGATCCGTTTCCGCATCGACGGCGTGCTGCATGAGTACCTGAGTCTGCCGCTGTCGGACTACCCCGCGATCGCGTCGCGCATCAAGCTGATCGGCGCGCTGAACATCGCCGAAAGCCGCCTGCCGCAGGACGGGCGCACGAATTTCCAGATCGGGCGCCGCGAGATCGACATCCGCATCAGCACGATTCCGATCATGAACGGCGAGAGCATCGTGATGCGCCTGCTGCGCAAGGATGCGATGAAGTTCGACCTGCGCGAGCTCGGCATGAATGAAACGCTGCTCGGAAAGTTCGAGGAGCTGATTTCGATTCCGCACGGCATCCTCCTCGTGGTCGGTCCGACCGGTTCCGGCAAGACCACCACGCTTTACAGCGTGATGCAGCAGCTGAACGACCGCAAACGCAAGATCATCACGGTCGAGGACCCGGTCGAATACCAGCTTCCCGGCCTGAGCCAGATGCAGGTGAATCCGAAGATCGGGCTCTCGTTCGCTTCCGGGCTGCGCCACATCGTGCGGCAGGACCCGGATGTGATCCTGGTCGGCGAGATCCGCGACCGTGAAACCGCCGATATCGCGATCAATGCGGCGCTGACCGGGCACCTCGTGCTTTCGACGCTGCACACGAACGACGCGGTCGGCGCGATCACGCGGCTGTCGGATATGGGAGTCGAGGGATTCCTCGTCGCATCGGCGCTCTTCGGCGTGCTTTCGCAGCGGCTGGTGCGACGAGTCTGCCCGCACTGCCGCGGCGCCGGAAACGGGCCGACCGGGCGCTGCCGCAACTGCGGCGGCAGCGGCTACCGGGGGCGGACCGGCATCTACGAACTGCTGCGGATCGACGACGAGCTGCGCGGCGCGATCGTCGCGAAGCGTCCGAGCGGCGAAATCAACGAGATCGCGCGCCGCAACGGCATGATCCCGCTGCTGGAGGACGGACAAAGCAAGGTGGAACAGGGAATTACAACCGAGGCGGAACTGCTCCGCATCGCGGCGGGGGTGTAGTGCGATGCCGAAACTGCGTTATGCCGTCCTGACCGCCGGGGGAGCCCGGAAAGAGGTCGCGGTCGATGCCCCTGACGATGCCGCTGCGCGCCGCCGGCTGCGGCGGCAGGGGCTGATCGTGGTCCGCGCCCTCGGGGAATCGGCAGGGAAAGCCGGGCATTTCCGGCTGCGGCGCACACCGCGCTTCGACGTCTACATATTTACGAGCCGCCTTTCCCCGCTGCTGGCGGCGGGGATTCCGCTGGAACACGGCCTCGCGGTGCTGGAGGAAGGCGGCCGCGAGGAGGAGCGCAATGTCGTGCAGCGGCTGCGGCGCGGCCTTCACGAAGGCAAAAAGTTTTCGCAGCTCACGCGCGAGATGCCGGAGTGCTTCCCGCCGCTCTTTTCGGGACTGATCGAAACCGGCGAGGAGTCCGGCTGCCTGCCGGAGGTCACGCGCGAGCTGCGCCGTTTCCTGAAAGAGAGCAAGGAGTTCCGCGAATTCGTGCTTACCAGCTCGATTTATCCGTCGATCGTTGTTTCGGTGACGCTGCTGGTGATCGTGCTGCTTTTCACGGTGTTCATTCCGCGCTTTGCGAAAATTTTCGAGGAGCTCGGGCGTGAAATGCCGTTCCTGACCCGCACGATGCTCGGAGTCGGTAACTTCATGCAGTCGGTCTGGTGGATCTGGCCGCTGCTGATTTTCGGGCTTGTGCTCCTGTACCGGGAAAGCCGGCGGCCGGGGCGGCTGAAAACCGCGAAGGACCGGCTGCTGCTGCGGTTGCCGCTGCTCGGCGGAATCATCACGGCTATCCAGACCGGTCGTTTCCTGCGCACGCTCTCGATCATGGTCAAAAACCACGTGCAATTGCTCCCGGCAGTGCGCATTTCACGCAAGGTGATCGAAAACGACCTGATCCGCGACAGCTTCGCGGCGGTGGAGGACCGCCTGCGCGGTGGCAGCCGGCTGTCGGCCATTCTCGGCGCGAGCCCGTATATGCCGCCGGGGAGCATCGCGATGCTGAAGATCGCTGAGGAGTCCGGAGAGATCGGCGAAATGCTCGAACGCATCGCCGAGGAGTCGGAGGAGGATATCCGGGTGCGGGTCAAGCGGCTGCTCGCCTTCCTCGAACCCGGAATCATCCTTGTGCTGGCCGGGGTCGTGCTGCTCGTGGTGCTTTCGATCTTTCTTGCGATCATGGATATGAATGTCATCAAATAAAGGAGGTATCTCTATGAATTCCAAATGTTTCACCATGATTGAAATGGTCGTCGTGATCGTGATCATCGCGACGCTGGCGGCGGTCGCGACGCCGATGTACTTCAACTATGTGAAAAGCTCGCGCGCCGGCGCCGCGAAGATGCAGATCGGCATTTTCGAGCAGTGCATTTTCGACTACCGCGTCCATATGAAAAAGCTCCCGGCTTCGCTGGAGGATCTGGTGAAGAACAACTCCGGCAGCAAGCGCTGGAAGGGGCCGTACCTGAAAGGCGGCGTGATTCCGCAGGACCCGTGGGGTAACGACTACATCTACAAAAAGCCGGGCGACCACGGCGAATTCGACATCATCAGTTACGGCGCGGACGGCCAGCCCGGCGGCGAGGACGAGGACGCCGACATCGGCAACTGGACCGTCGTCGAGGAGGAATAACCCGTTGCGCCGCAATCGCTACACGCTTGTCGAGCTGGTCACCGTCACCGCAATTCTGCTGGTCGTGCTGGCGGTCGGAACCGCGCGGCTCAGCGTCGAGCTGCTCGACGGCGGGCCGTATCAGAAGGCCGAACAGCTCCGGCGCATCGCGGCGCTCTGCCGCCGGCAGGCGGCCGCGACCGGCAAGACGTGCGCCGTCGAGTTCGATCCGGCGAGGCGGAGGCTGTTTTTCGGGAAGGAGCAAGTCACGTATCCGCAGGAACTTCGCATTCTGCGCAACGGCGAGGAACTTCAGGAGCCGGGCGTTGTGCTGCGCTTCTTCCCGGACGGCGGCGCGGCGGAGACCGCGCTCGCTTTCGAGCGCGACGGCGAAACGGCGACGTTGCGGATTTCCCCCCTGACCGGGAGCATCGTGATCGATGAAACGGAATAAGTTCACTCTGCTTGAGGTGCTTGTGGCGCTGGTGATCCTGACGCTCGGCATCGCGGGACTGCTCTGGCAGTTGTCGATTGCGGCGAACCGCGCGGCGCGCAATGCCGAAACCTGGGAGCTGACGCACGACCTGACCTCCGCCGCCGAATATCTGCTGCTGCACGGACCGGAAGCGGGGCTGAATGAGACGCTGTTCTCCGGCGAATTTGAAATCGCTTACCGTTATGAAGATCCGCGCCTTCCGGCCGATACGGAAACCCGGTTCGGGCAGAAGCGGCTGCGCACACTGGTCGTCGAAGCGTCCCGGGAGGGGGAAGTACTTGATTCGCTGCGGCTTGACTGCTGGGTAAAGGAGCGTTCCGATGGCCGTTAAGCGAACTTTCACCCTGCTTGAGATCGTCCTGGCGCTGGCGATTTTTTCGGTGATCGCGACGCTGGCCGGTTCAATCCTCTTTTCGAGTCAGCAGGGGTGGAGCGTGGTCCGGGAGAGTTCGGCGGAGCTGGAGACGCTGCAGCGGCTCGACCGGATCGCCGACACGGCGTTCCGCAACGCGATTCCGTTCCACTGGCCGGACGAAAACAACCGGAATATGCAGCTGTTCCGCGGCAAGCCGGCCTTTCTGCGCCTCGCATATCTGCACCGGGTGAACGACCCGGCGGAGGGCGGGCTGCGTTTCCTCGAACTCAGCCGGGAGGAGTCGGAGCTGGTTGCGCGTTACCGCCGTTATCCGATCATCGCCGACCATGACGGAGAGTGCCGGCGCGAGGTGATCGCCTCCGGGGTGCGGCGCCTCGCGTTCTCCTATGCGTTCCGCGAAAACGGCGAAATCGCATGGCAGCCGGAATTCGATGCGGAGGCGGCCGAAACGATTCCCGCCGCGATCCGCATGGATGTGGAGTTTGAAAATGGGCGAAAGGTCAGTTTCCTGCGCCGGACCGCCGGAAATTCCGCGGTTTCAAGTTACGGAAAATTCCGGGAGGAGACCTATGGCAGGCGGTAGGAAACGAAGGGAACGCGGCGTCGCGCTGGTCACGGTCATGGCGCTGATCGCTTCGATCGGCGTTCTGGTCGCCTCCGCCGTCGCGATCAGTCAGTATTCGGCGGCGGAAACCGATACCCTTGCCTCGTTGCAGCGTTCCGCGCTCGAAGCGGAGAGCGCCGCCAACCGGACGCTGTGTCTGCTGCTGGCCGACCGCGCGAAGAACGCCGACCGCAGGCTCGGGGCGGAAACCGACGGGACCGCAGAGCGTTTTCTCGCCGACGGGACGGAGCACACCGTCACGGCGGGCGGGCGGACGGTTTCGGTGCGGATTTTCGACGCGGTCGCCGGACTTGACCTCGCCGGGCGCAATCCGGCGCGGCAGCTCACGAATCCGAAACTGGCCAAGGACGAACCGCGCGAAGAGTTGATCGCCCGGCTTGAAGATTACGCCGACTCCGACGATCTCGCGAAGCCCGGCGGCATGGAGTCGCAGCACTACCGCAGTGCGGGCGTCCCGGTGCTGCCGCGCAACCGCCCGCTGCAGTTCCGCGAGGAGCTGCTGTGGCTGCCGGGAGCCGGGAAGCTCTATTTGCCGTCCGAAAACGGCGTGCTCGACGCGATCCGCCTGATTCCGCCGGAAAAGCTGCGCGCTCTCACCGGGCGGCCGAACCTCTACGCAACTCCGGCCGCCGTGATCGCCGAACGGTGCGCGCTGACGGCTGAGGAATCGGAACAGCTTCGGAATGCGCTGGAGCTGTGGCGCAAAAAACGGCTGCCGCTTGCCGAAAGCCTGCCTCCCGGCCTTGCCGGAAAGCTGGAGATGAACTTTTCGACCCGCGAGAGCGGCGCCTATACGATTCAGGCCGACGCCTCGTCGCCGGAAAATCCGGGCGTGCGCCTCAGAGTGACCGTCCGCCCGGTGACGGGAAGCCGCAGTTTCGAGTATTACGAATTCTTTTCCTATTAACAGCCCGTAAGGAGTGTAACATGATGAAATGGATGCCTTCTGCAATAGCCGCGATTCTGGCGGCTGCGGCGGCAAACGCACTGGAGATTCCCGCCGAAGTCCGGCTCCTGTACGCCGACGAACGGCGGCAGAATCCGGGAATCTATGAGGTCGTGCCGAAATTTGAATTCCCGGAGCGGAACGGATTGGTCCGGGTCGATGTGCTGGTCTCGAGCAAGACGGAGGATGGGCGCTGGGTTTTCCGCAACCGGCTCGACCGCATCTTCCTGAAGGATGGAAAAATCGATGCCGTGCGCAGGCCGGGGGCTCCCGGCGACTTCTGGAGCGCGGCGCTGGCGGCGGAGAAGTTCCTGTACGCCGACTCCGGCGAGCAGGGAAAGAAGCTGTCGTTTTCCGAACTGGACGGCACGCCGTGCGCTCCGCCGGCGGGAAACGGCTGTCAGGCTGAAATGCGTACTCCCGGACGCTATCTGTTTCCGGTTCCGGGCGGCCGTCCGCTGTCGGGAATCTCCCCGGAAACCGTGGAGAAATTTCGCCGCCTCCCGGCGCGGGAGGAGGCCGCCTGGCTCCGGGAGCGTTTGCGCACCCTGCCGCCTCCGGCGGAAGCGGTCAGCTTGCTGAAACGGCTTGACGCCGTTGGAGAATTCTCCTATCCGTTAACTGCCGGAGAGCGCGAGGGATGGCGGAAACTGCTGCTTGAGGAACGGCTCGGAGTCATGCCGCGCCGGTTGCTCCAGCAGCGGTTGTTCCAGGCGAATTTCCTGCCGCACGAGGAGTTCGCGGCGGAACTGCTGGCCGATCCGCTGCTCGGCAGCAGGACCGCCGAAGCCTTCGCGGAACGCAATCGCCCGGCTTTTGAAACATTGATCCTGAGGTGGAGCAGCCAACCCGATAAACAGGAAACGGCGCTGCGGTATTCGGAGTATATGGCCGACAACGCGGATTACCGGAACCGGATGCTTTCCGCCTTCCGGGAACCTGCTCCGGAACAGCTTTCGCACCTCATCCCGCTCTATGCCGGAAAACCGGCCGCAGACGGGAGCCCGGAACTGAAAAAGCTGTTGCGGGAAACGCCGTATTCGGGGAATTTCCGCCTCCTCTGCCGGGTTGCCGAATGGTGCCTGAAAACCAGGCCCGCCGCCTATGCGCCGGAGATCAAAGCCCTTCTGCACCGGGAACGCAACAATCCGGACCTGAAGCGCAGCGTGCTCTACCCGCTGCTGCTCGCCTCGCTCTGCAAGGCAAACGACCCGGAAGGCGCCGCAGAAGCAATCGCCTACCTGAAATCGCTGGAAGATCCGGCGCAGATCGAAAACGCCAAACGCATCTGGGGAAAAGGAATGACCGGTCTCGTCACCCTCGACCGCATCATCCGGGAACTTCAAAAGAAAAGGAGTTTACTTTGAGAGATTCTCTTCCGCAGTTTTTTACAGCAACTGGAAATGTATTACGGTTTCTACTGTATGTTAAATAGTTTGTGTACGGCGTAAAGGATGATTTGCGCAAACTGTCGGTGAATGGGAAAATCAATTATAAAAAACCGTTTGGGCGGTCTTTCGGTTACTTCTGTCATTTGATATTCGTGGAGTAGCGATAGGTTCTGAACAACAGAAATAAAGTACAGATTTTCCGGTGTATTTTGAGATGCAGCAGTATCGTGCGAAAGTACGCCCAAATCTGCCGGACGACAGATGCGTCCGGCAAATTCAGGCGTTCAATTCTCTTTCGCAACAACGCGAAATTCAAAAATTCACCGGGATCATTCCTGCAAATTGAAGTGTTCACAGTAGCGGTTGAATAAATGCCGGGCAGCCTGGTAACATGAATTCGGACTCATAAAGTGCGAGAATTCAAAAGTAATGGCTTTTGCAATTCCGGCAGCTTGAGCGGCCTTTAACTTCAGCAACATTTTCTCCCATTTGATCGGCAGGAATTTGATCGGCATGTCACGATCGAAGGATTCACAATTGGTCCAACATTGCATCCCGTGAAGATCAGCCAGCTCCCGATTGGCACTCAGAAAATCTTTCAACTCGGAAAAATCGCAATATCCATCCTGAAATGCAAGAATATCAACCGCATCCTGAATTCCGGAAAGAATATCGTTCCACTCTCTGGCATGTTCTTCAACCGAAATGCTTCTATCCTTGCGGATAATATCGCTGTTGAAAGCACTGATCGATTTCATTCCGTCAACGTAAGGAGAGATCATCACCGGCAAATTGCCGGAGAGTTCCTTGCACAGTCTGCCGATCTGCGCATAAATGTCAACGGTTCCACACATTTTTCGGCTGATTTCCTGGGTCAGATACCAGCCTTGAAACGCTTTGCGGTGTCCGTATTTCTCCCAAACTTCATTGATGACGGCGCGATTGATTTCCTGTTCCCGGAACGGGTCGCCATTTTTCCAGTAATATCCGGAATCGTACGTTCCCATGAAAAACTTCATCCCGTAACGTTCCGCCAGTTCCAGGAAAAGATCCACCAGATCCAAAGGCGGCAAATACCCCAGGCACTCACGGGCCAGCACTTGCGATGGATAAGTCATCCATCTGCGAAGACCGCAGCGGATCAGAATTACCGTGTCGATTCCAATCGAATGCATCCGCTGAAAATCAGCCTCCCACTCTTTCCTGCCCCAATTCTGATGCGGGATATCGTATGAAATTTCATCGAGAAAAGTTCCAGTTATTTTCATATTCGTCTTTCTTCTTGTGTTGAGAAATTTAAATTTATGATCCCATGTTTCATAAATTCCGGTATATTCGGTTTCGTGTAAGCTGGTTCAATACGGGACCGAAAAATCGTTTCCGGCCCCATAGCGGAACACATTAAGACGCCGGGCCGTACGATTGAGTGCAACCATACTCCAAGCCTGTTCGCCGGCTGTGCCGAAACGCCGTTCCGGTGCTTCTGGACTGTTCCGGTAACAGAGTGAGGAGAGGAACGATACTTCGGGATAGCCGTGATCAGAATGAACAGCATCAATATGCTCATGCCCGCAGAGCAGTGCGATTAGTTCTCGAGGTCCCTGGCGAGAAAAATCCGCCTCAATTTCATGGATCAGATCATTCGGATCAAATAGAAAGGCTTCCGGCAAAACGTCCTCAGCTCCAGTCCGACAGCGTCCTCCCGTTTGAAATGCGTGAAAAATCTTCATCAATGCCGGCCCGTTTAAAACGAAACCAAGCGCCATATGGCTGACCGCCAATATGCCCCACTGTTCAGAATCCGGCACATTCGAAAAGTTAAGTGCTTTATGGACAATGAACTCAAGTTGAGCCTCGGAAAAACCATGGTGGTTGATGCTGTAATATTTAAGTTTTCCGTTCGGACCTGTTTCGAGTGGAAGATCAATGGCGTTCAGAATCAACAATCGTACTTTCTGATCCGGAAAATCCAGATAATAGCAATTACTGACTTCCGGAGCAGCAGTTGCTCCTGCCGGCAACCCGTCCGGTTGAACAAGATTTTGCCATTCCGGGCCGGAAATTGCTTCACTGCCATCCGGAGCATTGTCTCGACAGAAATAGGTATTGTCATCGTGATTGCCGATCACGAACAGTACCGGGAGCCCCGAACTGCGCAATGCTTCCGCACTCAGAGCAGCTTCGCGGCGACTCTGTACTTTAGGGCGATTGCCATTGCTCATATCACCGACGTGAAGCAGAAACCGTGCGTTGCATGATTTCCCAGCCGCAGCAAAAGCATGCATATGCGCAAGTGCATTCGCACCATATTCGGCCAAGTTGTTCTTCTCTTCGAAGTGGGTATCGGCGATCAGACCAAACAGTAACGTGTTGTCATTTCCGGTCACACCTGTCCTAACAAACTTTTGAAGGGGTGAAAAAAGTGGAGCCAACTTGTC
>OKSC01000549.1_pt1 | contig 43374 bp, 24 predicted proteins | sample 1601161 | NCBI WGS metagenome assembly OKSC01 (sample SAMEA3541552, study PRJEB24748) | human gut metagenome | biome: human gut; feature: human-associated habitat; material: faeces | place: China | collected 2012 | reverse complement strand
TCTGGGCTTCAGAAGGGGGGGCGAATGATGAATAAAATCAGGCGTTTAATATTGAGCGCGACGATACTTGCGGCGGCTTTCGGCGCGTTGGGCGTTCTGCATGCCTGCGCGGGAAAAACGGTGGAGAAAGAATATACGGCGTATTACGGAGAGACTTTTACGTTGCCCGGCATCAGCGGCGCAACCTACGCGCTTTCGGACAGCGACGGTAACGCCGTAGACGTATCTTCCGGAAACTTTTTGCCTACAGACCTTGACGGCTATACGTTACGCGTGAACGAAAAAGGAAAAAAATATTCGATAAAAATCAACGTTGCTGAAAGAAACGCTCCGTTTATTTCCGTAGACAGAAAGACGGTGTATGCTACGGTGGGGAAACAGACCGCGCTCCCCGTTTTTCGGGCGACGGACGGTGTAACGGGGAAAGAATTGCCCGTGACGGTGCAAGTAACCTCGCCCGACGGAAAAGTGGAAGCGGCGGGGGAGAGTTTTGTGCCGGAGCGCGCGGGCGAATACGTTGTGACGGCAAGCGCCGCGGGGGAAAACGGCGTCGGGGCGGAGCGTACGGCAATCGTCATGGCGAAAGAGGGGCTTAATTACGCTAACGTTCTCGCGCCTATGGCGGAGGAACGGGGGACGGAGACAATTGCCGACACTTTCGGCGTAATGCCTGCGTATAACACCGACGAGGATTTTACCTACGGAAGCGAAGAGGGATCTTTGAAATTGGTCTCCAATATGGAGGGAAACGTGTACTTCGGATTCCGTTTGAAAAATCTGGTGAGAAGCGACATTACCGGGTTCAAAGGGTTTTATTTCTATCTGTTCAACGATTCGCCGATAAACTTTACCCTCTGCGTCAACTGGGGCTGGGAAGTAACCTGTACTGCGGGGGAATGGACGCGCGTTTCCGTTACGGATTATGACGGCATCTGCGAAAATTCAGGAAATTCCGTAATAAAAGAGTACTTTTCTTCGGAAAATATCAACGGCATGACGTTCAGTTGCTATTATTCGGCAAACGGCGCATGGCAGGGGCTTCCTTCCGTTGAGATGTATCTTTCCAACATGTATCTGCTTCCCGACGTTACGCCGGATTATCTCAACGAATACGCCGACGAATTCCCCGACGTTTCCGAACTTTCGCTTAAAGACGAAGAAAGTCTGCGCCTGCAGATCGAGGAATTCGAAACTTTGTACGATTCGCTTAGCGAATACGAAAGGTGTCTGGTGAATTACGGAAAGGTTGCCGCCGTCAGGACGGGGTTACTTAAACTCAGGCATCCCGATACGAAAACGGATCGCGATACGGTTGTTTATTTCAACAGCGAAATGGGGCTGGATCAGGCGGAATTTTCTTTCAACCCGAAAGGGGATAAAGTTGACGTTTCTCTTTCAACGGATATGTATTACGGAGACGAGGGTGCAAGCACGAAAATCAGTTGGAAAAAAGCGGGCAGCATCGAAAGGTGGGATCTGAACGTAAAATTTACCGATCCTTTTGTGTATAATTTCATGACGGATTACGATACATGGTACGTTTATATCTATAACGCTTCCGATGAGGATTACGGATATTACGCATGGGCGGATAACGGCGTCGGTTGGACGCAACCGCTTAAAAAAGGAAAGTGGAATCTTGTGTATCTTACCGATTGGTCCACGGTATTCGGCGGCGAAAACGGGGCGTTCAGAGGGAATATTTCGGACAGCATGTTGAAGTTTGCAATTAATCCGTGGTCGGCAAACGAGGGCGGCACGTTTTATTTGTCCTGCGTAAAAGGGCTGAATGCGTCCACCGTAGACGATATGCTTGCCGACGACGACGCAACGGGGACGAATCTTGCCCGCATCGTTTCGTTGTACGACGTTCTCTCTCCCAAATCGCAGCGTGCCGTGAATAATTACGAGGCGGCGCTCGCCTCGAAGTTCAACGCCGTCTGCGACAGTATCGGCTCGCGGCTGGCAGTAGCGGACGAATCGGCTTTGCCTGCGCTCTGGGAAGAGATTGAGGCGATTAAGAACGTTTACGTATTCTCTTCTTCAGCGGTGCAGAAAGCCGTTGCGGAAAAATACGTCGCGGTGATCCCCGCTTATATCAATCGCTGCGTTGAAGTTACGGACGTAGCCAACGCCGATCTCGGATTTCTTTCCGACGTTCTTTTCGCTTATGCCTTGCTCGGCGGGGAGGAAAGACAAAACGTGAATGTGCAATTCGAAAACTTTTACGCTTCGACGAAAACCCGCTTTGGCGTGACGGGCGGTTCGGTAGCCGCATTCGGGGAAGCGTGCGGACGGTATCAGGCGGCGTTCCGCGAACAGTACGATACGGGAGAGGTGGATGAGGATTGGAATAAGATCTTCGGGCTGAGCCCGTTTGACGGAACGTTTGAATTTACGGATAAGAGGTCGTACGCAGGTCAATCGGGCTCCACCGCGTTGACGATAGCAAAACGGGACGGCTGGAATACGCTTAATATGTATCTCGTGCTGCCTTCCGTTTCCGACGCGGGAAGTTCGGATTACGACGCGGTATTTTTCTACGTGTACAACGAGTCGGCGGAAGATTATCGGCTGGAAGTGGGAAATTCGCTGTATTTTACCTTAAAAGCGAACGCATGGACGAAAGTTTATATCAACGAATGGGCGAAGGTGTACGACGGAATTTCCCGCGGCGATATTCGCGGGCTTCGGTTGAATATTCACTGCGAAGCCGATTGGAATCTGGCGACGGACGCCGTGCTGTATTTCAGCTCGCTGTTACCTGCGAACGCGGACACGGTGAACGAAATGATCGGATCGCTTGGCGGAAATCCGACGCTTGAAGAACTTTCACGGATACGCGGCATATACGAGATGCTCTCCGAAAATCAGAAATCGCAGACTGCGTACGAAAGCGTGGCGCTGCGTATTATGCAAAAACTCGCCGATGCGTACGGAACAGAGATTGACGAAAAAGAAAAGGCAGAGATTATCAGCGTTTACGCGGCGCTTTCCGCCGGGCAACAATCGGGAGACGTGAAAACGTGGTACGACGAATTTTATGCCCGCGAGATTCTCGGCGTGATTGCTTCCGGCGATACGAACGTGACCTATTACGGCAAAGCGCTGGGTATGGAACAGGTATCGTTAAGATTCGGTACGGACAACGGAACGAGCGCGACAAACGTTATTCCGGAAGTTTCTTTCGGAGACAAGACGGTTTACGGCGAAGATACGATCCGCATTACTTCTGCGGCAACGTACGTGCAGTGGGAGCATGTGTATCTCACGGTAAAGAATCCGACGATAAAAGATATTTCGGGGGCGCAGGGGATCTATACGTATATTTACAATAACATGAACTTCGATATTTTCGTACAGATGTGGCCTAACCGCTGGACGTTGAAGGCGAAGTCATGGAATATGCTGATGCTCGATAAAGATTCGCTGCCTTGGGTGAACGCCGCATTGGGCGCGGGGGCAAAAATAGACCCGACGTCGATAGACGACAAACTTACGTTCAAGTTTTTCTATTACGTAGGCGTAACCGTGCAGATGACGAGCGGGCTGGATATTTACGTGTCTCCTTTCAAAACGGTAACGGCTGAGGAGATCAACGGCATGATCGGGGCTTTGGACGCGATTACTTCCGAAAGCGAAGCCATGGCGGCAGGCGTGGTGGAGATGTACGAAAATTCGGACGCAGCCGAGCGTGAAAAAATCGTGGGGTACGAAGCGTTCAGAACGCGTTATGCACAATATCTGAAAAATCGCTACGGCTTTAAGGAAAACGCTTTGGTGCATTTGGGCGAAAATGGCGGTAGCGCTCAGATCTTTACAAGCATAGACGGAGGCGCCGGGAGCGACGTGGCGATGAGCGAAAAGCCCGTTTATACAACCGCAGTGGCATACGGAAACGAAAAGGGAAGCACTGTGATTAAACAGGGCGAATTTACCGCTAGCTCGAAAAACGTTTGGTACAATCTTACCCTTTCCGTCCCCGACGAAGACGTTTATGCCTATCGGAAAATTTATTTCTACGTATACAACGACAGTAATTACGATTATACCGTTACCTATAACGGGCAGACGGTGCATGCCAAAGCGAAAACGTGGGTGCGGGTGGAATTCGAGATTGACGCTTCTTCATCGGAGAATATTACTATGCAGATCTCGTTCGGCAAACAATTAGAGAGAACGGCAATATATTTCTCGTCGATTTACGGCGAAAAATAATAAAAAAAATTTTTTTGGGGAGGAAGGAAAATGAAAAGCAAAAAAGTTATTTTGGCAACGCTTTGTCTGGGTGCCGGGTTTGCTTTCGCCGCGTGCGGAACAGACCCTGCGCCCGGCGGCGAACAACCGCGGCTGACGATTACGCTCGACCGAACGGAAGTCACGATGACGGCAGATTCCACGTTGACTTTAACGGCGATGCCGGGCGGATACGGGGAATCGAAGTACTTGTTGACTTACGCTTCTTCTGACGAGAGCGTCGTATCCGTGGAGAACGGAGAACTTGTGGCGCATAAGAAAGGCGTTGCGTCGATTACGGTGAAACTGACGGCGGGGGGCGAGGAAACGACGGCGGTATGCGAAGTTACCGTAACGGGAAAAACGCCTATCGTCGACGTAACAACGACGTATAGCGTCACTTATGAAGCGGGGCTTACGCTGGCGGACGTGGCGGAACTCGACGAGGGATATTCGTGGAAAGAGAGCGGCTCTACAACGTTGCATGCGGGCGAAAATCAAAGTTTTACCCTTGTTTATACGCCTGAAAATCCCGATAAATACGATACGGTTGAGATTCCCGTAACGGTAAACGTCGAAAAGGGATCGTGGAATCTAAGAACGACGGAAAAAGTTATCGGAGGGAGCTTTACCTATTATTACGAAGCGGCAGCCGTAGATTTTTCCGCGCTAGGACTCTTCGAATACGTTGACGGAGCGGACGTGAGCTATCAACTCAGCAAGAACGGGGCTGTGGTAACGGAAACAATCGTGCCCGTGGGCGTTTACGGGTTGACGGCGTCGATAGCGGGTACGGACGATTATAATTCCGCAGAAAAAACAATCGAATTTCGCATAGAACTGACGGCGATGCAGGCGTTTATTGCCGCTGTAGACGATTTGGATGAGAATGCGGCGAACGTTTCGGAAAAAGAAAAGTTGACGGTTGCCAACGCCTATAAAAACCTTTCTGCCGAGGAGAAAAATCAGATTGTGGAAAGTTGGGGCGTTACCGTTTCCGCTAAGTATGCTTCCTTTGTGGAGCAGTACGTGAACTCCGTCGCTGTTCAAAACGGCGGGAAAGTCGCCTATTACGGCGCGTTATACGGCGAAAACCAAATCGACGCGAAGACGGATATAGGCGGAACGGCGGCAAACGTAGGATTCACGGTGGAAAAATCGTACGCCGAAGAGGAAGGCAGTCTTCACGTGACGACTTCTGCGGACACGACGACGAAACAGATGCTGGTTTTATCGGTAAAAAATCCTTCGGCAACCGATCTTAGCGGAAAAGACGGCGTATTTACTTATATTTATAACAATACAAGCGTAGATCTCACGATGTCCTCGTGGCCGACGGGCGTAGTTTTGGAAAGCGGTAAATGGACGCTTGTATCCATTCCGGCGGAATGTTTCGGCATAGCCAACAAAGGGCTTCCCGCGAAGGATAATCTCGGAGCGCTGTCATTTAAGGTAACGTTCTATAACGGTTCGCTAGACAATCTCGCTTACGGCGCGGATCTTTATATCGGTTCTTGGACCTTTGCTACGCCCGAATACGTCAACGGCTTGATTTCCGCACTCGATAAGTCGAATCCCGATCAGGAACTTGTCGCGAAAATCGTGGACGTATACAGAATCCTTTCGGCGGCGAGTCGAGAACTCGTAACGGGTTATGAAGAGGTAGAAGCGCTGTACAAAGCGGCTCTGTTCGACGGAGTGACAAAGAACGACGCTACGCTTGTGTATTTTTCAAGCAAAGCGGGATTGGGGCAAATTACCTCCGGCGTGCAATATCAGGCAATGGACGGCGCCAAAAAGTCGCTTGTTCCCGAATCGCCCGAAGAAGCGGGGGGATATTCCACAAAATTCGTACAGTATATAGGCAGTCTGTATTCTTATTATCGCTATGAAATAAGAATGGTGATGCCGGAAAACGTGGATTTATCCGGGTACGACGCGGTGGAATTTTACGTAAAGGCGGTTTCTTCCTATGCGACGGCAAACGCAAACGGCATGTATTATCTCGATTACGCCGGAGCGACGAAAGTAGGATTTACAACGGGAGAATGGGTAAAGATACGCATTCCTACTTCGGCGGCGCAAGGGGAATTCGTTCTGCGGTTTTATACGTGGAATACGCCGCTTGATCGTGCCGCTATCGGCTTCCGCGATGAATTGTATCTGACGGATATTAAAGCGGTTCGCATCGATTATAAAGCGGAATTTATTGCCATGGTCGACGCGCTCGGAACCGACTATACGGCGGCGAAAGTAGCGGAGGTATCCGCGTATTACGAATCGATGCCCGCGTCGGCGAAGGAAGATTCTGAGGTGGCGGCGAAATATGCATCATTCCGCGAAACTTATATAAAGAAACCTGCGCTTGCTACGCTCAAAGCGCTTATTTCCGCAGCAGGCGACGCCCCGGCAAGAGAAGACATGGAGGCGGTGGTTGCCTATTACGAAAGTCTGGAAGAATCGCTTCAGAGCGATACGGAGATAAAAGCCGCGTACGACGCGTTCTATGAAAACGCTTATCGTTCGATCGTCAAAGCGGATTTCCTCGCGGAAATCAACGCGATAACTAAGGATTCCGACGACGAAGAAAAAATAGACGTTATTCGTGCATATCGTTCGCTGACGCAGGATTTGCAAACGGACGCGGAAATAAAGGCGGCGTACGAAAGTTTTGTAAAAACGTATATCACCGATCGGCTGGATTCGGATTGTTTCGTGCAGTTTGCCGATCCCGTTATCGCGTATTATCAAAGCGTATGCAAAGTAGTGCTTGCAACGACGGGGAAAGAAATCGGCGGGACGATAACCCTTAGCGAAGGCGAGAGACATCTCGGCGAAGCGTCGTTGAACGTTAAAGTGGGCGAGAACTGGACGGCGAATTCCGCGTTGCGGGTGATGCCGCAAATCAAGAACGAAACGGGCGCGGCGATCAAAGTATTCTTCTACTTCAAAGCAGATACGCAGGCAAGAAGATTCGCGGTGTATTCCTCTGCGACTTCGGCGGCAGCATGGGAAGGGAAGATCGGCGAAAATCATCAGGCGGAAAAGGGACAATGGCAGTTCGTATCGTTCGAACTTCCCGCGGACAGATATTTCTATTTGGATATACAGTGGTGGAAAGACGCGAACGGAAGCACGAAGTACATGATTGGCTACGCGATGGATATAATGATGACGTCGGTGACGTACGCCACGCCGGAATACGTAAGCGGATTGATAGAGAAATACAACGCATTGACGGACGAAACGGCGAAAGCGGAGTTGAAACAGAAGATCAACGACGTATACGGCATACTTTCCGAAACGGAAAAAGCCGCGGTTGTGGGGTATAATACCCTTAAAACGCCGGAAGAGCTGGCGGATGAGTTTGCCGCGTCGGCAACGGCGATCACGGCGGAGAGCACGGCGGCGGAGAAAATCGCGATACTCGACGCGTATCGCGGACTGAGCGCGGAAGTGCGGGAAAACGAAAGTGCGAAAACGGCGTATGAAAGTTTTGTAAAAACGTATATCACCGATCGTCTGGACAAAGATTGTTTCATACAGCTTTCCGATCCTGTTATAGCGTACTATCAGAACATATATACGGTATTGAACGCAACGGAAAAACAGACAATAACGCTGGGCGAGGGCGAGAGTCATCTCGGCGAAGCGTCGTTGAACGTTAAAGTGAGCGAGAACTGGACGGCGAATTCCGCGTTTCGGGTGATGCCGCAAATCAAGAACGAAACGGGCAAAGCGATAAAAGTATTCTTCTACTTCAAAGCAGATACGCAGGCAAGAAGATGCGCGGTGTATTCCTCTGCGACTTCGTCGGCGGCATGGGAAGGAAAGATCGGAAGCAACCATAACGTAGAAGCGGGACAATGGCAGTTCGTATCGTTCGAACTTCCCGCAGACAGATATTTCTATCTGGATATGCAGTGGTGGAAAACCGCAAACGGAGTAGAAAAATACATCATCGGCTACGCGATGGATATAATGATGACGTCGGTGACGTACGCCACGCCGGAATACGTAAGCGGATTGATAGAGAAATACAACGCATTGACGGACGAAACGGCGAAAGCGGAGTTGAAACAGAAGATCAACGACGTATACGGCATACTTTCCGAAACGGAAAAAGCGGCGGTTGTGGGGTACGCGGCGTGGAACGCCGTAGCGAACGCATAAAAATATTAAAATAACGGTTTGAAAGGCGCGCGCTCGGCCTTTGTCGGGCGCGTGACTTTTTCGGACAATCGGTTGAAGAATGGCAAAATTATATCATAACACTTTGATAACACAAGTAAACGCTTTACCTGCGCGAGCATTTTACGTTCCTTTCCCTTCTGAGGAGTGCGATATCCTATCGGATAAATCGCCTGCAGTCAGATACATAACGGAATGGGAGTTTTCCTATTTCCCGAAATACGACGAAGCGATTTGGTCTTGTAAAGGAGAAAGGAAAATTTCCACTCCTTCCAATTGGCAAGTACTGGGATACGACGCTCATCAATACACGAATATCAATTACCCTTTTCCGTACGCGCCGCCCTATATACTTAAAGACAACCCTGCGGGCGTATATATCGCGAGCCTTTCGTTGCCGGAGCGAAAGGGCAGGTATTATCTGAATTTCGACGGTGCCGACAGTTGTTTATATCTGTATATAAACGACGTTTTCGTCGGATATTCCAGCGCGTCTCATTGCATCGCGGAATTTGACGTTACGGATTTTTTAAACGACGAAAACGAGATCCGCGTCGTTGTATTCAAGTGGTGTGCGGGCAGCTATCTTGAAGATCAGGATAAATTGCGCATGAGCGGACTCTTCCGCGACGTATACTTATTAAACCGCCCGGAAGGACATTTGTTCGATTATAAAATATCAACGGAGATTTCGCCTGACGGTAAGAGGGGCAAAATCGTGTTCGAAGGGGACAGGGTTTCATCTCTGATACTGTGCCGCAAAGGTGCTGTGATTACAAGCGCGCAAGGAAAAAACGCTGAACTTGTCGTTGAAAATCCGGAACTTTGGAACGGAGAAAAGCCTGAATTGTACGAACTGACGATTTCTTGCGCGGGAGAATATATACTTGAACGGGTAGGCTTCCGCATAATAGAAGTGAAAAAAAATACCGTTCTGCTGAATAAAAAACCTCTGAAATTCAAAGGTGTGAATCGACATTCCATGACGGTTAACGGATACGTCGAATCGGCGGAGGACGTGCTGAAAGACATTCGTCTGATGAAGACGCACAATATCAATGCGGTGCGCACAAGCCATTATCCGCCTCATCCGCTTTTTTCCGTTTTGTGCGACGTGTACGGAATTTATTTGATGGTGGAAGCGGACGTGGAAAGCCACGGTTCCGTAACGCAGAACATGGAAACGGAAAAATGGCTGTGCCTTGATTTATGCCGGGATCCCGCATGGAAAGAGCAATTTGTATCGCGTGTGATGCGTATGTACGAACGGGATAAAAACCGCACTTCCGTTGTTTCGTGGTCTTTGGGAAACGAATCGGGATTCGGAGAAAATATCCTGACGGCGGGGGAAATCCTGAAAAAGAAAGATTCTTCGCGGCTGGTGCATTACGAGCGGACGACCGTGGGCGATGAAAAGATGATATTTTATCCGGAGACCGTTACCGATCTTTACAGCCGTATGTATCCCGATACGGATTGGATTAAGGAATTTCTGAAAAAGAAATTTCCCAAGCCTTTGGTACTGTGCGAATATACGCATGCCATGGGTAATAGCTGCGGCGACGTTGAATTGTATTGGAATCTGATTTACAAACATCGCAATCTTTGCGGCGGATTTGTTTGGGAGTGGTGCAGCCATTCCGTTATAGACGAAAAGGACGGGAAAAGAAGAGTGCGTTACGGCGGGGATTTCGGCGATTATCCGAACGACGGAAATTTTTGCGTGGACGGCCTCGTTTCCACCGACAGGCTTGTTAATCCCTCGCTTTACGAGGTGCGGGAGGCATACGCCCCCGTAGACGTTGCCGAAAAGAAAGGCGGATACGAGATATTTTCCCGCGACGCTTTTTTCGATTTCAGCGGAGCGGAGTGTGCCTTTTCCGTTGAAGTTAACGGCGAAAAAAAGTATATCAAAGAGGTGGATCTGAGTCCTTTGGACAGGGGAGAAAGTATTTTCTTTTCGCTTGCCGACGGACTTAGAACAACGGAGGGATACGCGTACGCACGATTCGATTTCCGTGCGCGGTATCTGGGTGAAAGTTACGTCCTTGCGACGAGACAGTTCGTTTTGTCGGAAAAGGCAAGTTCGGTCAGAAAAAAACGCTTTTGCCCGGAATTTCTGTTTAAGGGAGGAAGGGTTGAAGCGAAAGGCGAAAATTGGCGGTTTGTATTGTCGGATAAAGGGCTGCCGCAAGAGTACGTCGTCAACGGGCGGAAGATCATCGACGGCGAGAGCCGAATCGTCGTTTGGCGAGCGCCTATCGATAACGACAGATATCGCGTAATATGGTGGAAACAGCAGCAACTGGATCGGGCGAATTTTTATCCTGTGTCCGTGCAGACGTATTCCGGGAAAATCGTCGTAAAAGGTAAGATTGTTTCCGACTACGTCAGTCCCGTGGCGGACGCGGCGATAGAATATCGTTTCACCGCTTCGGGCGAAGTGCACGTCCGCTTGCGCGCGGAACTCGGCGCGCGCGTCTGGTGGTTGCCGCGTTTTGGAATTTGTCTGCCCGTATGTCCGCTGTTTGAAGATCTGACTTATTTCGGGCGAGGACCCGGAGAGGCGTACTGCGATAGAAAAGCCGCCGCGCCGGTAGGGCTCTATCGCTGCCCGTGGGACGAGGCGTTTTATATGTACGATGTGCCGCAGGAAAGCGGATCGCATTGCGACAGCCGGTTCGTGTGTTTGGAAGGAGAGAATGTTTATCTTGGGGTGAGCACCGATACGGCGTTTTCCTTCACGGCTTCCCGTTGGCTGCCGGAAGAGTATACGCCCCACGCCTGCGATATGCCGGAAACGGGAAAGAAATATTTGTTTCTCGATTACCGCATGTCGGGAATCGGTTCTTCCTCCTGCGGTCCGGAATTGGCGGCGGAATATAGAATGACGGACAGAAAGATTGATTTTTCTTTCGTATTAAGGCCGGAAAAAGACGATATGTTTGAGCGGCATACGTTGGAAAAATAAGTTAAGAAAACAATTATTTCGGCAGAGGAATATGCGATAGAAAAAGGGAATTCATTAAATCGAAACAGAACTATGGAAAGAAAAGATTTTGAAATAAAACTTGTCTCTTCCCTCGATAAAGTGTTTCCTAACGGCGAACCTGCGCTGCTGGAAAACGAGGGATCTTGTCTGAAAAACGAACGCTTTCATTTTCAGGTGTGTATCCGTTCGGAATACGCCTTGCGGCTGGATTGCAAGGTTTCGGCGGAAAGTGCGTTCGACGATAAAGTATTCGTGCGAACGGTAGAGTGTATACCGGGCAGGTATACCAGACGTCCGGACGGCGACGACTGGGTGATCTTTCAGGAAAACAAAGCCGCTGCATATCCCGATCTGTTAATGCCGATTCACGAAAACGGCATACGGCTTTGTCCGCAACAATGGCAGTCTCTCTGGGTGACGGTAGACGGCGGAAGCGAAGCCTTGCCCGCGGGGAAATACCCTATCCGTATTACTGTGTCCGACGGGAATGGTCTTTTTCTTTCCGCGGTGTATACGCTGACGGTTGTCGACGCGCTGCTGCCCCCGTCCGATTTGATTTATACGAATTGGTTTCATTACGATTGCCTTTGCGAGCGGTATGATTGCGAACCGTTTTCGGAAAAATTTTATACCGTTCTTGGCAGTTATCTGTCTGAAGCGGTCGGGCACGGGATGAATATGCTGTACGTCCCTTTGTTTACGCCGCCGCTCGATACGGAGGTGGGCAGGGAGAGAAAAACCGTTCAGTTGGTACGCGTTTATAAAAACGGCGAACGTTTTAGTTTCGATTTCGGCGAACTGAAAAAATTTCTGTCTTTTGCCTTTAAAAAAGGAATCCGATATTTTGAAATGAGCCATCTGGCGACGCAATGGGGCGGGAAATACTGCCCGAAAATCGTCGCGTTCGAGGCCGGAAACGAGAGAAAAATTTTCGGCTGGGAGACTTCTTCCTGCGGACGGGAGTACGAAGCGTTTTTGCGGCGTTTTTTGCCCGAATTAGATAACTTTCTGAAAAGAGAAGGGTATGCGGAACGGGTGTATTTCCATATTTCCGACGAACCTTCCGAAGAAAATATCGAAGGTTATGCCGCTGCGGCAAAGATAATTCGTCAGTTGCTTCCCGGGTATCGGTTTATGGACGCCATGAGCGAGCCTGTCTATTACAGAAAAGGACTTGTGGACGTGCCCGTGGTGGCGACGAACGCGTTTTCTGCCTTCAAACCTTCTCCCGAATGGGCGTATTATTGTTGCGGTCAATTCGGGCACTACGAATCCAACCGATTTTTCAATATGCCCTCGATACGCAACCGTATTTTGGGCGCGCAACTGTACGAAACGGGAACGAAAGGTTTTCTGCATTGGGGATTTAATTTCTATAATTCTCAGTATTCGCGCTATCCCGTCGATCCGTATTTTCAATCGGACGCCGACGGCGGATTTCAGAGCGGAGATTCTTTTATCGTTTATCCGGGGAGGCATGGCGCGTTGGCGTCGTTGCGGCTGGAAGTTTTTTTCGACGGGTTGCAGGACGTTTGCGCCTTGCGGGCGGCGGAAAAAAAGATCGGGCGGGAAGAACTGCTCCGCCGTTTGCATAAAATCGGCGTATCGGGTTTCACGGGGCGGATTGACGCGGTGACGTGGCTTAAATTCCGCAAAGAAATCAACGCGCTTCTCGTCTGAACGCTTGCTGTCGGTTGCGAACCAAGATTTTAGAAACAATTCACTTTTGCACCTTTTTAGAGACTGTTTTGGGAACTTAAAGTTACCTGAGCCGTCTCTTTTCAAAAACTTATCTATCCGGCAAATGATAGAAACGAACTCTGCAAATTAAATATTTTTTTTGATTATATGATAGCGTAAAAAGTTATACGTCTTTTTTTTATGCAAAAATTCGGAGGTTAGAAAAATATGTATTTCAGAAACGAGCATCACAGACAGGCATTTCGGGACGGAATGAAAAAGACGAATCGCAAGGATAAGGAAACGTTGAGCGCGGTATATTTGCTGTCGGCAGAGCCTTGCTTATGGCGGCGAGCAAAGCAAGCGTCTGTCTATGGGGGAACAAGAAAGATATTCTGAACAAAGTGTCGTCGTTATATCAGGTCGGCGTGTTTATGGAATATCGCGAAGCCGAAACGGTGAAAGATCGGGTAACGGAACAGCTTGCCAAACTGGACGAAAAACTGAAAAAACTTACCCGTATGCGGCTAGAGGACGAAATAACGCGGGAATCGTATTTCGAATTCAAAAGCGAGATAGAGAAAGAAAAACTTGATTTACTGAGCAAACGGCGTGTGCTGGATACGGGAATGGTGCCGAACGGAAATCCGGAAGATCCGGCGAAAAAAGTGGAAGATTTTTTGCTGGCAAAAATGGATTTTACCGACCATCGTATCGACAGAGACGCAATCGGTCAGTTCGTCGGCACGATTGTTCCCGTTACGGAAACGTGCTTCAACTGGTATATGAATTTCGACCTTGCCGACAAATCCGACGATATGAAAAGGCTCGTGTGGGAGTTTACGATAGATTATAAAGAGGCAAAATCTTACCGGAAAGAACGGGACGGAATGCTCAGGCAAAATCAATGGCACGACCTGACGGTAAGAGTGTTTATGTAACTTTACCGGCAGACAGAAAAACGCCGTTCTTTGCTTTTGCGGAGGACGGCGTTTTTTAATGCTTTCAGATTGAAAACAGATTTCGGGTTTACAATATTCCGATTTTATTCCTTTTTAGAAGAAACGAATATTGGATTTTATTCCTTTTTGCAATAAATCAATATCCGATTTTATTCCTTTTTGGTTGACAAATACAAAAAAAACGAGTATAATATCGGTAATAAAACCTGATTTCGGAGAAACGTTATGTTAAAAAGAAAAGCATATCAGAAACTTGTCGAGTGGAAAAATACGCATCGTAATAACTGCTTGATGGTGAAAGGCGCAAGGCAAGTCGGAAAAACTTATCTTATCCGCGAGTTCGGGAAAAAAGAGTATAAAAGTTTTGTCGAAATCAATTTTATCAAAAATCAGGAATTAAAACAGATTTTTGCGGGAACGTTGGACGCAGAATCCGTTTATAAAAGAATGACGGCTATGATAAACGGCGTAAATCTCGTCAAAGGCGATACGCTGATATTTTTAGACGAAATTCAGGCATGCGGAAGCGCGCGCACCGCCTTGAAATTTCTTGCGGAGGACGGGAGATTCGACGTTATTACTTCCGGAAGCCTTTTAGGTCTGACGTATGGTGAAGACGCCGACGAAAATACGGAAGAACCCGAATCCGTTCCTACCGGATACGAAACGTTTCTTACGATGTATTCGCTTGATTTCGAGGAGTTTCTTTGGGCGGAAGGGTACGAAAGCGGAATTTCTTATCTGAAAGAACTTTTTGATAAAAAAGAAAAAGTTCCTTTCGCGCTAAATGAAAAATACGAAACGCTGTTCCGTGAGTATATGGTGGTGGGCGGTATGCCCGAAGTTGTTGCCGATTATGCCATAAATCACGATTTTACGAAGGTTGCCGCTTTGCAAGAAAAAATTCTCGAAAACTACCGTTTCGATATTTCAAAACATGCAAAGGGCGCGGAGAAAATAAAGGTACGCAAATGTTACGACGCTATTCCGAAGCAACTCGCAAAGGAGATTACGAAATTTCAGTATTCTACCGTGGAAAAAGGGCAAACGAGCAAAAAATACGGCGGAAGCGTACAATGGCTGAAAGACTCGAATATCGTTAATCCGTGTTACAATATTCACGAGCCGTATCTGCCGTTGATGGCGAACGCCGATGAAGATCAGTTCAAATTGTATATCAACGATACGGGCTTGCTGTGCGCTATGTACGGTTTTGAAACCAAAAGAGCGATTCTTGAAAACACGATAAAAGGGAATGCCAAAGGCGGTATTTACGAAAATATTATCGCCGAAACGTTGGTGAAAAACGGTTACGCTCTTTATTATTACAAGCCGGACGATTCCAACGAACTGGAATTTCTGATAGAAAAAAACGGAGAAGTGGTCCCGGTGGAAGTGAAAGCGGGAAATACCGCAACAAAATCGCTGAACAGATTTATAGAAGCATATAAACCGTCGGCGGCATATAAAATCGTTGACGGGAACGTCGGTACGAGCGACGTAAAACTCACTATTCCGCATTATATGGCGATGTTTTTGTGAAAACGGTTGTATTATCGTCAATATCGGGATTGGCTAAAAATTCAAAAAAATACGGAAAAACGGCGCAGGAAAAACGTAAAAAAAGATTGCGTACAGTCGGGCGATAACATATATCCCGAAGACGGGCGATTTTCGATTGCAGACAGTAATGTTACCTATCGGTTGCTTTTGGAAGCTTTTGCGCAGGCTAACATCCGTAATCCTATCTTGCCGATACGACGGCTGCGATTTAACGGACAACCTTATAAAAACAAATCAAAACCAAGGGCTGATCGAACAACAAGTAAAAGCCGCGTGTGATGTGTTATTACAATAAAATATGAAAAGGGGAATTTAAGAAAAAAAAATAATCAATTTTTATTTGAATATAATGCGAAGACAAATAACTACATACGAAAAAAATTTTAGTTCGTCGCTAATTTTCAATTGACTTTTATATTTTTTTGAGTATAATATTATACGTTCCTTAATAGGAATGTATTTTTTTGACAGTGAGTTAGCGTAGGCTAACTAAAATAAAATGCCGTGTATCCCGATCTGGAAGGCGCGATAAATTCCGGTGGCGTATGCTTCGGAAGTGAGAGTGGATACAGAAACGAGAGATGAACGTGCGGAGAATTTAATTCGGGCATGAAAGGAGTACGTCATGAGCAAAGAATATAAGCATTGGAATACGGAAAAGAAACTGATTCCCGTGATGATACGAACGTATTGTCGCGGTAATCACAAAACGGAAAGGAAAGCGGAGGGCGTAAAAGGAAAGGAACTTTGTTCAAAATGCAAAGAACTGGCTGAATACGCAGCGTTCAGATTGGAAAAATGTCCGTTCAAGAGAAACAAGGGATTCTGCTCTTATTGCAAAATTCATTGCTACAAACCAGAATATCGTGCGGAGATGAAAGAAGTGATGAAATATTCCGGTCCGAAAATGCTTTTTTCGCATCCGATATTCGCGATGTCGCACGTAACGGCAATGATAAAATACAAAAAGCAGTTAAAAAAACAGGCAAAGAGGCAGTCGGACAAAAACGCGGGAGCGGAAAAGGTTCGGTCTGCGCAGACAAACGATCAAAAGAAGGACAAGGAGTAAGCAAATGATAGATAAAGAACTATTCAGACTGATCGGCGGCAATAAAAAATACATATTTATCGCCGTAGCGTTACAGGTACTCGGGCTCATCGCAAACGTTTCGATCACGGCAAGCGTATGTTATGCCGTGTATCTGTTATCGAAAAACGCGGAAGCGGTGCTATTTATTTATCCGCTGATCGGCGCGGTACTCGGAATCGCCGTAAGGTATACGTGTTCGCGCATTACGGGCGATATAAAAGATAAGTTGGGCAGAGGCGTGAAAAGGGACCTTCGGGAAAAAGTATATAATAAAATATTACGGCTCGGCGTAAAAACCACCGACGGAATGAGTATGGCGGGGCTGACGCAGGTATCCCTCGAAGGCGTGGAACAACTGGATATTTATTTTTCGAGTTATCTTCCGCAATTCTTCTTTGCCATGATTGCTCCCGTGGCGCTGTTTTTAATCTGCGTATGGATCGACTGGAGAACGGCGCTTGTGCTTATCTGCTGTGTGCCGCTTATTCCCGTATCCATTGTTGCGGTGAGTAAATACGCGAAAAAAGTGTTCGCCAAATATTGGGGAAAATACACTTCGATGGGCGATAAGTTCCTCGACAGCGTGCAAGGCTTGAAAGAACTTAAAATTTTTCAGGCGGACGCCGCTCAACACGTTAAGATAAACGAAAGCGCGGAAGAATTTCGCGTAATCACGATGAAAGTTCTGGTAATGCAACTGGTAAGTATTACGATTATGGACCTGGTGGCGTACGGAGGCGCGGGGATCGGTATCGGTCTGGCGATTTGCGGCGCGGCGTTTTGGGGGCTGAACCCGATAGCGGCGTTGTTCCTTTGCCTTGTATCGGTGGAATTTTTCCTGCCTCTCCGCGCGTTCGGATCGGCATTCCACGTGGCGATGAACGGTGTAAGCGCGGGCAAAAAGATCATCTCTCTTTTAAATACGCCCGATCCCGAATGGGGAACGGAAACGCTTGACGGCAACAAAGATATCAGGCTGGAAAACGTTACGTTCTCTTACGACGGAAAGCGAGAAGTGCTTAAAAACGTGAATATGACGTTCCCCGAAAAAGGAATGACGGCGATCGTGGGCGAAAGCGGTTGCGGCAAATCCACGGTGGTGAATATGCTGATCGGGGCGTTCCGCCCGCAGAAAGGAGAGGTGACCGTCGGCGGAAAAGCGCTTGAAAAACTTTCCCGCGAAAATTGGTATTCGCATCTTTCGGCGGTGAGTTACAACACGTATATCTTTAACGAAAGCGTGAGAGATAATTTTAAAATGGCGAAAGAAAACGTCTCGGACGAAGAAATTTTCGCCGCGCTCGAAAAGGTGAATCTGAAAGAGTTTATCGAAGAAAACGGCGGCCTGGATAAAGTGATCACCGAGGACGCCAACAATATTTCCGGCGGACAGAAACAACGCCTTGCGCTTGCGATCGCGCTTGTATCGGATAAAGATATTTACGTTTTCGACGAAGCGACGAGCAATATCGATATCGACAGCGAATCGATCATTATGAACAATATCAAAACGCTTTCCGGAAACAGGAGTGTTATCGTGATTTCGCATCGCCTTGCGAACGTTGTTCCGGCAGATAATATCTATTATATGGAAGACGGCGAAATCAAAGAAAGCGGTGCGCACGACGAACTGATGGCGGCGAATAAGGGCTATGCCCGTCTGTATAATACGCAGAAGACGCTGGAACAGGGCTACACGGAGGCGATATCATGAGTACGCAGGAAAAGAAAAAAGAAAAGAAATATATAAGAAGAAGCGGCGCTAAAATAATGGCGAGCCTTGTGGTGCTTCTCGGCAGTTTGTCTTACATCATGATATTGGCGGTGATAAACGGCAGCCTTGGCTTTATCTCGGCGATGGGCGTAACGGTGTTCGGCGCGATGGGCGTTGCAAAGGCGCTCGGCGAGCAGATCGCGCTTTCCTACGGCTGGATCATCGGTCTTACGGTGGGGTGCGGGCTGATCCGCGGGCTGTTAAGATATATAGAGCAATACAGCAATCACTACATTGCGTTCAGATTGCTTGCGGCGTTCAGGGATAAAATCTTCGGCGCGCTTCGCGTGCTTTGCCCCGCAAAACTGGAAAGCAAGCAGAAAGGAAGCATCATCGCCATGATCACTTCCGATATCGAAACGCTTGAAGTTTTCTACGCGCATACAATTTCGCCCATCTGCATTGCCGTGCTTGTATCTACGACGGTGTTCCTGTTTGTAGGATTTGTTTCGAGTTGGTATCTCGCGCTTGTTGCGCTCGTGGGTTTCCTGTTTATCGGTATCGTCGTTCCGCTTATCTCTTCGGGCAGACTCAAAGAAAGCGGCGTGAAATACCGCGCGGAATTTTCTTCGTTTTCCGCATACTTCCTCGACAGCATCAAAGGGATCAAGGATATCGTGCTGAATAATGCGGGAGAAGAAAGAGAAGAAGAAGTGAATAAGCGCTCCGACGTGCTTTTAAAAGAAACAAAAAAGATGAAGCACAACATTACCCGCGCGGGGGCGGCGATCGAACTTACGGTGTCGGCGTTTATTCTTGCGGCGCTTGCCGTGGGAATCGTGCTGGTGAGAAACGATATGCTTTCCTTAGGCAGAATGATTATCGGTATGGTGACGGTGTTCTCTTCGTTCGGCCCCGTGATCGCGGTGGGAGGACTTCCCGGAAATCTTACGCAGACCTTTGCAAGCGGCGACAGAGTGCTGAATCTTCTTGCGGAAAAGCCTGCGGTGGAAGAAGTGAAAAACGGCAAGAATTTCGATTACGAAAATCTTAACGTAGAAGATTTGTCTTTCAGTTACGACGGGCAGACGGAAGTGCTGAACGATGTGAAAATGCATGCGGAAAAAGGCGAAATCATCGGTATCGTGGGCGAAAGCGGCTGCGGCAAATCCACTTTTTTGAAACTTCTGATGAGATTCTGGGAGAGAAGCGGCGGCGAGATCGATTACGACGATATCGACATCGATAAAATCAATACGGATTCGCTGCTTAAAAACGTAACCATGGTGTCGCAGACGACGTATTTATTTGAAGAGACGATAGAGGACAATCTTCGTATCGCGAAGCCCGACGCAACGCCGGAAGAAATCGAAAACGCCTGCAAAATGGCTGCCGTACATGATTTCATTATGACGTTGCCCGACGGTTACAAAACGCAGGTGACGGCGCTCGGCGATAATCTTTCCGCGGGCGAAAAGCAACGTATAGGTCTGGCGCGCGCGTTCCTCAGAGGCAGCGAACTGATTCTTCTCGACGAGCCTACAAGCAACGTAGACAGCATTAACGAAGGCATCATATTGAAAGCGTTGAAAGAACAAAAGAACAAAAAGAGCATTATTCTCGTTTCGCACAGAGAATCTACAATGGCGATTGCCGACAGGATTTACAAAGTGAAAGAAGGCAGAATGACGGAGGCTGTGTAATTTAATGGACGAACAAAAGAGAAACAAAGATATAGAGGAAGCGGCTTCCGCACTGATCAAAAATGCGGAAGCGGATTCCGTAAGCCTCGGCGAAAAGCGGGAGCAAAAGAACGGGAACGGCGGAAATGCCGGAAAAGCACCTGAAAAAGCGCCCGGAAAAGAAGGAAAATTTTTTAAAAAATATAAAATAAAAGATATTGTGTTTCTGGCAATTATGACGGCGTGTACGCTGACGACAGGCGCGGTGATGCCGTTTATTCAATTGCAGATTTTCGGGATCGTGCAACTGTGCCTCGGCCTTCAGTTTTCGATTTTTCCCGTGATCGGCATGATGAAAGTGAGAAAACCGGGCGCGCTGTTTTTGCAGTCGGTGTTTATGGCGGTATTTCTCGGGATGATGAATCCGCCGATGGTGATGATCGCGCTTTGCGGATTGGTTGCCGAGGCGGTGGCGATGCTGATTTTTCACGGCTATAAAAGCGACTGGGCATGCGTTGTTGCGGGTACGCTTTATTTGCCCATGACGCTTCCGTTTCTGTACGTTTACTACAAGTTTTTCCACACCGTAACGGATACCGGAGAAAACGCGCTGGCGGCTTTCCTTATGGGTGCGAATCCGTGGGTGGTGACGGGAATTTCCTGCGCGGTGGTAGCGATATGCTTCATCGGCTCGGTGATCGGCATGGTCGTTTCCCGCGAACTTAAAAAAGCCGGGGTTCTGAAAAAATGAGATTCATGTCTTTCAAAAAAAAGATATATCCCGTATTCGTTTTTATAACAAGCGTCTTTTTCGTTCTCTTCGGGCTCGTTATGGCGAGAAATAAAAACTGCGCATGGTTTCTTTTGGGCGCGTATATCTGGCTGTTCCTTTTCGGCGGTAAAAAAGGTTGTCTGCACATAATTTTTCCGTTTATCGTAACGGGCGGAATATTCGGTTGTATCGCGTATTTCGCTTACGGGCGGGATTTCGCTGCGGCTCTCGCGATGGTCAACAGACTCGGAGCGGTGTTTTTGGCGATTGCGCTCGGCATGAGTATTCAGCCGATCGATATGACGAGAAATTTATCCGCGCTGAAAGCGCCGAGAGGGTTAACGCTCGGCATGCTTATCGCCACTTCGTTTCCGCCCGTGCTGCGTGCCGAAAAACAAAGAGTGCGCGAAGCGATGAAAACTCGCGGCGCGGGAAGCGTGTTCAACCCGAAGATTTTTTACAGGGCTTTTCTGGTGCCGCTTGTAATGCGGCTTGTGAACATTTCGGATACATTGTCGCTTTCCGTGGAAACGCGCGGATTTTCGCTGGAAAAAACGCCGTATACGGTGTATAAAAAAGAGACCGTATGCATATCGGACGTGCTGTTTATTTTAGGAATAGCCGCGGGCGCGGTTTGTACGGTGGTGTTATGAACGCGATAGAACTTAAAAACGTTAATTTTTCCTACGACGGAAAAACGCAGATTCTCGGAAACGTAAATCTCGCGCTTTCTTACGGCGAAGTGAATCTTATTGCCGGGCATTCGGGCGAAGGGAAAAGCACGCTTCTGTACATTATAAGCGGCATTATTCCGAATATCACGGACGGAAAACTTGCGGGAGAAGTGCTGATAAACGGCGAAAATATTCAAGGGAAACGACTCGGGGAAATATGCCGCAAAGTGGGCGTCGTTCTTCAGAATGCCGACGAGCAGATTATTCAGAAAACGGTAGAGGACGAGATCGCTTTCGGCTGCGAAAACCTGGCGTTTTCCCCTGAAAAAATCGGCAGGCAGATAGATACGGTCTGCCGCCTTATGAACCTCGATAAGTCATTGCAAAGTCGTAAACTTTCTGGCGGGCAGAAGCAAAGACTGATCACCGCTTCTACGCTTGCGATGGGGCAGAAAATCGTGATTCTGGACGAGCCGCTCGCGAATCTCGACACGGCGGGCGCGGAAATGCTGATGTCTACGCTGAAATCGCTTGCGAAAGCGGGCTACTGTATCGTAGTGATCGAACATCGCCTCGACATGGTGCTTCCGTTCGTGGATAAAGTTTTTCACGTCGGCGGGAAACGGGTGCGCGAGATAAAAGACAAAGAAAGTTATCTTAAAGAGCAATCCGTGGAAATATCCGATTCCTGCGCCGTATTCTGCGGCGGACAGCCCGTATTTTCTCTTTCCGACGTAGCGTTTTCCGTGAAGGACCGCGTTATCCTGAACGGCGTCGCTTTCGATATTTTAAAAGGCTCGAGAACGGTGCTGTTCGGCGAAAACGGATGCGGAAAAACCACTTTGCTTCGGCTGATTTCCCGATTGGAAAAGCCGACTCGCGGCGTGATTTTGCAGAATATAAGCGGAAAATTCGGGCAAAAGAGCAAACAAAGCAAAAAATGGTATAAAAAAGTGGGCGTGGTGTATCAGAACCCGGATTATCAGTTGTTTATGCCCACGGTGGAAAAAGAGATTAAATTCGGCGCAAAATCGGATGAGTACGCCGACGAAATCGCCGAAAAATTCGGCGTAAAGCACTTGTACGTCCGTCATCCGCAATCGCTTTCCGAAGGGCAGAAACGCAGGGTTTCCATTGCCGCCGTCGTTGCCGCCGCGCCCGAAGTGCTGATTCTGGACGAACCGACGGTGGGGCAAGATTATAAAGGTTTGTGCGAAATGACGGAAATACTCAATCGGATTCATGAAGAAACGAAAAATACCATGATCACCGTTACGCACGATAAACGTTGCGCCGCCGCGTTATGCGACAGGGCCGTGTGGATAAAAGACGGAAAAGTCCGTAAAACGGGAGGCAAAGAACTTGCGGAGGAGTTTTTCAAAGATCCGACGGGCAACGCAAAAAAATTAGCCTCGGATAACTTTTGAAAAGTCCGTATCGATTTATTGACATCGATTGCGGATTGTGCTATAATTTTCTGCGTAAAAAATCGAAAGAACAGTAGGGCAAACGGTATATGCCGTTTGTAGCATTTTTCGGAATGCTACAAAAAACAGATTATCAGAAAACAACCGGTCGGGAGGCCGGTTATTAAAAGGTAATCAGTTAGCGTTTGCTAACTACTGTAATTTTATGACACGTGGTTAGCGGAAACTAACTATCAAAAACATTGTGGCAAGGAGATTCAAATTGCTGTTACGACTGAAAAACATAGGAAAAATATACGACAGCAACGATATTCTTACGATCGGTATCAGAGGCGTTAATCTCGATTTCGATTATAACGAGTTCGTGACGATAGAAGGGGAGAGCGGAAGCGGTAAGTCCACTCTTTTAAACGTTATCGCGGCGAACGACAGTTATGAAGAGGGCGAGTTGTACTTCAACGGCGCGGAAACTTCGCACTATTCGGAAACGGATTGGGAAAAGTATCGCGAGAAGAATATCGCGATGATTTTCCAGGATTTCAATATCATCGAAAACCTCACCGTACTCGAAAACGTGGAACTTGCGTTGTTACGCGTAGAAGATAAAATCGAGCGGCGGAAAACGGCGGAAGATCTGATAGCGAAAGTGGGGCTTACGGCGCAGAAGAATCGCAAAGGCAGCAAACTTTCGGGCGGCGAAAAACAGCGTACCGTAATTGCGAGAGCGCTGGCGAAAGACAGCCCCGTTATCCTTGCGGACGAGCCTACGGGAAATCTCGACGTCAAGGCGAGCAAGGAAGTGGCTGCTCTTTTAAAGGCGGTATCCAAAGATAAACTGGTGATCGTGGTGACGCACAATCCCGAATTTTTCGTGGAATACGCCACAAGAAGAGTTACGATTTTCGACGGATCGGTGAAAGAAGATCAGGTAATCAGAAAGCCTCTGCCGAAAACAAGCGCGGATAAAGAAGAAATAAAAGCGGGAAAGTGGCAGAATTTCAAAAATACGATGCACATCGGCACGCTGAATTATAAAAGTCGGCCGAAGTTTACGGCGATGATGAGTTTTGCGCTGTTTGTGTGCGCCATAACGCTGTTCCTCGTGATTTCCGTGTTCGGTAATTCGCTGATCCGCCCTACGCAGGTGCCGCTCGACGGTACGGGCGTAACGGGAAAGGTGATTCTTTCCAATCGTTCCAATTCGATTACGCAATCCGATCTGGACGAGGTGGCGGGGCAGACAAAAGCGGGGTATTTTCTGCTCGACAGAAACCTTTCCGAATTTTCCGTAGATATTCCTAAGCGCGGGGGATTAAGCAGTTCGTATACGCTCACCTGCCTTTACGATCCGTATAAATATTGCCCCGAAGCGGGCAACGCCGTGCTGATTATGTCCAAATCCGAGGACGGCGACGCGGAAACGATTAAAAACATGATCGTAAATGCCGAAATAGGCATTAAAAATATCACGCTGAAAACCACGGTGGATTTAACAGAACCGAAACTGTATCTGGGGTACGACGATTTGAACGCCTACGGCAAGAAAATGCAGGCGGTGAATTCCGTGATGAAACTCGGCAATAACGAAACGACGGTGTTTACGTTCAGAGCGGGCGAAGAACTGGCGGCGGGCGAAATCAATCTCGTCAATTCAAATTTCTACGCGGCGGACGGTAAACAGGTGGTGTTCAACGCGAAAACCGATAAATCTTACGTAGTGGTCAGTTCCGATAAAAAGAAAGAGGACGTCAGCGGACTGATCGTTGAGATGAACGCGGAAGATTATGCGGCGATGTTCGCGGGGGAAGAAACGTCGGTGCAGAGCGCGCTGTATTACGCGAGCGACGGCGACGCGAAAGCAGCCGTTAAAAATCTTCCGGGCGGATATATGGGAATGCTTTCCGATTCAGACGTGTACGTGCAGAACGCAGGCGACGTATTTACGAACAATATATTGTGGTATCTTGCTCTGATTGCCGCAAGTTTGTTGTTCGCAATGCTGATTTCCGTAATCTTTATGCGTTCCGTAAAAATCTTTCAGGCGGATTTCGCCGTGTACAGAACGCTCGGAATTTCAAGAAAAATTTCTTCGCGGTCGTTGTACGTGCAGATGGCGCTCATATTTCTGCCTACGCTTGTCCTTCTGCCCACTGTCAGCCTGATTGCCACGCTTATGCCGTTCAGTTCGTTGCCGTTTATTTCTGCGGGAAATTATTTCTTTGTGGAATTCATGCTGCTGCTTATCGTGGAATGTGTGGCGTTCGGCTTCAACAGAAACATCAACGGACAATCTATCCGTAAATCTTTAAGAAGGGGGTCTAAATAATGATTCGCGTGGAAAATATCAAAAAGACGTTCAACCCCCATTCTTCGGCGAGAAATCAGGTGCTGAAAGGCGTTTCGTTCGATTTGCCCGATAAAGGGCTGGTGGCGATATTCGGGAAATCGGGCAGCGGCAAAACAACGCTTCTCAATATTTTGGGCGGGCTGGAAAAAGCCGACAGCGGTAAAATCACCATAGACGGCGAAGCGATGAGCGGAAACGTGGATCGTATCCGCAACCAGAAGATAGGCTTTATCTTCCAGAATTATTATCTCGAACGCGGCTATACGATCGCCGAAATCATGCGCAACGCGATGCTGCTTGCGGGCTTTAAAGACGAACAGGAAATCGAACGCCGCAGCGAAGAAGTGCTGAAACTTGTGGATATGGAGCGCTTCAAAAACAAGCAGGGCGACGCGCTTTCGGGCGGACAGAAGCAAAGAGTCGCAATCGCCCGCGCGCTGATCAAAGGCGCCGACGTGATTCTTGCGGACGAACCCACGGGAAATCTCGACGCGCAGAATACCTATAAAGTAATGGATATTCTGAAAGAAATATCCAAAACAAAACTCGTTGTTCTGGTGACGCACGAAGTGACGCTGATCAAAAAATACGCCGACAGCCATATCAAACTGGTGGACGGACAACTTGTGGACGACGCGGAAATCGACGAGGCGGAACTTGCCGAAATCACCTACGGAAACGTGAAAGCAGAGCCCGTAAACGCCGCGGATCTTACCGATTTTCATAAGAGTACGGCAAAGAAAAACGGCAAACTGTTTACATTGAAAAACGTTCTTCGTTCGCTGCGCGCGGATAAAGATAAATCGGGCTCGGGCGGAAACATATTCAAGCAGATTTTCATATTCGCGATGTCGGTAGCCGTTTGTTTCTTCTCGTTTTTCGCGTTCGAGGCGTTATCGGTAAAAGCGGATAACAAACCGCTCGACGATAACAGCGTGTACGTGAGCATGAATAACTATCCCGAGGTGAGAAAACTCAATCCGTCGCTCTACGAAACGATCGACTTTTTCGAGATGGATTACGCGGAGGGGAGTTTTTCTTACAACAATCTGCAATCTCTTTCGGGAATCACCGCAAGTTATGCGCCGAAAGCGCTGAAAAAAGATGATACCGCGGAGAGTATGAAACTGGAATTCGGCGAAATGCCGGGAAGCAAACAGGTGCTGATTACCCGCGCGCTTGCCGAAACGCTGAAAAACAAACTGCGTATTGAGGAACTGGAAAACGACAGATCGCTTTCGCTGATTCTCTTTGAAAAGGATTATGCGGTGAGCGGAATCGCGGAGGGGGAAAACCCTTACGTGTATTTCAACCGCGCAGACTATGTAAACTTTTTAAGCGTATATCAGGAAATTCGTTTTACGGATAACACGAATCTTTTCTTCAAATCGGATTTCATCGATTCGGAAACGTATAAAACGATTAACAGTTATTCCGCGGAAATATGCGTGTATACGGGCGAAACGCTGGATTTAAACGACAATCAGTGTGTTGTGGAAATCAATCGTAACGCCGTTTACAAAATGATGAGCGACACGGCGCAGGCCGATTACCGCATGGAAATCGCGAACGCCACGTTGCTGAAATCTCCCGAATTTATTTCGCTTACCGATAGTTACCCGATGTATATCCGTAAATTTCAACTTACGCGTACGGTGATGACGACGGATATCCGCATTTACGTGACGGAATCCGCGCTCGATAATATTTTCGTGTACATATCGCCCAATCTCGACGCGCTGGGCAGCGGATCGAATTATTATTTCGATATTTCCACGGGCGGCGGGAATCAACTTTCTTCTCTGGAACAGCGTCTTACCGACAGAGGCGTGGTGAAAGCGGATCTTTCCGCTTTGCAACAGGCGGAAAACAAAGAAGAACTGGATGCCGCGCTGAAAAGCCTGTACGTGTTTATCGCCGTGGCCGTGCTGATGTATCTGATCTATTTCTTTATCGAAAAATCGGGCAGCGTTAAAAACAGTAAAGAATACGGCGTTTACCGCGCGATCGGCGTAAACAAGGGCAATCTTCTGTTTAAAGAAACGATGGCGGCGGTGTTCGGAAACCTCGCGACGTATCTGATAGGTTTTGTGATCGTAACGGCGTTGTTCTGCGCGAGATATGCGGTGATGAACGTGGCGTTCGGTGCGTTTATCGGGCTTGCGGCGGCGGCGTTCGCGGCGAGCGCGCTGATCATGGTGGGCATTTCGTTGATCCCGTATCTGTTCGTACTTACGCAGAGCCCTTCGGAGATTCTTTCTCGCTATGATATTTAACGATAATTATCCGGGAAACCGGTGATTATACAATAAAAATTTTTTACAAGGAGCAAAATTATGACAGCAGTAAGAAAGAAGTTGGTTGCCATACTTCTTTGTATGGTGACGTTACTTGCAGGAATCGCTCTGCTTACGTCGTGTGAAAAAAACGACAAAGCGGACGATCTCAAAGTTACTTTCATGGTGGAAGACGACGAATCTTCCGAATGGAAGCAGACCGCGGAGTATACCGCAGAAAACGGAGAGGTGGAACTTCCCACGGTTTCCAGGCGGTATTACACCTTTGCGAACTGGTATGAAAACAAAGAATTTTCCGGCGCGCCCTTCACTGGAAAAAACGTTACGAAGAGCCTCACCGTTTACGCGCGGTTTATTCCCGTGGAAGTGAACGTGCACATCAACGGCGTAGATCAGGGCACGCAGAATCTCATCGACGTGGTGAAAGGAACGTACAATCCGGGCGAAGGACTGGAATTCGACGGCTGGTACACCAACGCGAATTACACCACGAAATGGGATAACAAAGCGGAAACCAACGATCTTTATGCAAAGAGCGTTGCGCGCATTACGTTCAACGACGGCTATCAGGACGTATACACCACTACGGTGAACCCGGGCGCGGTGTATGAAAGCCCCGTTACGCACGAAGCGAAAACGGAAGACGGCGCCGCTTCCACCGTGGAAAAGGCGTTGATTTGGAAAAACTATATGTCCGCATACGATATTTCTTACGTAAACGCGGACGGAACCGCTTTCGATTTCGGCGCGCCGATCGAAAAGAGCACCGCTATCACAGTGAAATGGCGTTCGCCTTTCCTCAAATATCAATTGAACGAACTGACGGGAAATCTTTGCGTTACCATGTACGGCAACGACGCGCTTTACGACGATACCGAAAACGTTGCCAAAGCGGGCGACGTTCCCGTGATGTCCGTGCTCGGGAAAATCACGTTCGATAAAGACGGCGACGGCGTGGCTGAAACCTATACGGTGGAAGCGGTGCGCCTCGAGAGCGAGATTTTAAACAGCGCGGCGATCAAAAAGATGATTATCGGCGAGGGGATCGTATCCGTACAGAGCCTCATTGCCACTTCGGCTTCTTCCGTGGAAGAAATCGCGCTTCCTTCTTCTTTGAAAGTGATTCAGAATTGCTTCAACAATCTCAACAAATTGAAGAGCGTTACGATTCCCGAAGGCGTGGAAGTGATTATCGGATCTTTCTGGGCGAATACCTACGCATCCCACAACGGCTACGGGCAATACAACAAAGGCGAAGAATATCCTTTCGACATCGCTATCCCGGACAGCGTAAAAAATCTTTCCATGGTGCCGAACAATCTTACGTTCAGCCACAGCAAGGCAAACGCCGGAGCGGGCGATTTCTACAAAGAAGGCAACTATATTTATAAAATAGACGATAAAGACGGACATCGCGGCGATCTGATTCTTGTATCCGACGTAACGAACGATTCTTCGATCGTTGTTCCCGAAGGCGTGAACGGGATTCAGGCGGGTACGTATTTCAATCGCTCGCTTGAATATCTCACCCTGCCTTCCACGTTCTCTTATATAAACTACAACGAAGATATTTCCTCGTATCCTGCGGCGGCGTTCCAGTATTCGAGCAAATCTTTCCTGTTCAACGCGCAGTATGCCAACGATTTAAAGGATAATATCGCGCCTACGGGCTATGCGATTTTCAGCGGTATGGAAAGCATCACGCTTCTCAATTTCAGACAGGCGGAATATCCCGAATCTCTTCCCGCTTCCGCGTTCATCGGAGATCCCACTGGTTGGGCTATCCTTTCCGAAACGATGTACGAATTCTGCGATGCGACCAGCATTAAAGATAAAGTGGTGTATTCCGGGGATAGCGCGACGCCCGTCGTCACCGTGAATTACGAAAATACGCTTACGGGCGAAACCTATCAGGCGACGATCGGTAAAACAAAAGGACAAAATCTCACGGCGGAAGAACTTCTTGCCGCGATCGACAAAAAACACGGCACCGCGCTGAAAAACGCTTATGCGGAAAAGAAACTTACGCTTGTTTCCGTGAAAAACTTCGGGCGGGATTACGATCTTTCGGCTACCCTCGAAACAAACGTATATCTCGACGTAGCCTTCAATTATTCCGTAGACTGCGGATACGTCGCAACGGATAACGGCGACGGCACGGCTACGATCACGGGCTACAACGCGGAAACAGCTTATGTGGCGGGCGACGGATTGAAAATGGTGGTGATTCCCGAAAACGTAACCGTAAACGGAAAGAGCCTTAAAGCCACGAAAATCGCCGCGAACGCGTTTGCGAATCAGGCAGATCTCGGCTACGTATTGCTTTCCTCCGCGATGAAAGAAATCGGCGAAAAGGCGTTCTACAACTGCGCGGCTCTGAAAGTGGCGGATCTTTCCGCCTGCAAATTGGAAAAGATCGGCGCGAGCGCGTTTGAAGGGACCGCCGTTTCCACCGTTACTCTTGCGCTTTCCGAATTGAAAGAAGTGGGAGCGTACGCTTTCAAAACGCAGACGATGATGTATTTCACCGTTGCGGCGGGCGAAGAAAACAGAGCGATGATCGCCAAAGAAGATCTGAAAGAAGGAGAATTCTTCTTCGTATACGGAAATATCGTTGAATCCATGACGAAGCAGTATTCCGCGCCGATCGGCATTTATCGTTACGTTTCAAAATCGACGGCGGGGGAAGGCGATTCCGCTTACACCGTATGGGACGTGCAGTTTGTATCTTCGGCGGGCGGATATAATGCGAATCAGAACTCCTGTTCGATTTATCTCGGAGATATTTCCGATAAGGCAAATATCGTTCGTTATGAAGTGATGGAAGGCGCGTACTATTATTTCAGCGGAGAAACCAATCTTTACATTCAGAGCGTTTCAAAAATTCACGCGAATGCGTTTACGGCTTGCGAAGAGGAAAGGCTTTCCTCTATCATATATTCTCCCGTTTACATGGGAAGCGCGATCAGCAAAAGACAAAAACTCAGCGCGCTGGTGAACGACGAAAATTGCGCTTCCGTATTCGAGAAAGGCTGGTATGCCGGATATACCGACGACGGACTCGGCAGCATGAGAATGCAAGCGCTGTAAATCCGGAAAAATAAATTCATAAAAAAAGCGGGAGCAGCCGTTTTCAAAAGCGACTGCTTTCCGCCGATAATACAAAGATGTATGCTATCAGGAGGTGTTACCTTTGAAAAAGAAAGTTATTGTGCGTCTGACGGCGGGGTTGGCGGCATTGTTTTGTGTGTTCGGCGCGGCAGGGTGTGCCGCGGCGGTTATTCCGTCCGATCCGAAAGACGCCATCATCGACAAATACGGTAACACGCAATTTAAAATCACGTTCGACTCGAAAGATCTTGCTTCGCCGCTTTCCGATATGTATTATTCGGCGAACAGCATGCCCGTGCTTCCAACGCCCGAAAAGGTGGGGTACGTTTTTGCGGGGTGGTATTTCGACTCCGCTTTAACGAAAGTGTGCGACGTGGAAAACGGTGATCTGTACTGGCAGATGAAGAACGTCACTTTATACCCCAAATGGGAAAAGGAAGCGATCGTAAACAACGGTACGTATGAAATCGATTACGATGCGCATATCGTGGAAGACAGCGTTGTGAAAGGCATACTTGCCGATAAATACGGCTGGTATAATCTTGCCGAAGACATTATCGCGAATAAAACGTATATCGAAAAGAACGATCAGGGAACGTATTTGCGCATTCAGTACGACAGCCACGAACGCGGACCGATTTTTGCCGAAGGCGGCGGCGGGGAATTCGAGGTGCAGACGTACACCGTCACCGATCCCGGAAACAGGATCAGCGAAAGCCTCAGTATTCTCGATCGCACTAGCGTGATTCAAACGATTTATTACGATATTTCGGGGCTGGATCTCGCCGACGAAATCACGCTGAACGTTGCCTATTACAATTGGGGCGCAAAACTTTCGGAAAACGAAACGAGGGAGCAGTGTTCCGTTTCGTATAAGGTGAGTTTCAGAATTACCCGTTTTATAGGTTTTTCCAAATCGTTCGTGAATACGGAAGGAAAACTGGATAACGGCGTGTATCTCGTGCCCACGCATTATACGGGGCTGAATAAAAATCCGGGTATGCTGGATTATTTCCATCCCGTATACGCGTATCTTGTGGCTGAAAACGGGCATTATACGCTTGTGAAGCCTTTAAGCGCGTACAATTCGGATATTCCGGGCAATCTTTCGGGCGACGATTTCTTCAATCGCACAACGGGCTATTGCCGCGATTTCGCTTATTTCCTCACGGATCAGAAAAACGTCGTGGATATTGCGGACGACGATCCGAATTACAATAGTTATTATCGGCCCGCGATGCTGAACGCAAAAACATGGGGCTCGCTCACCTACGAATTTCATGCGGATACGGGCGCGTATTATTACACGTTCGATCTCGGCGATTCGCTTACGAACGACATAATTTTATACGGCGGTTCGACGGGCGCGATGGAGCAGATGTTCAGTTTCCCGTTCTCTTACCGAAGGCTTACGATTTCGTACGACAGCATGGTGCGGATTACGGACTGGAATTATACGCCCGTTTCGGGGGATAGTTTCACTTATAAAAAGCCTGCCGCGATTTATGCGGGATCGGTGGCGGAAGACTTTGCCGATAACAACGCGGCGTTCGATTTATTGAAAAATTACAGCCTTTCCGTGCGGATGATCAATATGTTTTTCGCTTCTACCGACGGCGGAAACACCGGAGATAAAAATTTCGACTGCAAAATGACCATCGCGCCCACGGCGCAGACGGCGGCGGGAAATCTTTCGGAAATGCGTTACGCGTTTTCGTATTTCGATTTAATCTACGACGTTTACGGGTACGATCCGAAAACGGACGGGGAACTTTATTCCGCGGCAACGAATTTCTTAACGCTGATCGATGTTTCGGCAACGAATTTTACGATTGAAAAAACGGATATAGGAAAGACGGTGAGAATCGGCGAAACGGTGGATCTGATTTCTCTGTATACCGAAAAGGCGTACCCTTCCGTAAAGGCGGCGGATCTTTCGTGGCAGGCATATTCGCTTGATAAAAACGGAAACGCGGATTTCTCAAAACCCGTTACGCTTGCCCGTACGTTTACGATGACGGAAAGCGGCACGGCGATTCTTTTCGCCGAAAAGGCGAACGATAAAACGCGCACCTGCCTTATCACCCTGATGCCCGAAGAAGAGCCGCGGTATAAAATTTTGTCCGACGCCTGGACGTACAACGAAGCGGAGGGCGTATACGCGACGAACGCGCGGTACAAAATCGGGAATTACGTGCCCGTACCCGAAATCACGTGGGAATGGCTCGGCGTGAAATATTCGTCGCATAATCTGAAAAAGAATGACGACGACGAGCCGAGAACGGACTTTTTGCGCGTGGCGGTGTACGGATATACCGACGGGATTTACGTGCATACGTACGATCAATTTTCCGACGGATACTCACAGACAAACGTATTTCAGATGTCCGTGCCGAAAATGCGCGTGGAATTCCGCCTGGTGAACAGATTCGGCGAGTTCCGTTCGGTGTGGCTGGAATACAGAGCGGAAGCGGTGGGCGATTACGCGTTTATTTCTGACGGCGAAACGGTGGGCGGCGGCGATCTGAAATACGAAAAGCAGGAGGACGGATCGGAGATCCGCGCGAAAGTTTCCTATCGGGAATTGCAATCGGCCGTTATAAGCGGCGAAGAACAATTTATGGCTTTGCCCTCCGCCTACTCGTTGCGCGTTACCGACAGCGACATTACGAATAAATACGAATTGCCACTTGTTTCCTGCAACGTATATCTTAAAAATTCCACGGTGACGGCGAACAGCCTTACGCAAGCGTGGGATCTCGTGAAAGACGAGCGTTATGCGATCGTGCAACTTACTTATGCCGACGATTACGGCGACACCGTTACGTTGAAAGCGATGTGTAATTTTACGATCGACGGAAGACCTCTTTCCGATTATACTTTTGTGAGCGGAGACGCCGCGCTCTTTACGGGCGAAACGCTGACAATGGAAAAGCCGAAGATCGCTTCGGGCGATTATCTGCCGCTGAATCGGCCGTATTTGCATATCTACAAACAGTCCGGCGTGAATTTCGTGCGGGTGGAAGACAGCGATGTATCCGATAATTCCGGTACGTACGGCGCGGAATTCACTTTCCTCAGAGAAGGCACGTATCTGCTCGTCTGGGATTTCTGGTTCGGGCTGGATTTCGACGGCAACGCTATTTTCGATTGCTATTACAATCCGCCCGTGAAAACCGCTAACGGTACCTATCCGATCGAAGCGACTTTTGCGCAGAAAGTGGTGGTGTACGACAGAAATTGCGATATCACCGTCACCTATGTCACCGATACGGAGCACCCGTTCGATCCCTCGAAAGTCGATTACACGGAACGGGACGGATATCAGTATTACACTGCGACGGTGAGCATGGCAAAGGCGAACGCGTCGCCCGATTACAATATGTTCGCGGCAAGCGCCGATCGGCTGTGGGGATGGAGTTCTTCGTGGAGTGGAGACGATCGTTTATTCACGGCGGGATCCGCTATCGGGCGGCTCGGCATTACGCTGAAAACCGTGAACCCCGTAATTTACGCACTGTGGGATAAGGGTATCAAGGTGAGCGCGACGATCGAGGTGGACGGAAAAGAAATGCCGCTCGGCGAAATGACCTACTATCGCCCCGTCACAGGCGGAATTTATACGATGAGTTTATTTGATTTCCGCCAATGGTACGAATTCAATACGTATAAGGATTACGAAGCGGCGGAATGGCATGCGAGCAAGGCGATTTTTCAGGATTCCGTCGCCGCGGGATTCGTTTACAAAGACGTGCTTGTTGTGGGAACGACGGACAAGGCGTTTACAAACGGCTACCGTGTGACGGAAGGATTTACCTTGAAACTGATTCTGAAACGAAAACTGAACGTTTCGTATCAGGCGATCGACGAAAACGGCAATAAACTGACATTCCGCAGTCAGCCCGGCGCAGACGGCAAATGTCTCGAAGGATATACGCTTGCGGACAAGATCACCGAATCGAAACTGAATATGCTGAAAAACGTACAGTGCACGGATTCCTCGAAAGTATTCAGATACTGGGCGGTGATGGCGGACGGCGTTCTGATGCGGATCGACCCCGAAAGCACGCTTTTGGAACAGAGATTTTCGGGCAAAAACGAGCAGACGGGAAAATATAACGGATCCGTTGTGTTATACGCCGTATTCGGGGCGAAGGAGAACGCATAATGAACAAACTGAAAAGACTGTTATCGATAGCGTTAGGCGCCGTATTAAGCGTTTTCGGGGCGTTGCTTTTCACTGCGGCGAACGTAACGGCGCATGCGGAGTCCCCGATCGACGGAGCGGACGGAAAGTACGAAATGAGTTACGATTTCGGCGGACAATCGGGGATCGGAAAGCAGATGCTTGAAAAATACTTCGATAAAACCGCCGTGGTGGAAAAAATAAACGACAGATATTATTTTTCGTTTACGCAACTCTCCTCTTCGATGGAAAATCTGTCGCTGAATCTCGAAAGCGGCAAGCAAATCGGCTATCGCGTAACGGAAGATAACGGAAACAGAAAGACGTATTCTTACACGTTATCGGAAGAAAATCTGCAAAAAGAACTGCCGTTTTCCGTCTTTGTATCCGTACGGGGCGAAACGTTTCCCTTCACCATCACGCTGAATCTTTCTTCGGCGAGAAGGGTGGGAGAAGCGGAAGATACCTCTGCGGAACGCCCCGCGGAGTTCGTTCCCGTAATCGTTACGAGTTCGGGCAGCGAATACGAAGCGACGAAAGGGCAGACTTTCGTGATTCGCGAAGCGGCGGCAAGCCTCGGCGAGGAAACTCTTGACGTAGAGGTGAAGGCGTATTATATCCGCGGTGAAGAAAAAACCGAAGTGGCTTTGGACGGGAATAAACTTGTGCTTGACAACGCGGGCGAATATCACGTTATATATCGTGCGGAATCTACGCGGTATACAACGTCTTTCGGCAACCCTACTTATGCGGAAAAGGACGTGAAGATCATTTCCTGTATCGGCGGCGGAGACAGTCTTGCGAAGTTGTACGATACGAACGGCGCGTTGCCTGAAGGCACGATGCTGCTGGCTTCCAGAATAGAATCGGACAGCACCGTTTACAAGGCGGCTGCCGAAAAAATGGCGACGATCGCAGACAGATTTCAGGTGTTCGGCGTGGAACTTGTGACGGCGGACGGAAGCGAAGCGAAAGCGAACGGAAGCGTAACGATAGGCATTAAAGCGGATTTTACTTATAACAGAAATCAGGTGGCGGCGTACCTTCTTGACGAAGACGGAGGGCTGACGAAACTGAACGTATCGAACGGCGGAAGTTACGTGAATGTGGAAACGGATAAAAGCGGAACGATTATTCTGTGTATTCCGGGCGTGGCGTTTCATATGCCGATTTGGGGTTATATTCTGATTCTTGTCGGCTGCCTGATCGTGGCGGCGGGCGTTACCGTAGCCGTTGTGTTTGCGGTGAAACGCAGAAAAAAGAAGAGCGGAGGCGCGGAACTTTGAAATTCGCGATCGGATCGCGGGCATACGGAAAAAACAGTCCTTTCTTAGCGGAAAGCGACTGTTTTTTTGATTGTTTGCGTAAAAAAGAAGCCGAGTATGAGATCATCGCGCGAAAAAGAGAGGGTAAATTCAGCGAAATCGGGCGATTAAAATACGAAATTCCGCGATTTTTTTAATGACGGGCGAAACGTGCGGAAATCGCAGTTGCGCATTGAAAAAAAGTGTGCTATAGTTTGTTGCGAGTTGCCGCCTATTGCCGAGTCAGCACGGGTAGCGAAGATCAGCTTGAAAGTTACAAAGCGCAGGTGGCGTATTCTACCGACGCAATAGCAAAAAATCCCCGGTGGAGATTCGTTGACATTTACGCAGACGAAGGCATTACGGGTGTAATGGTTAAAAAACGAACAAATTTTATGCGTATGATGCGCGATTGCGAAAAAGGGAAAATCGACCTTATCCTTACAAAGTCCGTTGCTCGTTTTGCGAGAAATACCGTTGACAGTTTGAATTATGTAAGACGACTGAAAGCAAAAGGAATAGGCGTATATTTTGAAGAACAAGCCCTTGATTCTCTTAAAACCGAAAACGAAATGGCGTTAGGTTTATATAGTGTCCTTGCCCAAGAGGAAAGCGAGAATATCAGCGCAAACGTGCGGTGGGGTATTCGTCAACGTACTGCCACCGTTTTCGGCGATTCTCCTACTTGTAAAAGAGATTGTGTATAGTTTATTACCAAAAAAGTCAGTCTAAATTGTTAAGATTTTTGGTGTAATTCAGCGGAGAACAGCCTACGCGCTTTTTGAATAAATGCGTAAAATAATTGTAATCGTCATAACCTACCTGAGCGGCAATTTTGCTCATAGGCATTTCTTTTTCTATAATCAGTGATTTAGCCGCTTCGATTCTCAGCATAATCAGATAGTCTATTACGCTTTGCCCCGTTTCTTTTTTGAACGTTCGCGACAGATGCGGCGCGGAATAGGATACGTTCTCGCATATCATCGGCACGGTCAGCCGATTTTTGTAATTGTTCTGAATATATGAAAGCGTATCCTGCGTCAGTTTGCTGAATTTCGAAATTTCCGTGTTCTTTTGCAGAGAAAGAATGATTGCTTTCAGAATGTTTTTAATAATATTTTTTTGCAGAGTATCAAGCGCTCCGCCTACGGTATCGCACGCAGAAATGAGCGCGATGATTTTTTTATCTACCGCGTTTTTTAAATACATCGGAAAAGGAATTGTTTTGTCATAAAGGAAATTGAAACTTACATAGTTAGATGGCGCGTTGCCTTTCTCTCTGTAACGTATCGTGTTCGGCGGAAGAAAAAGCACTTGATTTTTCGTTACGGCGTACTTTTTTCCGTTTAAAGTGTAATTTAACGTTCCGTCGAGCACAATCGTAAGATCGTAAAACGGAATGCGTGATTTTGTGAGGGTATAACAAGCAAGATTTTTATTATGGCGAAAATAATATAAACTTAATTTCATCGGTCGCTACCTTCAAAATGATAGAATAAAACATAAATTAGCGATTATTTAATTGAATATGCCATTTACAAAACAGCTTTTTTATAGTATAATAAATTCGTGCTGAAAAGTCAAGCATAATTTTAAATACTTTAAACACGGAGAAAAATAAAAAATGGAAGTAGGGGTGAATTTATTTTCGCTCAGAACAATGTTACAAACCGAGCGGGAAATTTATGATACGTTCACTGCATTGAAAAAAGCGGGCGCGGCATACGTGCAATATTCGGGCGGGCTTTACAACGTAACCGTACTGAAAAACGCCGCCGAAATTTTGCCCGTCGTTTTAACGCACGTGCCTTACGAGCGTATTGTAAACGATACAGAGACTTTAATGGAAGAACACGCGATATTCGGTTGCAAAAATATCGGTTTGGGTTGCTATCCCGCAGAGGGGTTGTTCGATAAAAACAAATGCTTTGAAATTATAGAGGCTTTGGAAAAAGCGGCGATCAAAGCGGAAAAAAACGGCTTTAAACTGTATTTACACCACCATTCCACCGAATTTTACCGTTTATTCGAAAATAAAACGGTGTTGGACGTGATTCTGGAACGCGCGCCGCATCTGCAAATCACGGCGGATACATATTGGTTGCAACACGGCGGCGTGTGCATTACCGATTACCTGAAAGACAGGCTTTTCGGAAAAGTGGGTTGTATTCACCTGAAAGATTATGCGATTACGGGAGTCAACCGCGAAGATTTAAAGCCGACGTACGAGCGTGTGGGCTACGGAAACATCGATTTTCATAAAGTGGTGAAAACGGCGAAAGAGTGCGGCACGAAATACTTTTTAATCGAGCAGGACGATGCCTGCGAAAAGCCGGAGCCGCTTCGTTTGATTATGGATTCGATTGATTATTGCAGGAGGGAGTTATAATGAAAACGGTCAGATACGGCATTATCGGACTTGGCAATCAAGGCAGTACGTACATAAAAGAATTTTTTAATCCCGGGAAGGTTGAAAACGCGGAAATCACCGCGCTTTGCGATATCAATCCCGATAAAATCGCGCTTGCGAAAGAATATACGCAGGGGCGGAAAATCGCGTTTTTTACCGATTATAAAGCGATGCTGGAAAGCGGTCTGATTGACGCGGTTATGGTGGAAACGCCGCACTATTATCACCCCGAAATGGCGCAGGAGTGTTTGAAACGCGGCATTCACGTGCTTGTGGAAAAGCCCGCGGGCGTGTATGCGAAGCAGGTGAAAGAAATGAACGAAACCGCCGCAAAGTCGGGCGCGCTTTTCGGAATGATGTTTAATCAGCGCACGAATTGCGTGTACCGCAAAATGCGCGAAATAATCGCAAACGGCGAAATCGGCGAATTGCAACGCGTGGTGTGGGTGATCACAAACTGGTATCGTTCGCAGTCGTATTACGATTCGAGCAACTGGCGCGCCACGTGGAACGGCGAGGGCGGCGGCGTACTCATCAATCAATGTCCGCACCAACTTGATTTGTTGCAATGGGTAGTGGGGAAAATGCCCGTATCGGTGAACGGCTTTTGCGAATACGGAAAATGGCACGATATTGAAGTAGAAGACGAAGTAACGGCGTATTTGCGCTATAAAAACGGCGCGACGGGCGTATTTATTACCACAACGGGCGAAGCGCCCGGCGGAAACCGTCTGGAAATTTCGGGAACGAAAGGCAAATTGCTTTGCGAGAACGACAAAATAGAATTTTATCGTTTATCGGAAGACGTAAACGAATTTTCTAAGCATAACGAAGTGCTTTTCGCCCAACCGAAAGAAGAAAAAATCGCCGTGGAAACGGACGGAAAAAATCCGCAACATCTTGGTATCATCAATAATTTCACGCAGGCGATTCTGGGCAAAGAAAAGCTGTTTGTAAGCGGTGCGGACGGTATAAGCAGCGTAGAATTGATGAACGCAATCGAATATTCGGGCTGGCGCGGCGGCGCGGAAACGCAGATTCCCGTAGACGAAAACGAGTATCTGAACGCGTTGAATAAAAAGCGCGAAAGCTCGCGCAGGAAAAACGTGGCGGAAAAGATTGCCGATACCACGGGCACATACTAAGGGGATTTTATAAAAATGATCAGGTTATGCGCGTTTTCCGATGAGGCGAGCGATTCGCTCGAAGGGCAGATTGCCGCGTTGCTTCGGAATAACATAAAACTTACCGAATTGCGTTCCGTCGGCGGCGTGAACGTGAAAGATTTTGCAAACGAACAGGCGGAAGCGTATGCGAAACAACTTGCCGAAAGCGGCATACGGGTGTGGGCAATCGGTTCGCCGCTCGGCAAAACGGATATATCGACAGATTTTGCGGAATACGAAAAAACGGTGCGCCGCGTATGCGAAATCGCGAATATATTCGGGTGCGATAAGATACGAGTTTTCAGTTTTTATAACGCTTATTGTCAGAGCGAAAAAGTGTTTGAAAATCTTTGTCGTATGGTGAAAATTGCGGACGGGTACGGTATAACGCTGTATCACGAGAATGAAAAAGGCATTTACGGCGATACCGCTGAAAGGGTAGCGGCGATTAAAAAGAACGTAAGCGGACTGAAATTCGTGTTTGATCCCGCGAATTATGTGCAGGTAGGCGAAGACGTAGCCGCCACGCTGGATAAATCGGGTGCGGATGCGGCGTATTTTCATATCAAAGACGCGATAAAAACCACGGGCGAGATTGTACCCGCGGGCGAGGGAAACGGCGAAATCGAAAAACTGATTACGCTTGCTACGGGCGATAAAGTGTTTACGATTGAGCCGCATTTGTCGCTTTTCAAGGCGTATGCGGCAATCGACGATACCGAGTTGAAGAATAAATATCATTTTAACACGAACGATGAAGCGTTTGATTTCGCGGTGAACGCGCTGAAAAGTTTATTAAAAAAACAAGGCTACGAAGAAACGACAGAAGGTTTTATTAAACGATAAATAAAAGGTCTTTAAAGGGTATGGAAAGTTCGCCCGGGCTTGAAAAAATCGCCAAAAACGATAATAACGGCAACAACGGCGGCGGGATCCGGACTCCGCCCGTAAAACAATAGAACGTACGGTAAAATGGAAAAACAAATGAAAGCGGCGGTGATCGGTATCGGCGTAATCGGCAAAGTGCACCTTGAAGTGCTTGCGCGGCTGAATATACGCGTTACGGCGGTGTGCGATACCGATGAAAACAAAATCAAAAATTTGCAGGGCGTAAAAAAATACGCCGATTATAAAAAAATGATCGACGAGGGCGATTTCGACGTAGTGCATATCTGCACGCCGCACTATCTTCACGCCGAGATGATTGTTTACGTGTTGAAAAAGAACAAAAACGTGCTTTGCGAAAAGCCGCTTTGCATATCGCACAAAGAGATTTCCGAAATTCTCGAAGCCGAAAAAAATTCGCGCGGGATTCTGGGCGTGTGTCTGCAAAACCGCTACAATTTATCGAGTATTGCCGTTAAAGAGTATTTAAAAGATAAAAAAGTACTTTCGGCGCACGGCAGCGTATCGTGGAAGCGCGATGAGGCGTATTATAAAAGCGGCGCGTGGCGGGGCAAAAAGCGCACCGAGGGCGGCGGCGTACTGATCAATCAGGCGTTGCACACGCTGGACTTATTGCAATGGTTTTGCGGCTTTCCGAGTGAAGTGTACGCAAATTGCGAAAATTATCTGCATAAGCGCGCGATCGAAGTGGAAGATACGGTTACGGCGGTATTCAAAGGTGAAGCAAATTTTGATTTTTTCGCCACTTCGTGCGCCGCAAGCGATCTGCCCGTTACGGTGGAATTAAAAACGGAAAACGGCGCGGTGTTGCTCCTGCCCGATTGCGCCGTGGCGAACGGAAAAATGCTTGCGATCGATGAAAGCCGCACTTATTTCGGAAAATGCGATTACGGGCGCGGACATAATTCGTTGATTGCAGATTTTTACAGCTGTATTTCGCGCGGCGAGAAATTTTGGATTAACGGCGAAGAAGGTGCGAAAGTGGTGAAACTGATTCTGGCGGTATATGAAAGTAACGGCAAAGAAGTGAAAATCGGCGAGGCATAATATGAAACTGACGTTCAGATGGTACGGGGAAAAGGATTGTATCCCCCTTGAATATATCAAACAAATACAGGGCATGACGGGCGTGGTAACGGCGGTGTACGACGTACCCGTGGGCGAAGTGTGGAGTGTTTCCGCGTTGCAACGCTTAAAAACGCTGGCAAACGGCGCGGGGCTTGAAATGGAAGTCATCGAGAGTATTCCCGTGCATGAAGATATCAAGCTCGGCAAGCCCTCGCGGGATAAACTCATCGAAAACTACGCGCAAAATATTATCAATTGCGGCAAAGTCGGCGTGAAATGCGTATGCTATAATTTCATGCCCGTGTTCGATTGGTTTCGCACGAATCTGTATTATAAGCACTCGGACGGCAGCACTTCGCTTTCGTACAGCGAAGAAGATTTCAAAAAGTTGGATAAGCACAATCTGCGGCTTCCGGGGTGGGACGAAAGCTACACATCCGAGCAGCTCAACGGCTTATTAAAAGAGTACGAGGGGATAACGCACGAAAAACTGTTTGAAAATCTCGTGTATTTCTTAAAAGGCATCATGCCCGCGTGCAACGAAGCGGGCGTAAATATGGCAATCCACCCGGACGATCCGCCTTGGGATATATTCGGTTTGCCGCGCATTGTAGGCAAGGAATCGGACTACGACAGATTATTTGCCGCAGTACCCGATCCGCACAACGGAATAACGTTCTGCACGGGCAGTTTGGGCGCGGGGCGGTTTAACGATTTACCGAAAATGGCGGCGAAGTACGCGAAGCGGATTTATTTTGCGCATTTGCGGCAGCTGAAATTCGTGAACGAAACGGATTTTTACGAAAACGGACATCAGACGTCGGAAGGGAACGTAGATATATACGCGATAGTAAAAGCGCTTGTAGAGAACGGATTTGACGGCTATTTGCGCCCGGATCACGGACGGAATATCTGGGGGGAGGACGCAAAACCGGGGTACGGCTTATACGATCGGGCGCTCGGCGCGGCGTATTTACAGGGCGTATTCGAGGCAATAACAAAAGATTTGCAGAAGTAAGGAGAACGAAAAGAAATGTACAAAGTACCGTTTAAAGTAGATTTAAGCAAAAAAGTGATAGCCATCACGGGCGCCGGAGGAATCATCTGCGGCGAATTTGCGAGAGCGTTGGCGGCGTGCGGAGCAAAAGTCGCGCTGCTCGATATCAATTACGAGGCGGCGAAAAAGGTAGCGGACGAAATCGGCGAAAAAGCGTTCGCGGTGAAATGTAACTGTCTGGATAAAGAAAACATCAAAGCGGCGAAAGCGGCGGTAAACGAAAAATTCGGTGCTGTGAATTATCTTATCAACGGCGCGGGCGGGAACAATCCGAAAGCGACGTGCGACAACGAGTATATGTTTCCCGAAACGACGGGAATCAAAGACTTTTTCGCGCTCGATGAAAGCGGCTTGAAATTCGTGTTCGATTTGAATATCACAAGCGCGTTTTTGGTAACGCAGGTATTCGCGGCGGATATGGTAAAGACGGGAGGAAATATCGTCAATATATCGAGTATGAACGCATACAGACCGCTGACGAAGATTCCCGCGTACTCTGCGGCGAAAGCGGGGGTGAGCAACTTTACGGAGTGGCTTTT
>OKSC01000546.1_pt1 | contig 43477 bp, 70 predicted proteins | sample 1601161 | NCBI WGS metagenome assembly OKSC01 (sample SAMEA3541552, study PRJEB24748) | human gut metagenome | biome: human gut; feature: human-associated habitat; material: faeces | place: China | collected 2012 | reverse complement strand
AATACGTCTGCCGGTGTGTTGGGGTTGCCGGCTGCGCTACGACGGACACCCCAGTCGCTGTTTAAAATTTCATTTTTATCCATTTTTTTTTTATTTAGATGATATTACCAATACAAAGTTGAATTTTCCCAGTCTCTCTGATAAATCTCTTCGAGATCTTCTGTCTCTTCCTCCCCGTCGTAATCATAATCTCCTTCGGGAAGTCTCCGAAGAATTTCTTTTTTCATGTTTCTTTAATTGCTTATTGACGATTATTACTGATATTCCAAATACACATGCCCAAAAGAATACATTTACAGGCTCCCACTTTTCCTCATTACAGACACATAGAAGGCATCCAAAGGATAAGAAAAAGAAAATGTAGGATAATAGTAGTTTCATGGCTTTATTTAAATTTAGAATCCACAGCAATAGCTTTTACAATATTGGGATACATAGAAAAAGCAGGAACACGATATCCAGTAGTTTTTATTACATATACACTGTCCTGCTTCAGTGCCCCATAAATATCAGATGAATTAAATTTCAGGTTAAACAGCTGATCTTTAATCTTAAAAACGCCCTTATCTGTAAATACTAAATAAAAAGAAGAAGCATTTCCTTGAATAGTTCTTTCCGTCTTATTTATTTTTACAGTCAATTCTTTCTCATTTCCATATTCAATAAAATGTCCTCCTATAGTCAATACTACCACAGATATTATAATTAATAAATCTCTCCTCATGATCTTTTAGCTCTTAGTTGTTTTCGCAACATCACAAAATCCATTCTCAAAACTTCCGATAGACGGAACATATAATTCTCACTTCCGCTTATCCTGTCCACCGGTTTAATCATCCCTCTCTGTATGTAATTAAAGACAGTCTGATAAGTTACGCTGTGAATTTTGGCAACCCACGAAGCTGGAACCAAAACACTATAATAACGATCATATGTACGTGATTCCTCCTTTTCGTTAACCATAGTCTGTAAGACCCGATTTAGGTCTTCTTCATTCATCTGTATAAATGTCTGAGTTGTCATAATCTAAAACGAATTCATATTCTACTCTCCTTCTCGCCCTTCTGGAGCGACGAAGTAATTGATCCGTATTTCCCAATGTGGAGATAAACAGGACCAACAAACAGGCCGCCATTATCTCACGGGCTTTCATTAGATTAAATTCAATTCCGTATAGTAGCCGGAAGAATTCTTTTACTAATCCAATTTGAGTGGTTACACCCAATTTGGCCATTGCCGATTTGATTTGATTCTTTTCGGTATGCTCTGATACACACCGTTTATCGGCAGCAATTTTTACTATCTCGTATTCGGCCAGATAAAGTACAGCCTCTGTCTCCGAAGCAGTAAGCGGTATCATAGCTGTTCGGCCCTTTGTCTTACCTCCTTTCGGGAGATAAGGTATTCGATAGCTGCATCAATAACTCCCTGCTCGCCATTGGTCAAATCTGACCAATCCTCCTTTTTAGTGGCAGTCATAAATACTTGTCTGGAGTAACCAGCTTTGTTTACAATAGCTTCAATGTCACCCTTCTTTAATTGAGATTTAATCTTTTCTACTGTTTCTTTGTAATTTACCATAATGTTTATAATTTATAATTAAGTACCCTGCACCCGATCAAACGGTAGACTCTAGGGCCATGCAGGGTTATATTGTCATGTAATACGGTTTTTTAACCTCCACCGAAAGGATACCCAAAGGGATTACATGTTTTATACTCATTTCAAGGGTGAGAACAATTGAACTACATTGCGAGCAGGGAATATCTTCCCTCCCAACCTTTTAATTTGTATAGCCTTGCATCTATTCCCTGTATGTATTACGGCCATTAGGCTAACATACGATTAATATAACAAGGGCTTTAAAAGCAATATGTCAAAGATCTCGTACATATAGTTTAATTAACTATATCGTGCTATTGACTCATATCTTCATTTGAGTTATCTTTGCGATAACTTTTAAAAGACAATGCAAAGATATAGCGTTTGAATTAATATCAAAAGCATTTGAGATAATAATACATCTCATTTGCTTTAATTAACTTTTAATGTTAAATTCAATATGGTAAATAGAATAAAACAAATAATGGACTACTACAACCTGAGCGTCAACGCTTTTGCTCAAAAAATAGGAGCAAATCAAGTCACAATCAACCAACAAATGAATGGCGACAGAAAGATTAGCTTAGATACTATAATGAAAATAGTTAATTCGTTTGATATAATATCTACAGATTGGCTTATTTCAGGAAAAGGTGATATGCTGCGTAGCGAACATTTACCATCGAATATTGAGGATGATTTATCCACAACGAATCGCAACTTATCTGAAACTGTCAAAAGCCTTTCTCGTACCATAGAGAATTTAACCAGTAAATAAAGAACTCATAATGCGTATTGCAGTTGATAGCCTGGAATCGAACCTGTAGCATCTCTCGATGCTTCCGCCTGTGACGCTTCACTCGGCCTACCATCCACCGGGACTCTCACCCGGACCGTTTTAACCTTCTACAATTTTAACACGCCTGTCTCACGACGGTGTATTCAGATATTACACTAGCAAATTGATTATAAATAGTTTCTACTTCTTCTTTTATTATAGGATGATCGGATACACGGCCGCTCCATATGACTTCATGATCGGAACCATGTACATATATATCTATCTGACCGAATTCCGGCATCATGCCAACGTTGATATGAACCGGTAACCGGTGTATCATACATTCAAGCTGAATCCGTTGGACTTCTTTTAGTAATTCAATTGTTGTCATAATATTAATCTCCGTTATATCTGTTGTTTGCATAATAATTTACCAAAGTGCCAGAAGCGAACGCCATTGAACAAGTTCCTACATTTCTTTTAGCGTCACGTTCCTTTTCCTGTTTTGCTGCCAGATTCCAAAGGTTGTACATGTTCATCGCTTTGTTATAAGCAATCCTTTCGCTCTTCCAAGCCTCTTTCAGGCATTCAGCAAAAGTCAATACACGACGGCCTATCTTCTTTCCATTACGAAACATTGACCAAGCCATTTTCATCACTCTGCTTCTATTGTACTTCGGTGCGTTCATATCGTTTACTTTTTGACTATATCGTGTTATTTTACTTATTGCTTCTTTTTATTATCTTTGTGTTATCTTTTAGATGACTTTGCAAAGATAGTAGACTATATTCTACTGCCAAAGTTTTTAATTGAATATATTCATATATTTAACTTTAATTAATAGAGTATAGTATGACAGTCAAAGACAGAATACAGCAATACATTGAATACAAAGGCATTAGCGTTTATAGACTAGAGGCCAGTGCAGAACTTTCAAAAGGCTATTGGGCTAAAACCAAAAGCATATCGGCTGATGTTGTTATGAAAATTAGTAGAATATACCCAGACCTATCAACCGAATGGCTTCTACGAGGTGAAGGACAAATGATAAAAGATAAAGAGATCAAATTTGAGACTCCGTTTAAAGAAGATTCATCCCCAATCACCCCTGAACGCCTGATGAACGTCATTGAGAGCCAGCAGAAGACAATTGAAATACTAGCAAACAAAACCAATAAATAAAGACCTCTTCGACTTTTCTATATCAGATTGATGATATTTTTATCAATTTGACTAGATTTAGTCATTTTAAATTATTACATTTGTTACTTACTTTGCAATGGGATTTGAAAATATTTCAAAACCACATTGCAAACATAGCGATTTGTTTGCAATCGCAAACATAAATAGCAAACAAAGTTTGCAATATAAACATTGTTTAACTTTTTTGGAGATTAGTATTGGTTGGAAACAACCTTTATTTTGTAAAGTGACTTGGAGATTAACAATTAATTGCGAACTTAATTAAAGCATAATTGGCTAATTGTGAGTAAGATAATTTCTAATTCAAACAAATAAACAACTTATGGACTTTAAAGATAGTATAAAGCAACTCGCAGAAACAGTCATTGCTCTTAAGGACAACGTTCTAACAGAAGAAGCAACTAAAAATGCATTTGTAATGCCTTTTATTAATGCATTAGGGTATAATGTATTCAACCCTTTGGAAGTTATACCAGAAATGACATGCGATATTGCTATGAAAAAGGGTGAAAAAATTGACTATGCGATAATGAAGGACGGGGAAGCCATCATTCTGATAGAATGCAAACATTGGGCTCAAGATCTAAATCTTCATGATAATCAACTTATGCGATACTTCAATGTTTCAAAGGCTAAATTTGGAGTATTAACAAATGGAATCAACTACAGGTTTTATACGGATCTGATGGAACCAAACAAAATGGACGAAAAACCCTTTTTGGAGGTCGACATAACAGATCTAAAAGATGCCCAAATTGAAGAACTAAAGAAATTCCACAAATCTTATTTTGATGTTGATAATGTTCTTAGTTCGGCTAGCGAGCTCAAATATACCGGGGAATTGAAGAATATCATTGCAAAGGAGTTTGCATCTCCGTCTTCCGAATTTGTAAAATATTTCGCAAAACAAGTCTATGACGGAATAATAACAGCAAAGGTTTTAGATCAATTCACCCACCTAACTAAAAAGTCTATAAATACATATATAAATGACCTCATTTCTGAAAGATTGAAGTCTGCTCTAAAAACAGAAACAGCAAAAGAAGAAAAAGAGGAAAAGGTTGATGTTGAAAATAATCAAATAGAAAATGACAGTAAAATAGTAACTACGGAAGAAGAGATTGAGAGCTATATGATTGTAAAATCTATACTCCGTCAAAAAGTTGATTTATCAAGAGTGGTTTATAGAGATACTCAAACTTATTTTGGAATATTGCTTGATGACAACAACAGAAAGCCAATTTGTAGAATGTATTTTAACGGTATTTCAAAGAAATATATTGCCACTTTTGACGAAAACAAAAAAGAAACAAAACACGAAATTAGTTGTTTAGATGACATATATAATTTCTCGGAACAACTAATAACGATTATCTCATATTATGATAATATCAAATAAGGATATGGGAAACTGGGAAAGAAAGCAGGAGGAGAAACGAGAAGGCAAGGAAAAAGATAAGACAAGACGCGAAAAACTTGCAGCATACTTTTTTGACTTATCGAAACTATGCTTTGCCGGACTTGTTATAGGCATAGTAGTACCATTGTATTCAGATATGTCAAATGAAAACAATTGGTACTCTATATGTACAGGAATTATATTAACAATCATGTCCGCTTATTTGGCGAACAAAATATTAAAATAATATGGATGCCTTAGGATTTATATTTACGGTCGGAATAATCGTAGTTGGTGGTTTATTAATTTGGACAAACACCAAGTCTGGCAAAAAATGGCTTGAGAATTTGTGATGTATTAAATGAAATTGATATGAATGCAGGTATTTTTGTTTTTACGGTATTGGCCGTTATAGCTGTTAGTATATTGATACACACAGAAACCCCATCCGGGAAGAAGTGGATTAAAAATTTGTGATATGGAAATATTGGCATTTGTATTTGGAGTAAGTGCCGTCGTTGTTTGCGGTATTTATATTTGGACATTTTCAAAGCCCGGTAAGAAATGGCTTGAAAACTTGTGATGTATTATGAAATTTAAAATAAAAGAACCATGACACAGTTAGGATTGACATTTACGGTATTGGCTGTAGTTGGATTTGTGTTTTTAATTTGGCTAAAAACAAAGTCTGGCAAGAAATGGCTTGAGAACCTATAATATTAAAAAGATAAGAATTATGGATTTCATGATTATGTTTTTTGTGGTTGGAATAGCTATTGCAGCAGGAATAGCTATTTGGCTAAACACGAGACCGGGGAAAAAATGGCTTGAAAGTCTATAACGATATAGTAAGAGAAAAGCGACTCCCCCAATGTTGCGGATTGGAGAGAGTCGCCTATATAATCCCTGGCGGGAGATTATTAACCTGTATGCGTCAGCCGCAACTTGATGTAATGCAAATATACGCAAACATTGTTTGCAAACAACATTATGGGGAAATTTATTTCTAATTATGACGAATTGCCCGTACAAAACAAGAATATATACGATTTGGTACAGGAAAAGTCAGACGGGAATGTCTCTGTATTTGCTGATATTATCGGAGTAAAGCGGCAAGTCTTGGAACGTATTTTTAAAAAAGACAAGCGAAATGGGAAATATCCATCCGTCTCTGAAAATATCAAGGAAGGAATCAAAAAGACATTCGGCATAGACGAATTACAGCTCCTATCTAATAAAAGAAATGTTGATACAAACAATGCCCCAAAAAGTAAGGAGGTGAAAGGCATCAGCGCACTACCGAGCGGTTTAGACTTAAAAGATCCTACGGTTAATTATTTATTGAATGTAATAAATACATTAGCTGATCAAGGCAAGATGAATGCTGAAGCGAATAAAATGAATGCTGAAGCAAATCAAAAACACGCATCTGCTAATGAGAAGAACAGTGTTACCCTAGGAAAGATGGTTAGTATTTTGGAAAAAATATTTCTAAAAGAAAATGCCGTTTAACCTAAACCAATTCAATATCTATAATGTTTAATTATTACATAAATTTTAATATTATGGAGAATGAATTTGATGAAAGAATACAACATGTATTAGAAATTGCGCAGGCGCTGTTCGGTAAAAAAGAGTGTAGAATTCAAATGAAGGCTATTCATTATGGTGGAAAATCAATAAGAAAAGTTGATCTAAGACAATTAAACAAACATTTATTAACTAATGGTAATTATCTACCTGATCACTGAAAGGACAGATAATACCCCAAAAAACACACTACAATTCAATATGAATAAAATTTTATTGTCATTTATAGCTTCCATTTCATTGTTCATGTCATGCAACAATGAGCCAACTAAAAACGATATTATTAGAAAAAATGCAGAAGAATTGATAAAAAATAGCATGCATGATCCTGCCAGTTATGAATTTGTTAGTATTGAAGTCATTGACTCTGCTACTTACAAGAATAATATAAATCAAAGGAAAAATTTATTTTCTAAACGTTTAGCTTCAGGATACAGATCTTTATCTTTTGACCTAGAAAATAATAGAATAGATGATATGAATAAAACTTTACTTGAAATAAAAAAAGACTCACTAATTCTAGTAGGGATTGATTCTATTGAAAATAGTATGAAAGACAAGGTCAATGATGTTATTTCATATACCTACCTTTTTAAGATCAGAGGTAAAAATGAAATGGGAGTTAAAATATTATCAGAATACTATATTCAGACCAATGCAGAAAATAATGAAATTATCAATCTTGTAGATGACGAGAAAAAATTATATCTAACTCCTTTCAATTTCCCTGGATACGAAGAGCTAATAAAATTAGACCCTAATAAAACAAACTAACCAATGGCGGTAGGCGAAGAGAAAATAGCTAAAAACAGAATCATTACAGACCGGTTCTTGGATGTCATGTATCATCTTATAGGTAAGCGCGTCATCAGGAACAAAAAAGAATTTGCGGAGGCCGTAGGCTTGGCCTCCTCAAATCTGTATCGGATGGAATTGGAGAAATCAATGAATGTCCCTTTGTATGCTATTGAAAATGCATATCATGAATTTGGGACCAACCCTATTTATATCATCACCGGAGAGGGTGAAATGATCATAAATAGATAAAATCTAACATCTTGTTATGCAAATGGGGTTGCATGCGAATATATTAAAATCACAATCAACTGATTAATAGGTAATTACTGTATTATTATATCATTTGGAACTAATGATAAGACATTTTTATAGAAATAATATGCTTTGTCATATAAATGATTTGGCGCATGCAAAACAAAAATATAATAGAAATGGTTATTATATATAAAACAAACGTTATGCAAAAGGGGTTGCACATATGGCTGTAAAAGTTAACACATTATTATCTCGAAAAGACCGGAAAATAAGCTCCATACATTTTGTTGTCAGAAAAAATGGTATGAGATATTATTATTATCCTGGTATATCCGTAGAAGTCAAAAACTGGATTGACGGAAACAAATTTTGCAAAGAAGGCAAGAAATATCCAGATGGAGCCATCATCAATGATCAACTAAGACAGTACATTCGTATTATTGAAGATGTATTTGCTCATTTTGATGTTAAGCTCATAGTACCGACCCAAGATCTATTTAAAGCAGAAGTAGATAGGCAGATTGATTCTCTCAATGAAGATGCCGGTGGAGTAAGCTATAATAAAAACTCTTTTGTTGAATATATTAAAGTACGTATTGAAAATGCCGATAAGACAAAGAATACATACAAGAATCTATGTTCTCTCGTAAAGCATATACAAGACTATGAATCAATTATAAATAAGAAGCTATCATTTAATGATATAGATTTATCTTTCTATAGTAATTTCAGAAATTATATGATAGAGAAAGTTTACCCTACCAAAAAGGGCAATAGGACGTATTCAAAAAATTACATTTCCGCTCTTTTCAGAATGATATCGACCTGCATGAATGAGACTTTGGGAGATAAACACAATAATAAATCTTATTCGGACAAAAGATTCAAAAAAGATTTTGAAGAAGTAGACTCGGTATATCTTACACTTGAGGAAGTACAAAGATTGTACGATCTTGAAATAACATCAGATTTGGTAAGATCGTTTTATCCGAACCTTAAACCAGGCGCCATTGTGAGAAAAACAAAATCATTAAATAAAGCTAGGCTGTTATTTTTATCCGGATGCTACACAGGCCTCAGAATATCTGACTATACTAGGAGCAAGGACTTTGACATATCCAATAATCTAATCAGAGTAAGAATGACGAAGGTAAACAAAACTGTAATAATACCTATCCATCACAATTTGCAAAGCCTTATTGACACAACAGATATTTTGTCAATAACAATGGACAAAACAGTCCTTAATCAAAAAGTAAAAGAACTTGGTTTGATAGCCGGCATAACAGAGGAAGTTAAAATAACTCGAACTGAAGGTGGCCGTCCTATTACCAAATCATTACCTAAAAATGAACTTATATGCTCCCATACCGCAAGAAGGTCTTTTGCTACCAACTTGTACATTTCTGGCGTAGACATCTACGTTATTAAAGATCTTTTAGGACATTCAAAAATAGAAACGACAATTCGATATCTCAGAATAACCAAAGAAGATAACGCAAAAAGAATTGCTAATCACCCTTTTTTTGGCATCAAAGAAGACACATCAAACGTCTCAACCGACACAATGTCTCATTAAAGTTGACCGGTTCGAAATCGAGTGAATCAACCAGGCGATCTACCTCTCTCCTGGCTGACTCTTTTTTTCTATAGCTTTTATTTTTATCTTTATTAGCCATCCATTGCCTCCATATAAAGCCATACTTTACCTTCTGGCGCATCGGCATCATTAAAGTAAAAGCTGACGGCATCTTCCACAATCCGTTTTTCTGCGTCAGGGCCGAACCATTCCACAAATTTAACTTCTTTGTCATGCCAATTTGCATTCAAGGCAACATAGACATCCCAAAGTGTTGCCGTAGAAGGTACAGATAAACCTTTTGCAGCGGTTGTTACCTGCTCTATATTCCAATGTTCCCCCTTTATGACCTCCCCTTTAGTATTTTTGTGATGCATGCCGGCAACATCTTCACGAGCAAAACACTCATTATAATGAGGACCACAAAACACTTCATGTAAATTACGTATGGCTTCGTCATATTTTTCGGGGTCTTTTTCCTTTAGACACTCCATCGCCTCGTCCAGTCCTCCTATGGCCTCCCACATCTTTTTTTCGGACACCATTCCCTTTGAGTGGTAATCCTTCATCAAATCTTTGTAACGCATGATCTTGTTCTTTAAATATTAATAAATCAAGCACTGGGAGCAGCTGGAAAGGTCGCGGAAATGGTCAAGGGAGTAGCCAAGCTTACACCATAAGCACGGTTACAACACTTAACATTTTCGGGCGTGACTTGAGTGACAAGAGGGGTAAGAGATATTGTAGGTACAACTCCAGCAGCCCCGATAAAAGCCACCTTGAATTGTTCGACCCACTGTTTGGTAACCGTTCTACAAGATCCTTTAGGGGTATAAGTCACAAGTACGGCAGCATTAACCGTAACTGTTGTTTGTGTATTAACCGTACTTTGCTCGACTACAGTAAAGTTTACTATACTGGTAGGCTGCACGCCATTGTCAGCACAATAAGCCTGACACAAATTTTCCACTACATTGGTCAAATACTGTTGACTAGTAGCAGCGATTGCAATTGGAGTTAATTGAATCATGATCGTATTATTAATTAATTATTATTTTTCCACATCACCACCTTGTGGAATAGGTTCTTCTGTTAACACTTCGTATGTGTTTGCTTTTTCTTCGACTGGGAGATTGTAACGCAATAGTGTTTTAAGCTCCTCTAAATCTTCTGGTTCAAATTCCACTTTTCCTTCAAAAAGCGAAAGACCACCATTTTTTATAGCGTCTTCTACTATTTTATGCGCCAACTCTGGAATGGAATCATCAGGTATACCCTGCAAATACTTGGCAAGCATAGGCTCTACAAGAGAAGAAGATAAACCGTCTATAAGTGGAGATATTTCTTTAGATAAACTCCACATAGGACTAACCCAACCTGTTGAACGCAGCTTTGCATCGATATTCGCCATAAAAGGTAATTGTCCTAATCTGCTACCAAGCAATCCTTGAATAGCAGGCTGTGCCCATTTATTGAGCACAGCCGCCAGTTTTTGAGCATTTGAAAACATAAGATACAACGTTAATTGTTACATCCACAACAACCTGTATCGCACACCTTACGCTGTGGAATTACCAATTCGCTGAGTGCAGCAAGTTCTGCAATCTGTTGTTTCATGCAACTAAGAGCTGCTGTGTTCGTACCATTATAAACAGCCTGGTTCAGGTTGATTGCATTCTGATCCTCTTTGTTTCTGTTGATGATTGTCAACAAACGGTCATAAACATCTGCAAGCTTTTGATCGGTATAGGTATTGGATTTAAGCAATGCTATCTCAGAGTCTTTTGCAGCAAGCTTGTCCATCATACCAGCTTCATATCGCGAAACGGGTCTGTCCTCAGAAGTAATAACTTCGACCGGACCGTTGTATCCTCCGTTTCTTCCACATCCGCCGCCCAAAATATTACCAGCATTCAACCCTAGAAAAGAAGCAATACCAGCGGATGCACCCACTGTATTATAATTGCCCTGTCCTTGACCTGTGACGTTGTACTCTTCGCCACTCATCCCTTTAATTCTCATATCATGATGTTTTATGGTTATGCCCGGGTAACCCGGACACTACAAACCTACAGGTAAGTGCATTGCTCTTAAAATATCTCCTTGCTATTCCCTTGCCAATTCTTTGCTAATCTCTTGCTGGTAATTTATTAGCGTCCAACTCCGGTTAAATCTGTCCGGAAAAGTATTTCTTATCCGATTAACAGCTTGCCGGGTAAGACCGGTTAATTCCGATATATGATTATCAGTATACCTTTTAGCTACAAGGTTTATGATTACCAAGCTTCTTGCATCTACAAACTTTTCTTTATTACATGAAAACATCATAACCGGATCTGTCTTACAGATAAGGCATGTAACTTCGACCAGTTTTTTATAAAATAATTCTACCCGCTCCATAAACATTTTTATTAGTTGTTTGTTTTATTAATGCCGGGCAATAAAAAAGCACGGCCAAAAGACTTTAGAGCCTCCCAGCCGTGCAACGCAAATTAAAACAACTTCCCGGTCCGTTTTAATTTTTGGTTTGGGGGGCTTTTATTTTACTTCCCAGCCCCAGAGGAAGGCTTATGAACAAAAAGCTATTTCTTTAATTTATAAATCATTTTACCAAACACTATCAGGATTGTTATTATAATGACCACAATAGCCCATCCACCATAATTTATCTTTGTTTGCTGCCACCAACCCAATTCCTTTTCAACCGGATATGGAACAGGTGTATTTTTTTCGACCAAAATTTCCTTTGATGGCAAAAATACCGTATCAGGAGCCGTCGTAGCTTTTGCTAGCAAGTTTCCTAAACTATCAATTTGAAACTGAAGTTGCATATTCTTACTTTTTTCAACGTCCAGCCATCGAAGCACAACTTTCCCGTTTTCGTCGCATTCAAACAAAGCACGTATATTTGCACTATCAACCGGACTTACAACCGGTATCAATATCTCTTTTTCGACTATTTTTGTATCTCCTTCAATCGGAATATACTTAATCCTTGTCTTACAGCCGACAAAGGACACACAAATCAATAGTAATATGACATGCCAGGCTTTCATAACAGATTCCATCCGGCTACAATATCCGACATAACAGCTTCTCTCCCATTTTCTACTTTAGACATGCCAGCTACTATCCGGATCATTTGTTCCCGATCGAAGCTGATCTGATCGTTGGCAGGAATACCGGCATAATCCGATACAGCCTTGATGTATGCATTCGTATTGTTTTCGTTTTCCGGTGCCCAGCGGCTGATCATCTTCCGGATCGTATCCAGCTTATAGTTCCGATAGTAGTTTGACAGGATCTTAAACATAGCCCGGTAACCGTGAGCCATCGTTTTAAACTGCTTAAAATCCTTGTCCCGGCTAGGGTTAATTTCACCCTGGAATACGTCACTGTTACGCCTGATATTTCCGGGATTATTATTTCTCAACCCTCTAGATAATTCATTTCTTCTCATCTTTTATATCGTTTATAGTTTTATTCATCTCTCCTCTTGGAGGTATTCTTCCTTCACAATGTCGGACATTACACCTGTTCCATTCCGCTTCTTTGTATAGCAATTCTAATTCATGGTATTTATGTATCCAATTCAATTTATCGGCCTGTTCTTTACGCAACTCTACATAGAGGGCATCTATTTTTAAATCTCGTTGGGTTATACGCTCTTCCAGCCAAACCACGTTATCTTTTTTTCGGCTTCCGAGCCATCTGAAAAACTCTAAGCCTCCAATAGATCCTAGTATGGTTGCCACAATTGTTGCTATACTATTAATGTCCATATCTTTATTAATATTTAAAGAACATCTAAGTTCTTGTTTTTCTAATTAAACCACCCTTTTATTGCTTCGAATCCCCCCCCTAAAGTCCCAACAATAGTTAAGATATCAGCTAATTCTACATTCATACTAATCTCCAATTTTTGTTATAATAGGACCTCGTCTAGGACGTATTTTGTGACCATTTCTACAATTATTATTTTGATTTATCTTGTAATTGATATACCGGATACAATCGTTCATAAATCCTTCCGCTACGGCAAATGCATCTTTATATTCTTCCTGTCTCTGTTTAATGTCTGCAAGCTGAGAGTATTCAGATTGATTATTAACATAGCCAATTCTAGACGCACTGCCAGATCCGTATTTAACTAATCTAGCATAAGCAAAATAATTTAATGCATTGATAAGTCCCGAAAAGATACGGCTTTGCCCATCAACCTCATATATGGCCCCGTTCAAAAGATCCTCATATACATCTTTTTTTTCATCAAGATTGCTTCTGTTGACATACTGCAACAAGTTGATATATAAATCATCACCAAGCGCATTCTTAATGTCAAGTTCTTGCGATTCTAAGATGCACGTAATAATTCTTTCGTCATCAACATGCATAGACACCATGCGAGTCGCAGTTTTAACATTCTGGACAGTTGTCAGTTGTTCTTTAAATTGATTTGACAGCATAAGTCAGCGGAATTAAAGAGTAATCATTTGTTGGATTGATATTCTCTGCAAAATGAGAAAAAATAGACTTAAAGCTCTGCTCAATGAGTATTCGTTCATCCGATGTCATGGCATTATAATAGTTAAAGGCATCACTGATAATATCATTGGAAAAGCCTAGCTTTCCATATCTGATTCTATAAAAAACATCCTGATTAAAGGCCGCATATATGGATTCAACAACGGTATCTTTCGTAACAGAAAAATCTTTGTCAAAATTTTTTGTTGGAAATTCGACAAATTGAGGCATTTCATCGCCATCATCCAACGCCACGCCAATTATGGCTAGAGCATTTGCGTCGGACTGAAACATTTTAAATTTCTCTATATCAAATCCATTTTGATACTCTTCGCCTTCAACCAGGTTACCATCTTTATCCTGGACCATAACCTTTTGTCCCTTTCGATAGACATACATGCCCATCGGGAGAAAGTTTTTACGGGTGTTACGATATCGAACATTTGCCAACCCTTCGTCTGTGCTGATATCAGCAATAGCACTATCGTAAATAGCGGATGGATATCTCATTACACCAGAGGTAGAAACATACAAAATCTGCCCTTGATAATTATCTATTCCTCCAGCGTTTTCTATTTGAGCAAATACGACCTCTCTCCTTGGATTAAAAACATCAATGTAATCAATTGTGTTTTTTGATGGGGCTTTATATCTCTTTTTTGCCTTTACACCGGTCCAATCCGGATGTACAGCTATTTTGGAGATATAGCCAAAATCATCATCCATACCAAGTCGGCAATTTTCAAAGGGAACATGTTCTACGCTTACGATTTCAGCTAAAACATTATAGTTTACATGTAAGGCGAACCCTCCAAAAGTAGCCAAATCGTCAGAACATAGACGAAGTAACATATCGCATGTTTGTCCCCTGAAATTAATTAAAGAACGATAAAACATACTATCTTTAAACCCGTTACCCCGAATGAATTTCGCATATTGTCTAGCACAACCTATCGCATTTGTAGATGTGGAAAGAATGAGAGAAACCACTTGGGGATAGTTATTACCATCTCCGTAAGCCTGGATATCCAAATTGGTGACTTCGGATACCGCAAACCGTCTTTTGGGCAAATTTACTTCGTCTATATTCATGTTTACTTACTTGCTTTTGATTGTTTATTTAATTTGGACTCCAGATACTTGTCGACTTCATCCTCCCAATCTTCCGGATAATCTTCAAAATGAACAATATTATTTTTGTCCCAAGACAAAAATTCAATAGCCAATTTATCCGTACAATTCTGGCGAACTAACATATTTCTGGACCCGAACCCCATTTGAAACACACAGCCGCGCTTTAATACATAATGTCGGCCGTTCATTCGCTCTTCAAATTCTTTGGGATTGCGCTTCTTGAACAATCGCAATTCGATGATTGCATCAAAATAGCAATTGCTACAAGAGCTGTCCAAGTCTTTAAACAAAACCTTTTTAGCAAGATCAGACAACGAACTTTTCTCTTCATTTGTTGCTTCTTTGTTCTTAAAACGCTGAAGCGTCTGTTCTGATAATAATTCATTTACATCCATTACAAAGATCCTCCTGCTGCTGTTTTTAAACTGTTAAACAATGTCTCAGTTGCTTCATAAGATGTTTTAAACAAGTATAGGCCAGATTTAGGTGATCTATTTTCTGTCAGAGTAACCGCCCATCCTCCTTCGGTATCTTCTCCATACTTATCATTTGACAGTTCTGTAGCGGTAAGCCCTTGATAAAATCCCATGATTTCAAAAGCACCTTCTTTGTTTTCTCCGGCCTTAAATTTATTTTCGAAAACAACAAGGAATGATCCATTGGCTAAGCCATCAATGATGTTTTCACACACATCGGGACCACCATTTAAAATAACGGCATGAAACTCATTGTTGAAAGTATTAATGTATGTACCAACATTAAGCGTTTTTGTTGTACCTGTATACGGCGTAGCTCCAGGAACATACATTGCATATCCTTTCTTTCCATTCTTTAGCCCCAAGTTTTCAATGATATTTCTTTTCCCCTCGGCAAACGTTACAGATGAAAAATCAATATCACTACGGTTGATGATGACAGCATTTGCCTCCAATCCCGTTACTGAAGGATTATCACAATCTCTGTCAATATCTTTACTTATTAATGATTCGCAATTTGGCATAATTGATAAATTTTAATGGGAGCGTTTATTCCGCTCCCTGATTATTAATAGGCTACATGTACCAAATCATCTTCTTTGATGAGAGTTCCGATCTTACCGGTAGAGTAGATATAATTTACTCTTTCTTTACGATCGAACCAAATATCCAAGTCGGATATGGCATCATTCCCAGGATAGCCGAGCAACAGATTGTCAGGAGACGTGTACACAGCCCTGTGCGGCAGATTGACAATCGTTCCGTTATCTTGGTATTTCTTATTAAATCGATCCCACAGAGATACGGAAATAATTTTGGTTCCATCCCATTCAGATACTTTTAAACCATCGAAAAGAACCTCCCATGGCATAATGCTGTTGTATGATTGTTTGGCATCCCAAGCCAAAGCATCAGCCAAAGATTTAGTACAAAAAATAGCAGCACCGGGTAAAGATTCAATGCGGCCATCTGCGTTCATTCGAATATCGTCGAATAGCTTTGTAGCTACACCTTTTGTAAACAATCCACTTTTCTGAGCAGCATAAGATGCGGCAGCATTAGCAGAAATACTTGTTTTTTGCCCAGGACTAGCTGTTGCGATAGCAAATAATCTTTTCCAGAAACCATCCGCCATTGTAAATAGCTTTATGTCGACTCCATCCGTTATAACTCCCGCACTACTTTCTGCTGTGACATTATTTGCATCTTTATCGCCATACCAAGCTATACGCCACAACATCTTCCGCATAGCTTCTTCAAGGGCCGGAAGGACAATATAATCCATATATTCGCCAGAAGTAAGATCTCCTATCTCTGTTCCGGCTTTCAAGGTGTATTCTGCGATTGAACCTTCAAGGTCTTCATAGCATAACTTTAAAGGGATATCCCAGTCACCGAGTTCCCACTGTTTTTCTGAAGCGTCAATTTTGTTGGTTTTGTAAGTAGGTTCACATCCCACGCCTTTCGTACCAACATCTTCCATGGCTCCAATAAAGCCGAGCCTCTGACCGTTAACAATATTACCGACAAATGTCAGTACATCTTCCAGCTTCTCATCCTGAAAAACGGTCATTTTGAGCAAATCACGCAAACTGGTGATAGCATGATTTGTAGGGGTCAATTTTGTAAAATCCAATTTAGGCATACTTTTTCTTATTTACTGTTAGACATTCTTTTCTTTCGAGCTTCCCTCTTTTCCGCCAGTTTCTGGTCAATAAGAGATACTCTTTCTCCTTTACCCACATTTTTTTCCGGATCTGTGGTAAAATCACGTTCGCGAGGAACATACGAACTACACATTGTCTTAAGCTTATTAAGCCCACCGACTGTTTTGACATAGTTCAACACAGCAAGATCTTCTTGTGTCTTCGCCTGGGGACGGAGAGTGGCTAATTCGGCTTCTAGCTCGGCTATACGAGCATTAGCTGCATCAAGTTCCGGATTCTCTTCTTCTGCACCTCTTATTTCAGTGATAATACCGTCTACTACCACAATCGTAGTTCCATCTGGCATTAAATGTTCGCCATCAGGAGAGGCCGAATCGCCAACTTGCGGATCTCCTTCTTCGCGTTCAACCGTTAGGGTTCCTCCGTCAGCGGTAGATAATTCCATATTGACGGGTTCGGGCTTTTTTTTAATTCCTAGAGCAATGCCTAACAACTCAAAAGCCTGCGCTACTGATACTTCTTTCCTTTTATTCATATGATTTGTATTAATGTGATCCCATTTACTTTGATCAAGCTTTGCGGATAATGGCAATTTTATTTCGGATATAAAACCAAGCTCTTTAGCCTGGTCCATGTCGATAAACTTGTCCTCGTTCATTAAGTTACGCAATGTATCCTCTTCGCTTCCGGTCCTTTCTACGTATAGATTAACAAGCCGGTTTGTTTCAGATTCCAGATCGCTTGCTATTTGTCGTAATGATTCTGCATCATATGCGTCAGCAAGCGTATAAGGGGGTATATAAGGATTATGGATTAAAAGATAAGAGTTTTGATAGGCGAATCGACGTTCTTTAGGAGCCGCCAGCAGAAGTACGGAGGCCATAGATGCGCATTTCCCTTCAATGATGGCCGTTATATCCTTTCCGGTGGATCTTAATTTGTCGTATATGGCCCATCCTTCCATGCATTCACCTCCCCGACAATTAATTCTAAGTTCTATTTCGTTATCATCTTCCGGTATACTGTCTACAAAGGCATCCACAGAGTCAAAAGATGTGCCATCCACACCGAGCCAGCACAAATTCATCTGTCGGGTTTCTTCGTTTACAATATCACTATGTATCTTTAATACTGCCATTTTATATCGTTTTGTGCAAAAATATATCATATTGTATAAACCTCATAGTATACATTGACGCAAAGCACTGCAAATAATTTGCAGTAAATAATAAAGGGCCACATCTATCACAGACACAGCCCTCCCATAAACCCAAAAACCAAACAAATAACCTAAATCACTCTTTCCATCTTCGCTATTACAGCATATACTTGCCTTTCGCTCATGTTATATTGATCTGATAGATATGATACAATGTATGTCTTTTTTAATCCATCATTTATAAGCCTCTTATATTCCAGATACACATCAATATTTTTGTAATCGGAGGTGTTTATATGTGCGTCTGAGAGCTTCTTTAATAACTCTCTATTAAAATTTATCAATTCATATATTTTCATAAAGAAGCATTGTTTTCTATCGTTTTTACTCTATTCTGCACCTGGGATATTTCGACAACGCTGACTACCGGAGATGGCATATCTTTCAACGCTTCAGTAAATGCTTGTTTTAATGCATCTTGATCAATACCGATTGTACCGGTAGAGCTTGGCAGGATCGGCACATTCGAAAACGGGACTCCTCCACCGGCTACATTAACAGCGCTAGCTATAGAGCGTAATAGCGGATTAGACATAGACCGTTTATTTATAATAGCTTCACCACCTTCTGCTTCAATATGAACACCGCCATTAGCATGCGAAGGGCCTGTTATTTCACCTCCATCGGCATATTTAGGTTCTTTTTCTTTTGCCACCAACTGCTTTGCCTTTGCGATGTTAGCCATAACTGAAGCAATGGTCGTTGCAATAGCCGCAATATTAGCTGGGAATGGTACAGATTGGGCAGCAGCAACACCTTTCGAAATAGCCTCTGCGGTACTCAATGCTATATTATATAAAGCCATCGTTTTTGAAAATGCGGCCAGCGCTTCATTGTCTTCTGCAAAAGTTTCAAGCATTGATGAAAAAGCATCTGTAACTGTAGACGCTGCCTCTATTTGCATATGCACAAATTCATTTTCAGCATTAATTTGAGCCTTTTTTGCGTCTGTTATCTTTTTCTGACTTTGCAGTACCGAATTTGTATATTCGGCATCTGATTTGAACATTGCAGCTTTTGTTGCCGCATCCATATTTATTAAAGCATCATATTCAGCCTGCGCTTGCTGGACTTTCAGATCATACTCCTGAGAAGATCCCTCTCTGACTTGTAATAACCTATTTTCCCATTCAAGCTTGAGCATTTCGACCTGTTTGTTATATTGATCTTTACGAAAAGCATCATTTTCATCTGCTACTTGCTTGTTATAAGCCGCATTTATATCAGACTCAGACTGTCGTAATTCCTCGGCAAGTTGTAAATTGGCAGCTAGTTCAGCTTGACGGTTCTGCTCGATCAGTTGGAGGCGTAATTGATGTTCTTGTTCAGATCCGGCCTTAACTGCATCTAACTGTAATTGGATGCGCTCCGTTTCTTTCTTAATCTGATCCTGTAATGATTGATCGCTCAACTCTTTCAGTTTTTTGGTACGCTGTTCTTCGAGAGAGATAATAGTATTATTTAAAGCTTCTTTAGCATCAGCCGTCAATTTTTTTTCTGTTTCCAGTTTTATTTTGATATCTGCTATTTGTCGATCATATTCGGTATTTATGGCTTGAGTCTGTTTTTCTATACCTTCTTTTACAAGAGCAAAAGCGGCATCCTCGGCTTGGCGGATGATATCAAGTTCTTTCTGCTTTTGCTTTTTCGCTTCTTCAGTCGCTTTTTTCACATTATCTAAACGTGATTTTTCAGTAGTAATAGATTGATTTCTTATCTCATTTTCCTTTGTTATCAATTCTTTTGTCCTGTCAGAATACTCTTTTCTTACTAGATATAGATTAGCTTCCATTTCTGCGAGTTTTTCATTAGCCTCTTTACTATTTTCATTATAAGAAGCTTCTTCCTGAGCAATACGAAATTGTTCTTCTGCAATTTTTAATCTGTTATCAAGTATTTCTTTCTCTTTAGCATTTGCTTCTTGAACAAATTTAAGCCTTTCTTCTGCTGTATATTTAACCCGATCTTCTGCCTTCTTTCGAAGTTCAGATGACTCATATTGAGCTTTTGCATTAGCTACTTCTAAAGCTCTAGTTTGTTTATCTAAAGCCGCTTTATCCTTAGCAAGTTGTATACTGGCCAACATAGCATCATTACTTTGCTTAAAATATTTGCCAATTACGGGAATCTTTTCACCTAATTTAGTTGCCTGGAATGCTAATGCCTCAAAACCCTCTGCGACATCCAATACCCATCCAGCTACAATCTGTAAGACGGCAACAATACCCTCAAATGTTCTTTTTAACGGGGCTAATACAGCATCTAAACGAGCGGATTGCTCCTCATTACCTCGCATTATTTTAATAAGACCGGTTAAAGCGGCTACTATACCTGCAATAACAGCAACAATCGGATTAGCAAATATTGCAGCATAAAGAGCTTTCCCAAAAGAAACAACAGATGAAGTGGCAACTTTCAAAGCTGATCCCAAATTCATGTTTCCATCCTTCATTGCAACAAGAGTTGCTACATATTTATTGTTGGCCCCTAATGCTGACGTTATGGCATTTTCATAATTACCAACTTGACGACGAAAATCACCAAGTTTTTTCTCTGCATCCCCAATGGTTGTACTAAGAGATAATATTTTCTCTTGCAATTCCCTGCCCTTAGCCGATTCTCTTTCTGTTTTGCTAAGATTTACATAGACTTTGTTTAATAGAGATAATTCAGATCGCATTGATTTCAAAGAACCTTCTTGATCTTGAATGCTTTTATTATTGTCTCTAACTTCTTTAGTTAACAAAGCGTTTTCTCTGCGTAAACTTTTTATTTCTTTCTCGTAATCTTGCCATTGTTTCTTACCTTCTTCGGTGGATTTATTAAGGAGAACTTGAGCTTCTCGCAACTCAGCAATATCCTCCTTATTTTCTTTGATGCGTTTTAACGCATCGTCATTCTTTACAATCACCTCTAGTATCACTTGTTCTGTATCTGCCGCCATAATCTATATAATTTATAATGACAAATATAGCAATAAAAATATCATATAGTATATTTTAGATTCATAATGATATACAATTGGAAAGATGTGAGCTATTCATGTTTTATTTACTCCAAAATGTTAAATAATCATTATTTAAGAGAAATAATTGTGGTATATTTGCCACAATTAAATATTAATCGTATCTTTGTAGTGTAATAATAAAACAAACGAATCATGAAACTGTATCACGCATCACCTATAGAAAACAAAGAAGATATATTAGAATATGGTATTTATTCTAATGAAAGTGAGAAAATATCAAACGATGAACGATTATCAGGTTCTTATGTTTTTGGCTTTAACAATATAGCTGATGCCATTAATTTCATAACCGATAACACTTCTGATTATGTTATATTTTCATTTGAAGTGCCAGATTATGATGTTATCCAGGATACAGAATATGAAGACGGATGTGCATTTGCAGTAGAGTATGACATTACTCCTGATAGATTAGTTCTTGAAAAAGAAGTATTTTAAAATATACAATCATGAAAACAAAAAATGAAGTAATTGATTTTGCAAAGTCTGAATTATCAAGTAATAATACATTAATAATTGCAACTTTGGGTAATGGCGGTTCCGGACTTGATCTTATGCAGAACCAAGATCAAGATTTTATCAACAACTTCATCGTTGAGTTAGAAGGGTATTCATTTGATGGTCTTGTTGATGCTTGCAATGATATCAGAAAATCCGAATACTACAATGAAGATTGCGAAGTATACCAATTTTCTGACAATAATTACAAATTACAAATTGTAGTTTTTTAATGGAAATATCAGACAATAGAAAAAGAATCGGTAATAAAATAGCCCAGCTACGAAAAGAAACTGGGCTATCTCAGGAAAAGCTCGCTGAAATGGCAGGTATAGACAGAACGAATGTCTCCAAAATGGAAAATGGGAGATATAATATCAGCATTGATTTACTTTCAAAAGTAGCATATGCTCTTAATACTGATATCGATCTTGTAAAAAGACCAAAGGAATAGTTCAAATCGTGAAAAAGGTGAGTGCACACATTGATACCGGCACTCACCTTTTTTGCGTTTTGAACTATATTTCACCATCTAACAACCTAAATATCAATACTATAATAGTTTTACCATAACCATAAAATCATTATTCCCGATTTTTTATTACTATATTTGCCCCATGGGACAGAAATACGTAATACACATCTATATCAAGGCCTCCAAGGAACATCGATTTTTTGGTTCAGTTGCTGCGGTCTGTGCTACCTACTCAAAGGAGCAGATCGGCATCCGAGCCGCAGCTTTGACAAATTATTTTTGCAAAACCAAAAACGCCCCATTCGAAAACGAATATTGCATAATCTACCGGGGAATCCTGGAAAGACATTCTTTATAAAATATGGCAATAGTTTTCTTATCATAATATTAATAATTCGCATCCCAAGCTGTTTTGAACTATTCCAGTTTGGCAATCTCCAGTTCCAATTGATTGATCTGGTCCCGGATAGATTGTCGTTCCTGATGCAAAGCATTAAGGTCATATTCACAATCTAACCCCAAAGCTGCATATTCTGTCGCTTTGATAATCTTATAATCAGAGGCTTGTAAGGATTCCATAAGCTTCTGTATATCTCGATTGAGATAGTATCGTTTTTCTATATTTTTATCCATATTTTACACTATTCCAATTGTTATTGTTCTTGATAATTTATTGCAAACGAAAACATTACCAGCTGTTTCCCTTCTTCCAATAGACACTCTATTTGACTCTCCATATATTTCAGAAAAAGCACTTCCGCCATAAATCAAATGAGAATTAGAAAATAAGTCTACAACAAAAAAGCCGACTGATCCTTCGTTCGGAAATGTTACAGTAAATGCTCTACAGAAACTATATTTCCCTAAATCATATTCCTCCCCTTCTTTAAGTGTTATTTGCCAAATACCATTATAGGGGATAAGGTCTTTGCTCATCAACCCATTGGCATCTTTCGTTGCATTAGGTATTTTACTTGTAAGCAATTCTACAAACCGCGCTACCGTCATATTCTCTCCCGGTTCTCCTTCTTTAGGATTAACTAATGTCACATACCAATCATTCGGTAATGAGTCCGTTTTTGTCTTCAACCCGTTTAAACTTACATCTGTCATAATATTTCAATTTATTTGTTAATACTATTTTGATTCACTTTTTTATCTTAATGAGTTAATTCGTAATAATTATCACAATACCAATTAACAGCTTCGTTATCTTTACCTACAGCTATTAAACGACATATTTTACCAGGTTTAACATTGATAGACGTTTTATATTCATCATAAGTTTCTCCGGTATTCCATATTTTGCCATTATTAGTAAGACTTACTACTACATTCCAGGATAATTTAGAAATAGTCGGAGGATTCGCTATTTGAAAATTAGTCCCATTATATTTAGAATCTACAGGTAATTTGATATTTGTCGTACTACCTATATTCATAGCTATAATATTAAAGTTCTTTGTAACGTTTATGGTTTGCCCATTAACTAGCTCCTCCCAGACGAATGGTGTACCTATCGACCCTTTAAAAATACCATTATGAGCAATTATTTCTCCTGTTTTACCGTCTAACAAGAGGTTAGGTTCTCCGGTAGATGGATCAACATCTTGGCTCTGCATCTTTTTGTTTTTAAACAAAAACTCCGCTATGTTAGCCCCATCGATCAGGGCTGTATCCATCGCAACAAATATCTGTTTATTTGCCACCTCCCAGTTTGCATCTCCGTCTTGAGATGTCGGAGGTACAGTTACTCCCTTCCCTGGGCTATAATTACGTACCTGGAAGACATAGACAACATTGTTAAAACCATATAATACAATGTCTCTGTATTGTTCATCCCAAAAGTATGGAGCTTTGTTTTGATCATAAAAGCCACAGGATCTAGGCATGGATCCAGTAGCTCCACGCTCTCCATCCAGACCGTCACGGACAACAGATACTCCAACTTCATCTACATAATTAGAGTTCCAGGCTTGAGCATCTGATTGTTTTTCATACATCCGGATTGAGTAAGCTTTTATCCCGGCGATTACGGTTACATTAATAGACGACCCTTTAACAGGGGCTACATGTTGTTCCCAGGCCGATGTACCTGTGACCGATTTACGGCAGGCCAGATAAAATCTATCAGAAGCTTGTACTGTTCCCGTACCGGTCTGCTGTTTGGCCAAAACGGTAAAAGCCGCCGGTGTAGGATTTCCGACTGTATTAAATACAATGTTAGTTACTGGAGATACCAGCCAGTAGGCCGTAGCATCATTACCGGGTTTACCATCTTCGGCCGAATACTGTACTGGGTCACTCCAAGTACCAGCGGCATCCGATATCGCTTTTTTTGTAGACTTCCACCGGGCACCAGTCATGATCGTTTGACTCCAACCTAAACTATTCCCTGTTAAAATCGGACGGGGCGGTTTGCTTATGCTTGTATGATAAGTCGTAAACTCTTGCTCGACCGGCTCGATAACCGTAGGAGGGATAAAGATATCCCAGTATTCCGAATTAATAGTTTCAGGTGTAAGAGGCTTGTATAGTAAATAGCTACCACCGGTCTTTAGGTATTTACCCCCTGTCGACAGAAATGGTACAGGAGTCTGCCCTGTATTTTTCTTTTTACAAAATATCTTACCTCCATTAAATGAGACTAAATCACGTTGGTTGTATTCCCTGTATGGACTATAAGGCTCTGTTATATAGTTTAACCCAGCTTCACCAGGATCACCTTCTATTTTGCTCCATTTGTAGTCAGAAGGATTATTCGACTCTGTTTCAGTTTCCTTGTTGTAAGCCAGGCCTACATACTTCTTGCCATCAGGATTGTTAGACATGCCATTCCCCTGCGCATCATCGGCATAACGTACCCAAGTATATAAAGTCTTTCCATCTTCTCCCGGTTTACCCGGAACACCTTCCCCTTCAATCAAAGACCAATTATAATCGTTCGGATCGTTCGATTCGGTAGGCGATGTTTGGTTTACAGCCAACCCCATATATTTCTTTCCGGCAGGCAAATCAGACATGCCATTCCCCTGCGCATCATCCGCGTATTTCAACCAGGTATAATATTGTATCCCGTCATCCCCTTTAGGACCAGGAAGACCAGGAGAACCGGGTAGGCCATCTTCAGATAATAACTGCCAGGGGTGATTAGGATCTCCGGTATATAGTCTTTTACCTCCAGTGGTAAGGTATTTGCCACCTGTGGTAAGATAGCCGCCCGGATACTTTCGCGGCTTTACACCTTGATTATCCCTGTTAGCTATATAAGAGGCTCCATCACTTCGAACTATGTTACCTTTTACATAAGATCGATTGGGATCCCATTCGCCGACAGCTTCGGCACTGGTTCCGTCTTTTCCGTCTTCTCCCTTTGAAACGCGTTTGAACCAATCTGGATTACCGTCAGCCGGTTCCGATGTTGTTCCATCCGGATTAACGCATAACCAGGATGATCCATTATAGGTTACTTCATCGTAATAGGCATATTCACCTTGTGTCCAAGCTCCCTTGAAAAATGGAACTCTCTCAACGGATGTACCATCAGCCGACATCTGGTTGATCACACCGGTCATGTAGATATTATTCAAAAAGATAGAGTATCCGGTCATGTTATATCCATGTACCGACAGATTGGTTAGATCACCAAACTGAGCCGCTATCTGACGTTTTTCAAACTCCCAACCGTCTACATGATAGAGATAACGCGTGTAGGTTCGGGTTGCATAATTTGATGTCTGACGGTCTTTATTGGTAAAGTTACCATAAGCGACAAAGTGCATCGCTTCGCATGGGTGGAACTCATGAGGATAACTAGCTGAAGAAGGACGAAGCTGATATTTAAACGTCTTGTTATCTTTGTCTAATATCTCTGTTACAGTAAAATAGGCTGTAAAAAAACCGGCAAAGGTGAACACGCCTTTACTATCATCTTTATCCTCCGTCGCGTTTTCCGAAGATGTAAGAGAATGGAATATACCCATACAAATATCGCCTACTGCAACCGCACCAAACTCTCCGTCTTCCAGCTTCAGCCGGGCAATCCTGCTGGCTGTATCTACGGACTCAATAATCCCTCCACCGGGCGCATTCCAGCTAATACCAGTAAAGACTTCTGCCCGATTAAATCTTAGTTCAGGCATTTCCAAGAATCGACGTATAATAAGAGACTCCAACTCTCCATTACCAAAAGCGTCAATCATACCTCCCTTACCGGTCAGGATGCCAGGGATAAACTCTCCGAATTCTGCACCCTCCAAAAATTTCAGGAGCTTTTCGGCCACATCTGGAGCGTCCTTACGAAGGAAATGAGCTAAGGCAGCCAACGCAGAGAAGACATTTTTTTCAGTAGCACTCTCTATTGAATCTTTCGATTGCAAAATAGAAACATTTCCAGCTATTTCTCCGACTGGAATTTTTAATGCGGGACCAGAACCTTTATCTATAGCAACAAATGTTTTTGATACATCCAATGACTCCGGAGCATCGTCAAGTTCTCTAATCATCTTGCCATTATCTGGTTCAGATCCGGTTCGATTATATAAAGCGACTTTATCTAAATCAAATTTTATTGGACTATCATATTTTTCCAATAAAACACCTGATAATGATGTGCTAGATAGCTCTACCCCATCTATCAAAGCCAATTCTATATTAGCCAGTCCATTCTCCGAATAGTTATTTATGGAAAGGACCATGTAATAGTTTCCTTCCGCATAAACAGGTTGGCTAAATGACATATTAGGGAAAAAGGTTGGCGATAATAAGCATTTTCTATAAGATATTCTAGGGCTATTAGCAAACACACCTAGATATCCTCCCCAATATTGTTGTGCTAAATTCTCATATTTCAACGGATCAAATGTGAATGACAGAAAATCCACAGTTTTCATATCAGCATCCATCCATTTACCCCAAACTTCCAAAGGTTCTATTCCATCTTCCAACAAAAGACGGCATTTAGATGTCTTATTTAAGACATAATCAACCTTTCCGTCCTCTATCTTACGAGTATATAAGGGTATATTATTATCAGTAGCAGCATAAGGAGATTGATACACTGTAGTCTCCTGTTTTTCATATGTGTTCGCAACAAACGTATATGAGCCAAATGATTTATCAACTAAATCATCTTCCGCATATTTCAAAACATTCTTTTTTGTTAATCCATAAGAGTATTCTAGTTTATCCTCTTTTTTATCAACAAGCATTTTCGAAATATCAACTGCTTCAGACTTATTTGATATGACATCATTAACATTGAAAAATACCAGCGAATCGCTCTGAGGCTCCACCATCAGCCCAAATACTCCCATAACAGACTTAATAAACTCCATAATGGATATATCAGGCAAATTTTCACGAATAGGATAATCTAACAAAAAAGCTGTTTGGGAGTAATCTTTTTCGTTTTCAGGAGCAAATGAGACTGTCAAGTTAACTTCATATGTAAAGTCTCCTTTGTTAGATGAATCATATATACCAAAACATATTTTACCATCTGGTATTTCAACATAATCGTCTATTTCATGTATTAAAGCTGGTATAAGAGATGTTTGATAAATGTCAAATTCTGGGGTTTCTCCATCTTTAAATTCAGAAGATAAATTATATATTCCAAATTTCCACCCAATAGGGACAGGGGTGCTAACCTTGATTGAGCCTTTTATTTTATATCTTCCACCCAATGGTATGTCTATAAAGGTTCGCGGCAATGAACGCCATATGAGATCATATAACTTGTTTGATGTTTCGGCTTTAAGATAATCCATTTCTGGCAATATATCATAATCACCGCGTGCAATTATCTGTTCTTTGGTCGTTATCCCGTTTAATTTAAAGGCTAAGTTTTTTGCTATTTGCTCATTCCCATTGGTTGTCGGCAACATTAACCACATCCTTTCAATAACTGAACGATAGGCACTGTTCATTGTGAATGATTGTCCAATAATCAAATCAAACAATGTTGATACTTTAATTGCTGGTCGTAAATGCTCAGGATACTGCCTTTGCATTCCATCCAACTTTGGGACCCATTTAACAAAGTCTGTTTCGGTTACACTATAGTCCCAAGGGATTAGGTTACCGTTTGGCATTATAGTCCCTAAATCAATATCTTTAAGCTTATAATCGTTTAAATCTATCAATCGTTTATTGTTGCCAAATTTGACCAAAACCTCAATTGTCTTACTGGCAGACTTAACAACAGCAACACCATCATCAAACAGAGTAATGCCATCCCTGATTACTTTTGCAGCGTGTTCTATATGTGGAAAATCACTTTCTACATTTACCTCTGTAGAAAAACCTAAAATCTGAACATTATGTGATGTTTTTGGCAACTGAATAGTATAAGAATATCCTGACAATATTGTAGACATATCGGCCGGCTTACTTACTGCGCGATTCAATACTATGCCCGATCCCCCCTCTGGCAAGTCAACTTCTATACCGTCTATGTAAAGCTTATCTTTCATTAGGCAATACAATTGTTATGTCAAAATCCTGCAATGCGGCTTTTGTTCTTTTATGTTCTTTTACTTCGACCTCCACGTTATACCACCCGTCAGAAACAGCAACCTGCACAATGGCGCTTTCCTGTATAGCAGTAAGACTATCAAATGTTTCCCGGTTCACCATAGCAGCAAACAGGGTTATTCTATTTATTTGATCAAACGACAACTTATAAGTCAAACCGCCAACATCAGCAGACTGGATGTTTTCCAATTTACGAGTATCTTCATGTATACAAAATTCATACGACTCCAAGCTCCCGTTACGGCTAATCCAACGTAATGTAATATGCGATCCATCTCCTGAAAAATTGATAACTTTATTACTCCCATAAACAACCTCAAAGACTCCGGACCCAATAGTTGATCCTGATTGTCCTACAGACCAAGATACATTTTTTCTCACTGTACCTTCCGATAATGCATCTATGGTAAATAAAGATTTTAGCAGTCCCGATGCATCAAATATTGCCGTATTCGAAATAGCGGATACTTTTGTTTTTACGCCTTCAATCGTGATGTCGTATTCTCCTCCCCCATTCATTGTAAAAATGACCGGATCAAAGACGTATTGCGTATCTGCTGGAGCATTTACTGTTGCCATATTACTTATTCAATTTAATAGAATTAACAACTTCTGCTTTCATCATAATCCCCAAGCGATTCTTTATACTGGATATAGTCTTAGGTATTTCCTTGCTATAAATATCAGAATCCCCACCATTCCGGTAAAGCTTGGTTCCTTCATTTGCTATCTTTGTAGCAATTGCACCAGATAAGCTCATTAATCCTCTTTCCTTTGGGGTGTATATCGGGTGCCATTTTTCAGACTCTTTTCTTTTGTATGGTATTTCTTTAATGGACAACCCCTTATCGATTACCCACTGCTTAATAATGCCATAAAAACCTTGTGGCACATTACCGGGCCCTCGCCCAGTTTCTAGGGTCCCAAAAGCCTTGCGACCAAATAAGGTAATGCTTTTGTCTCCCTTGTCTATATGCATGCTTTCAATAGTGCGACCAGAAGCATTTCGCCCTTTCTTTACAATATTATCTGCAATCCTGGTTTGCAGATCCTGTAATTCTTCAAACACTATTTGCTTCGCGTCATTCATACTCTTTCCTCACAAATACCTTTAACTTCTTTTAATGTTACTTCAAAAGCTATCCCGGAAACATTCGAATTTAATTCGCTGTATATGGTCTTGTAAGCTAATACGCCACTTAGCATCTCAAAATATCCTGTAGCATTTAACTTGACAATATACTGCATTGCAAGACGCTTCATGCGATCTACCACATTATCGTTATCTACTCCATCCCCGTCCAAAACCACTTTATCCAAAAAGGCTAACATGCCATTTTGACTGTCCTTAATAAAACCTGATTTGAAATTAAGGGAACCGGAAGTTGGTAAGATATAAGTTACTGCCGGCAAAGGAGTTTTGTCGATCTCTATATTAGCTGTAGTCCAATCTTGAAAAACAAAAGATACTCCAAGACTTTCAGCTACCTCTCTAAGTTTATCCTGATACGTCATTTTTGTTTACTTATTATTTTGTTCAACTTCTTTTGATACATCATGTTGTCAAAGTCAATCTTTAACATGGCGAACACTCGCTTTTCAGGCAACAAAAACACGTCATCGTGCCGTATCCCTATTCTGCGAGCAATCGTGTCCACAATGCCAAACACTCCATGATTTACCTGGTTATATCCCGCCTTTATTTCCTCAGAAGTAGGTTCGTATTTAAAAGACTTCTGATCACGTATAGCCAACCGTTCTAATTCTAGATAAATAGATTTTCCGAAATTGTAGACTTCTAACAGAGATTTACACATTACCTGATCCTCTGTTAGATTATATAGTACCTTCTGAGGAATAAAAAGAAGATCTTGTAATGTTTTTATTTCCGACAAATCGATGCGTTGGCCATAAGTTATCTCAGGTATTTCTACCTTGACAAACGACGCATCAAGTTGATCTTGAAAATCTATATTTTTTAAGATCAAAATCGCATCTCCTATCGTTGTCTTATTCGTTATCTTCATTACCAATTATATACAGCATTACCCTTTGGCTTACGTACTTGTAGCTTATTAAGCCCAACATAACGCACGGCATCAAGGGCATGGTTAAACATATCTATCGGTGTATTAGTAGGTTTATCGTTCTTATCCACTTTCCACCTATATTTCATAATTTCATCACGTATATTAGCACTCCTACGAGTTATATTTATTTTGTACCTTTTTAAGATATCAATACCGGAACTAACGCTATCCGGTCCTTTCATGGCAGCTTCAACCTTAAAACCATATGCTTGCAATTCGGCTATGCTTTTTGGTTCCGCACTATCTGCAACAATTTCATATGCGCGCGTTATTCCTTGCGCAGATGCTTCACGAGCAATATCACTATTTAGCATACCTTTTTCATAGATCAATTCATCGAGCCACAATTCTCCGGAGGATAAACGAACATCTATCATCGCAGTAGGATCATTGACAAAACCAAAATCCAAGCCTATCCAACGACGTTTATAAATCTTTGGCATCTCTTCTACAATATTCCAATTAGGATAAACTAATCCTTGTAGTTTACCGGTCTTGCCTCTAGCGTACACTTTGAAAAACTCTGGATCATCTATTGCTTCAATTTTTGCATGTTCTTCATCGCTAAGAAATGGATTATGGCGATGGTCCGATATAATCAGCAAAACATCCGAGCGACCAATCAATTCTTCATGGACCCAAAAACGAGATGTAGGATTATAATCTATAAATATCTTTTTGCGAGTACGAATAGCAAGTTGGCGATATATAGCATAAGATATACCATTGGCTTCATTCACGAATAAATAATCACGTTTACCTGATTTTGCGTCCTGTTCATCTTGATAGCTTGTAAATTCAATCACAGAACCATTAATACATGTAAATATGCGATCACTCTCGTTCGGTTTGGAAAACCACTTTTGTAAATCAGCCGATTTTTGATATATTGTTTTAGCATCACGATAAGCCCCTTTCTTTAAATTGGGAACATCTTGTCCTACTACAGTTATAACCTGCATGCTTGTCATCATTGCCAATGTAAACAGTAGTTGCATAATCGAATATGTCTTTCCACTACTTGTTCCACCCTGGTTTACAATAATGCTTTCCTTTGCCTCCAGATTGGCCTGATATATGACAGATGTCTCAAACATAACTAATCGGGTATTTCATTTTCACTGTTGGACAAAGGGATTGGGCTACTAACTACTCTTAATGTTATGTTAGCATTCATCTCCCCAGTATTATTTACCTCTTGTTTATCCGCCAGTCCTAGTTTTCGCGAAATAATGTTTGCATTAAAAGCGCCCACAATAGCTCCTTCCAACTGCTGCGTCTCTATCACTTGTTCTATGCTGGAAATGACCGAGGAAAAATCTTTATGATCTTCTGTGTTAAATTGCCGGAAATATGTTTCGGTACAACCTAAATAATAACATAAACCAGATAAAGTATAAGGTCTAGATGTTGGCACATCAATGATCTCCCCTGTACTCTTACCACTTTTAATAGCCTCTTTTTTCTGCCAAGGATGCTTATCGCACCATTGAAAATATTCACATGCAGCCTCCCATAACAAATCAGGCGTAGCAAACAACAGGTTACGCCCATGTTTACTACGCAATTTCCAAAATTGATTGTTTTTAGGTGCTGCCATTATTATCTATGTTTTGCACAAAGATATAAATAAATATCATATTGAATATAAAATATAACATATGATATTTTCTAAAAGAATATATTTTTATTTAATAACTAGTGATAGTTTACAGAGCCGTTTGGGAGTCAGCCGAACGGCTCTGCTGTTCTTTTTATCATTACGTTTGGATCAACGAGATGGTTCATTCTTTTCTTACAGGAGGCTTTATTGCCTTATATCTCTTATGAGACTCCGGAATACGAGCACATCTGATACAATACACTATTCCTCCACAGGTTCTATAAGAGTGACCAAATATTTTACATAATAGATTCATATTTTTCGTGATTTGAGCTATTTCAGTCGTTCGGTTTTTCCAAACAACCACTATCAGGTTCCTGATCCAAGCAAACGATAAAATGCTTCAAGGCTTCTTTAGCTGTCGGGCAGTCCGGTGATTCGAAATAAATCATCGCTTCATTAAAGGCTTCGATAGCCTTTTCTTTTATCACTCCCTTGATGATTGTAGTACCGTCCGCTCCTTGTTCTCCAGGAGGATCGGGATGGCCTAATTGCTGTAGTTGCCATTGGGCACCGGCTATAAAAGCATCATGGCAATATTTTTGACTATAATCAGATCCTCTTTTCCAAGGAAAAGATTCAACATATTCTTTAACAGCTTCTTTAAGTTTACTCATGCTTTATTTATCTTTATCTGATTATTAATTTTCATGTCTTCCGCATTTGCTCACCTTATAAATGAGGCGAGCAAACGTTTAGCCTTCTTCGCAATCCGGTATTGGCATCCAATGCGTTACTTCTCCAAAAACCTTATAGGCTTCTTCTCCGTAAATTATAAACCCGCTACTATAACCATGATAATATGCTGTAGCTTTTCCTCCATATTCGCCTCTTACCAAGACGATATTTTGATCGTATGGCAACCTTTCCTTTACGCTTATCCAGGGGGATTGTTTAGTTCCGTCTACAAAACCTTTCGCATATACCTGTCGAAGAAATACTTCGATTGTTGCTGGCTGGTTTATCCGATTAGCCAATTGGCTTGCTATATCTTTTAACTTCATAACTTTTTTCTTTATCTTGTTATCATAATGCTTCTTTTCCCAAATACAAGCACTTTCAGTAACGCTAGTATAACTTTTATCAAATCTTTTTTAGTCATTATGGATACATCACCAGTATTAATTATCGAACAAGGAGCAATTTCTTTGGTCACTATTTTATAATAACCAGATAGATTCTTGAATACCAATATTTTACTTTCAAATCTTTTCATTTCTTTCTAGTTGTTAATCAAACATATTAAAATATCTCCTAAAAGTATCCAGTGGTGTGTAGTCTACGTATGTAGTTCCATCCCAATGATTATTCCACCGATTATCACATCTATTAAAATCGCTCCATTTTTCAACCTGGAAACACCAAAGGAATCTAACAAAAGCATAGAGAATATAGCATATTGCATTAAGCAATACAGATATAAGACATATTATAACCCACAACGCAGTATGTATTCTTAAATACTTCATACCTTTTTAGTTATACGTTAAACATTACCCCATTCTCGTAAAGCCTGCTCAACCAAGCTTATCTCTTCAGGTGGAACCTTTTTCCTGTCAGGATACTTTAACCGTCCAATAGTTCTAAATCTCGGACCGCGTATAGTGGTGTATGCTTCATAAAGCAATCCATCTTCTATTTTATAGTAGGCGTGATTGTAACTTTTGTATATCATGACTCACTTGTTTTTATTTTTGATTACCTTGTTTATTGCTTCCCAAGTCATTTCTTCTCCTTTTTTCAAGCCGTCAGAATACCCTTTCGTATGTTCCCCTATATTGAAAATCATGACACCAATTATGACGAGAAAAAGACCTAACGATCTATGCCAAAATGGAAAATGGAAACTAAACGGCTTAAAGCTGATTGATATGTTTCCGACGAACAATAGCCAGATAATCATTATGACTATTGATATGATTAATCCTATTTCTATTCCTTTCATGTTCAGTTCTTATTAGTTTTTAGGTAAATAATCTGTGAGATAAGCCAACGAAACCCACAGCTCAGGTTCAATACTATTCTTTGTATTCTCGCTGAAAGCTGGATTGTCATCGCATTCAAAATGAGATATTGCCATGTAACAATCTTGATGTGACCACCAATGAGCCGAAGTGAAATCATCTTCCCCGTCCCAAAATCCGATTCTTATTCCTTTAGGATTAAAATCGTCATCCACCCAATCAGGATGATAGGCCAACACCTCTTCTCCTATGGGAGGCTTTTCTTGTTTATACTTTTTCCAATTCATATCTTTTTAGTTGTTAATCAATATTTTAATTCAGTCCAATGAATAATATATCCTTTAAATTGTTCCTGAAAATAAAGCCAAAAGGCTATGAGGGATGGAAAGCCATCGTTCCATGCAAGTTGCTGCATTTCTTCTATATTCAACAATCTCCCTTCGATCCAGACTTTTCCGTCATTAATACATTCGGCTCCAGGCTTTATTTCGATATTCTGTGTACAAAGGCAAACATTTTCTAACACACATTCTCGTTTATCGCGTTGATAAGGATAAATGATATGTTTCAATATTGTGCCTGTCGCTATTGTTTTCGCTCGGATGGTATGCTTTTTCGTCCCATCACGCAGGACTGGAGCAAATTCTTTTTTATAATGGTAGTTCATACCTTTTGTAGTTAGTTTATTTATCTCTTAAAATTAGCATGTTGTATATTTCATTCACCTCTTCCTTTGTTAAAAATCTGTATAATCTATCAGATATTGCTTTCCATCGTCTTTTTGTTTCAATGTGATACTCGTATTCTTGTTTTGAATCATAAAGCACATATTTTGAAGAATATGGTGTATTAATATGAACTTTCGTTTTTATATCAAATTTTATATCTTGATATCTGTAATTCACGTAAAAAAATTTCTTTCCAACCTTTGATACAAAAACTTCTTTATCGTTTCCTTTATCTCTTCTGTCTATGTTGACTAGGTAAAAGGTTCTACCTACTTGTATATTATCTGTCATAGCTCATATGTTTTTAAATATTGAATTATATTACATCTCTATAATTTTCTGGCTCCCAGTTGTCTGTATTGCAAACAAAACAATATCCTGTGTTAGGGTTTGCCTCGTGTGAGTGCGATCCGCATGTTTCACACCAGTAACGCTCATCAATATCTGGCTCAAGGTCTTTATTTTCTTCTTTTGTCTTTTGTATTCGCTCTTCGAGAATATCAGCTAAAGTCGGATTGTCGAACGCCCTACCATCATGCCTTAATATGATTTCATCCAAGCCGTTATACCCATATCCATCCCAGCATATTTTATATGCTACACTATCTTTCGCTTCTTGATCTAAACCAGGAACTATTTCATCTAATATACCAATAACAGCCTTCATGTATATCCTCTGTGCCTCAGATACCATTTGGCTTAACTTCTCTATCTTTTTCATATTCTGTTTTTAATTTCTTGTTTTAAAACATCCATATTATCATTAATATATTCTTTCACCTCTACGTTGCATTTATTGTTATCATAAAGCCACATAAGGTAAGATGCCGGTACGTTAGCCATTTTTTCTCCTTTGTATTTTCCAAACGGCATTGGAGATTCATCATCTAATTTCATTTTAATTTCTTTTTCTAATATATATAATTTGTATCCATCATCTCTTTCAAAAATAGCAATCCAATGAGTTCTTTTATTTAAGAACCTAGTAAGAACCTGAACATCCTTAGCCCATACAGCAAAGTATTTCGTTTCATTCATAACTATTCTTCGGTTATGTAACCAGATTCAAAATATTCTGTGTCATCCGCACCGGCATCATTGATATTTCCTGCATCTAGGAATTTTAAACTGTGTTGGTAATCGCTGCCAGTGGCTAAATGTAGGGGTTGTGCATGTTGCATATCTTTTGTTTTATAGACACATAGCATATTACTTTTTGCAAGAACAGTACAGCCACTTTTACGCAGCTTTTTAATTCGATCGGCTATCTCTTTCGCTAACTTCTCTTGATTGGCAGTAAACTGCCCGGTTTCACTGTATTTCATAATTCACTATTTTTTAAATTGTTAGCTATTTCTTTTTTCCATTCTATTGCTACTTTTTGCATCTCGTCAAGTATGTTTTCAGCAAACACATGCCAATCTTCTTGACGTGTTTTAGTATCAAATAGAGGAACAGGGGAATCATTCAAATAAAAATCAATCCACGAATACCCCTTTACACTATCGTATTTACATTTCCTATACCGGAGTATAGGGCTAAGTTCTCCGGAGATATAAGCCTCTTTATCTTTTTCGAGTGCTTTTATTAATAATTCCTTTCTTTTACTCATGATTATTTAATTGTTAGCTAATTACTACATACCGTTTATCTTTCGTCTGCGAAGCATCATCAACCTCTACTTGGTTTATGTCCCCTGAATCCATCAAGACTGTGGCGTTAGGATTATTTCTTCCAATACGCCTATAAGTTCTTCTACTGTCATAACTCGTTATTTTTTAGTTGTTAGTTTCTTTAACTTCTTATTGTCAAGAGCTTTAAAAGCTATCCCTCTATTTAGACAGGGTGGTGTATTTTCATCAGCAATGCAATATCCTCCAACCCACAAATCACAATAATTACAGGCTACTCTTCCAACAGGTTTATTTATTACTACAAATGGGACATCTTTCCATTCAAAAGTATCTCCTGGTTGTTTATCTAGCATAGCTCGTTATTTTTTAGTTGTTAGTTATTTTCCACTATAATATTCTCTATTCTTTCATGCTTAGGATTAAAGCCTTTTCCTATAAGACCCATACATACTGCCCTATAAGACCAAATCCCAAAATGCCAACGAAACTTTAATGTTTCAAGGACTCCTTTTTTCTCTGGCTTCCAATTAATAAGAGCTTCAATGTCTCCGACTTTCGGGTCCGGAGGAAAAACATATAAATGGAAGCCTATAACAAACCATTTAATTTTATTCATATTATTCATAATTTTCGTGATTTGAGCTATTCTAAGCTTAAAACTTGGTCTACTGTGTATTCTTCATGACCAATGTCATCAAAGGCACATTTGTGATAAACACCACCGAAAAGAGCGTTTCCAACAATAAAACCATAGACAGGGTCGCCTTCGTCATAGAGATAGTAAAAACCTATTGCTTCAAGATGTTTCTTTACTTTGTCCTGCTCTTCAACATTCTTAATTCGCACTTTGAAATATAAATCATGAATGCGAGATATATCTTCTTTTGTTATTACTAACTGTTTCATATTTTTTTAATTATGAATTAGTGTAAACTCCTTCATCACAATTCTCAATACGTGACTGGCATTCACTTATTACTTCCTTTAAAATCTCCGCACATTCTTCATTTGAGTAACCTTGCAACAATTCATCAATATGCTGCATGATGTCATTTGTTTCCATACGCTTTTTTTACCATTTTATTAATTAACTTTATTGTCTTATCACTCAATTTGCCATTAGTCGTTGTAACGTGCTGGATGGACTTATGTAATTTGATTTCGTTCATTTCTTTTTAATTTTAAATCAATCTTCTTCAATAAAGACTTTAGTTGTATTTATCACGCCATCAGAGCCTATTTCCTTTCCATCTCGAATGAAAATATTATCATACATCAGAGCTTCATAATTTGATTGTGTAGTCCAAATTACACATGTACGTCCGTTTACTCGCAATTTACATTTCACAAGATCAGTCCCTTCAACTGGGCCAATTACATCTATTTTCAATGTCCTTTTATCCATCAGTTCTACCATAATTTTTGTATATTTTTCAACAAACTCATTATTTTTTTTGCTTTTAGAGGATTTCTTTTATTTCCACCCCCTAGAATAAGTGTTTTAGCCATAAATGGGGGAATTGAAAAAGTAGCAGGAGGAGGATTATCGAAATCATATAATGGTTTAGATACCCCAGAAACAATATTTGACACAACGGTTACAGGTTTACATATTCCTTCTCGTATGATATAAATTCTATCCTGACTATCCTGACATGGATTTAAAGTTCTACTATTCATGTTTTTTAATATTAAATTTATTGTCTTATCTTCTACTATCCCCTGTTACAGGTATGATGTTAAACATTTCCTTCCTTCTGTCACGAATAAAGTCTCCATATAACCGCTCTATCTCTGGTCCATCGGAATTAGTCGTGACGAAAGTCTTAAGCCCGGTAGTTTGCCAATAACTATACCTGATATGCAGTATATGCTGCATTACGTTTAACTCGGTCCCATAATATTTAGCAGGTAACGGCTCACGCCCCAACTCGTCGAAACACATTGGAACGGGTCCGGAAGATGACCAACCGGAATTGTCGAGATATCGACTAAGATCCCCTGTAAGCGAGTAGTCTGTTGTTACCTGACTACAGATACAAATTCTGAACCCCATCTGAAGACTTTTAAAGTATTGGCTGAAGACATGCATCAATGTGCTTTTACCAGTACCGACCGGGCCCTCCAGCCATAATCCCTTTCTTATGTCCAGCCGCCCCTTTTGGAGATGAAAGTATAGAAACAGATCGTTTACAAGATCCTTGTTTCGATCGTCTATCAGAAAGGCCCCTTTTGTAGCACGTTGGGCAACATACAAAAACCATTTTTTGTACGGGACTATATCGAGATCAAGGAAAGGCTTAATACTCACCGTATTGTTTCGGGACGGTGGATGTATTATTTTTCTTATTTCCTGCATTTCTTCTCAATTTTTCAAGTTTGATACTAAGCCAAGATGCGAAATGGCTTTCCGCATCCTCTGGCGATTTCATTCTTACATTCCGGCAGGCCAAGTCACGAAAGAACTCATCCAGGTAGGCATTGAAATCCGTTTGGTCAATATACTGCTGCATACGGACAACTTCAACCCATTCGAGATCATCAAGTACAAAAGCCTTACATTCATCCAGCGGCTTCTCGACTTTTTCCGGATGAAAACCAGGATGGTCGGGAGAGTGAGAAGCGTCTTCTGGAGCGCTTTTCTTATCTCTCTCGCTAGAGAGATATTCTTTACTTTTCTTTTCTTTACTTTGTTCATTATTGACATCATTTACTGGGTTATTGACGTCATTTACTGAGTTATTACCGGAAATAATCCAATATTCTTTTTTTATGGTTACGTCTTTCCTTTTCCTGGTACTTTCAATAAATCTGCTTTGAATACCACGAGATGTTAAGATATGCTCCTTCTCAAACATTTCTTTATCAAAAAAATCAACATCAACAGCTTTCTTGATCAACTCTTTTACTGCACCCTCGGACACCCCAACCGTATCAGCAATGTCAAAAGGCAATTCTTCGTCCCACAAAATGTAATACCCTTGATCCTCGTAGATATTACACAGCAGGCAAATAAGTATTGTAGGAGATCCCGGACCGCATCCTCTGATTATTTTACGGACTTTCCTGTCAGAAAAAAATGACACATCAAACGGAAAATAACTTAAACCCTGTTTTATTGGTCGAGCCATACCTATTACTTCATATCTGTAGCAATTGATTTAAATTATATACTATCATAAACCCTTTTCCCGCTTCAAACGTTTGATTTCCTCTTTGTAATGATCTATCATCACCTCATAATCAAACGATGTCATTTTAGAAAAAGAATGTTTCTGAGCCTCTAAAAGACTTATTACTCCAATCCCATACTTCCGAATTAATCCTCGCGTATAACCAATATTGTTCCCTTCGTCGAAACGATTACAGGACCTACACTGAGCATTACAATTTTTTTCGCTGTATCTTGTTCCCATATGGGACCGGTTCACGAAATGACCACAATCTACGTCTTTCCAGTGTTCTATTTTGCCACATGATATACATCGGCAATAACCATTTTGGTCAGAATCCCTTAATCGGATATACACCGAAAATATTTCATCCAGCTTTCTTTTCAAAGCCGGAACGGACAGTCTTTTAGATTTACAATCGACTTTCATTCCCTCCTCCTTTCAAATAATAATATAATCCATATTATCATTGCAAATGCCGATAAAATGCCTATACCATATAAAAATATTGTCCATCTACCCATTTCCATACACTTATAAATTAGCCGGTAGTCTAATTCTTTTTTATTTATACTTCCAACTCTTCAATTAGTAATTGCCCGCATCCCATAAACCAGACTTGTGCAGCCGGAGATCGTTGCAATAAGGCCATTTCAATAGCCGCCTCTTTATATTTGCTTTTATCATATCCTGCTTTCTGACGGATAAATGATTGCGTCCTGGTAATAAGGTCTGCATCTCCAGTCTTTGGATCACGAGTAATAATGTTTTTCGATTCAATCATCCTGTCTTCTATAGATTTATCATCATCTACTATAGCCTTCTCAATCTCCATTTTACTTAAATCGTCTGTCCGCTTCCCTACTTCTGCGTTAAAAGGGAATACATCCATGATCATGGTTTCTGTAACCGAAGCGATTGTGTAATTGGCCATGGTGTCTTTCATGCCTTCTTCCAGTACGGCGATGGCTTCTTTCAGTGTGCAAGCCTGTGCAAGCATCTGTGCAGCCGTTTTCTTTTCAGCGACGCTTTTTTCATCGAGTGTGATGAAATATACTTTAATTTTGTAGAAACGGTCGCCGTTTTCGTTGAAGAACAATTCTGAAAGACGGGCACGTTTGATGTCAGTAACAGTAAATTCGCCGGATATGAACGGGCGTATTTCTTCGATGATACGGGCTTCCGCTTCTGTGAAAGAGAGGGCGTCGACCAGATAAGGTTCTGTTACTTTCTTTTGCATTCCGTTCTCCAGTACTTTTTCAAAGGAGACTTTACATTCAAACCAACTGTGCATATTGTTTTCTTTTAATCGTTAACATCTACCGGATGGAGTTCTTTAGCATTCCACTCCGGTTGTTTCATTGCTATTAATCCACGATTCCCGATTTCTGCATAAGCATCATAACCAGGATATTTCCCCGATTCCAAGCAGTCAGATACTGTATGGAGAGCCTGATGATATTTGTATTTACCAATCTCAATATCTTCACCATCCCAAACTAAAGCAGCAACTCCAAAAGGCGGAAGAGTTTGGACCATAATGGTGATTACACAATTAAAATCTCTACCTGTAACTGCACTTGCCACTTCGCAATACATTCCTTCAGTTAATTCGTAATTAAGTTTTGCCGACTGATAAAAGAAATGACTTATGCTTTCAGCGCGGGTACTCTTTACAGAGATAATTGTATCGGCACCTATGTTCTCTCTAAACTGTATTGCATCCGGACGAATACGTTGTGCAATGTTGTACATTGGATCTTCGTAGTAAATGGAAGTTTCTCGTTTACTATGCTTAAGTAGGTCCAAAAACAAACCGTCTCCATACCGTTTATAATTAATATAAACAATATCTATAATCATCTTGTCCGTCTCGCTTACTGCCGCAAATCCCGATGCTACCTTAAGTGCCGCATAGTACTGTCTCAAACCATCCATCTTGTCAAGATCAAAACCGGCCCTTACGATAGTATCCTTAATCTCTACATGAGTCGGAACACCATCCTCTTCAGCTTCGTATAGCTTGTCTTCCCAAAATGATATCAACGATTTTACTCCGTCTTTCGCGTTTAATTTATATCCAGGCTCAATGACTGCCCTATTGAATTTTCTTGGTTCCAGAATAGCCTGGTGGATAAATTCACCTAATTCAAAATAAGCCTTCTTCTTTTCGTATAGTTCAAGTTTCTCCTTCCAGCCACTCTCTAACTCATAATACAAATGCAGGGGAGATTTTATTGCCTCTTTTAAAGCTCCACTATTGATGTAATCTTTTGAGGCCAGGTATTTGGACATATCCTCTTTGATAACCATCCCATTCCTACGGAGAGAGTCCGAATAAATATGGTAGGTTTTTTCCCTGGTATTGATAAAAGATGATATCTGATCCGGTGTTGCATATTCATTCAATGGCCGAGTGTAATCTATGCTTTTCATTACATCTCCCACACTAGACAGGGAAGATAGGGATTGGAAATCCAATCCCTCCGACAAATAACTTAAGTCCTCCATTATCCCAAAATTGACACATCAAACATCATCGTACTACCTTCTACCGTCTTATTGGGTTTCTTGCCTTTATAGGTGATCATGAGAGGGGTCTGTTCGGGCAATGGCTTTATAGCATCAACTAATACCTTTTGACCCGAAAGAAAAACCTCTGATGGAGTCACAAATACACCACACGTCACCGCTTCTCCCTGGTCATTAGGAACATCTTTAGTTCCCATATAATAACAACGAACCGGCTTGTCTTTTAATGCGGCCCAATCATCTGCCGATCTGTATTTGGTCGTAAGAGTAAATTTAGTGTTCATCGACTCTAACCTACCGATTTGCTCGGTATTCGGGATAAACAATGTTACTTGTTGACCCGCAATTTGATTTAATGCGCTTGTTTCCATCATATATCTATTTAATTATATCATTATCTACCAAATACCTCTTTGAATTTTTTATCTAATGCTTTGAGTATCCTTACCCTAATTGCTGGATCACAACTAAGATTATCAATTGAATAAATCCTTGTTAGGAGTTGCTCTCTTGATCCACAGAAGCATCCACATGTGTAAAAAGGTGCTATTTGGAGATTATTGTGTTTATACCACATATGGTTAGTACCTTTTACTGCTACATAGTTGTCCGTAACTATAAAATCATAAGTTGTTTCTTTGTGATTTGATGTGTTGGGGTTGCCGGCTGCGCTACGACGGACACCCCAGTTGCTATCCTTAGCCAGCTCAGTCAATACGTCTGCCGGTGTGTTGGGGTTGCCGGCTGCGCTACGACGGACACCCCAGTTGCTATCCTTAGCTAGCTCGGTCAATACGTCTGCCGGTGTGTTGGGGTTGCCGGATGCGCTACTACGGACATCACAGTTGCTATCCTTAGCTAGCTCGGTCAATACGTCTGCCGGTGTGTTGGGGTTGCCGGATGCGCTACTACGGACATCACAGTTGC
>OKSC01000545.1_pt1 | contig 43484 bp, 36 predicted proteins | sample 1601161 | NCBI WGS metagenome assembly OKSC01 (sample SAMEA3541552, study PRJEB24748) | human gut metagenome | biome: human gut; feature: human-associated habitat; material: faeces | place: China | collected 2012 | reverse complement strand
AAATTTATACAATATTATAAAAATATATATCTATTCTTAAACAGATTACTATAAAAATACTAAAATTAAAACAAAAAATATATAATTGATTAAATTTATTTCATAATCCAAAAATATTAATTAAACAATCATTTTTTAAAATAATAAAAATATTAAAAAAATTATATTTAATCATTAATTAAAAAATTATAAACCCTCATACAATTTTCTTTATCTCTAAATTTATAGAAAGCATCCACTCTACTTTTATAAACATCTTTCATAATACAATCATTATCTAAATATCTTTTAATCAAATCAATTAATTGTTTTTCTTCAGATACAACTTCTCCAAATCCCATATCATTATACTTGAAATAGCTTTTAGATAAATCGAAATTATAATCATCTGAATATTGATAATAGATAACTGGCTTTTTAAGATAAGCAAAATCAAAAGCAACAGAAGAATAATCAGTGATTAAAAGCATAGATTCATTAAATAGCTCTTGATAAGTTTTTTTATCATCTACAATGATATCTTCAGATAAATCAAATATATCAATAAACTTAAACAAATTAGGATGAGGTTTAAAAATTATTTCATAACCTTTTTCTTTAGCAAAGCTAATTAAATCATCATTTTTAAGTAGATTGTTTAATTCTATGAAATATTTTGACTTTTTAAGACCATGTACACTTTTTTGAATGTTTTCTCTCCAGGAAGGCATTATTAAAATCTGTTTTTTAAGATTTTTACTTTCTAAATTATCAAAACGTGGAAAACCAAGAGTTTGAATAATTTCAGGAGCATAATTATAGCTAGGATCTAAAAAAGATTCTCTTTCTAAATCAGAAACTGTTAATATTAAAGATAAATCCTTATCATACTTCCTAAGCCATCTGGAAATGTTATCCTTAGTAACACCATGTTGTAGGAAATATTTCTCAGATGTAATAAGGCCACTATACAAATCGCCATTTTTTCCATGGAATGGATTTAAAATGTTCTCATCAGGATGAGAAGAAATGATTTTATCTGCAAACAAATAAACAAACCTCTGTTTAAAAGAATAAAATGGTAAAACATTTTTAAAACCACTTAAACGATTGAAATCTTTACTTTCACAAGAAACAGTGAAATATTTACTTATTTTATCATCTTTTGTTGATGCATATCTAAATAAGTACTCTGCATTATCATCTGCAGATTCTCTCCTATCCATAAAGAGCCATATTTTCCTATTTTTTAAAAATGGATATAATACAAGATAAATTACTCTGAAAAACAATGCTGAAGTAAAAAAGGGTCCTCTATCCTTAACTATTTTCAACAAACATCTTACTTCATACATCAACATACGAATAAAAGAATATGAATTAAGATAAAATGAATTATCTTTAAATAAAACCATTTTTGAATCTTTAATAAAGTAATTACTACTAGCTGACAATCTTGCATGTTTTTCAAAAGCTATAGGCAACTTATAATATTTACCCTCATGTAAAACCATAATTTCTACTTTATTATCCTTAAGATTAGCTAATGGTATTTCTAAATCAAAATCATAAGGGAATTTATATTCAATAGATAAGAATTTCAAATTCTCACGAGTTGGATAAACAAATCTACTTGCAATAAATTTTTCATCTCCACAAATAGCTACTATTTCAATAGTGTCAGGATTGTAATAACTCATTAAAAGACCTGAAATATATAAGATATCATTTTTTATCTTGATTATGTCAATATAGCATCTGTGAGTAGCTATCTTATCATCAATTTTCAGATTGGTAATTGTTTCAGGAGTGAAATTATATTTTTTAATAGCAAGTAAAAAGTCACGAACATCAATATTTAATGTTTTATGTGTTTTTATAACATCTACATCTATATGTGACACTACATTTAGGAAGGTTTTCCAAAACTCTTTTTTTTCAGCTTCATTAAAGACACTGTCAATATCTGGAGCTTTCACCATCCACTGGAGGTCATAGACCAATGTGTACTGTATAAATTTTAAAGTTTCACCAGTAACTTCATTAGAATAATTAATAAGCTCTTCAAAATAATATTTCAATCTGTCTGTGAAAAATCCCTTCTTTTTTTGAGAGTTATCAATTGTAGATGACTCATCAAAACGTTTTCTATATAAATAATTAGCATCCTTAACAAGTCCTAACTGAGGATTGTTAATTAAAATCTTATTTAAAAGTAAGGCATCTTCTGAATTTACTAACCTTGAATCAAAATCTAAACCATCAATAGTTTCTTTTTTAATAAATGCTGATGAAGCTGAAAGCTGAGGATACTGAGGATCTTTGATTAAATCAACAACTTTATCTTTCTTATATTTATAATTGAGAAGATGTGGTCCCTGTTGGTTGTCAAAAAATGTTATTGGAATGGATATCATCTCAACATCCGGATTTTCCAATATAAACTCATAAACTGCTTTTAGAGTATTTGGAGATAATTTATCATCACTATCTAAAAAATTAACATAATCCCCTTTAACATATTTTAAACCAAGATTACGTGCACTTGCCTGACCACCATTTTCTTTATGGATTACCTTAATGTTGTCTGGATAGCTAGCTTCAAATTCTTTAGCTATTTTAAGTGAATTGTCAGTACTTCCATCATCTACAATAATAAGTTCAACATTATGTTCAAATCCAAAATTCTGAACTGTTAAAGATTCAATAGCTTCAGCGAGATAATCTTCATTGTTATACAAAGCCATTACAATAGAAAATATCTTATAAGAATCCAATTCATTGAATTCTTCAAGACTAGCTGCTTTTAAAACCTTTAAGGTTCTTGATTTAACTCTAGGTTCTAATTTATTTATGTTTAATTTAACACCTGAAAGCAATTTATCAGATAAAATCTCTTCAAAATCTTTTTTCATTAAATTAAAGAAATTCTGCTTATATTTAGGTGCAGTCTGACTAAATCTCCATAAAACAAGATGAATAAACCTATTGTAAACTCTTTCTTTATAAACATCTATATAACCAGTTTCAACAAGTAAATCCCTAATTAATCTAAAAATATAAATTACATCAATATAATCATTATCTGAACTTTTTGAAACTGTTGAACCTTTTCTATTGGTTCTATAATAATATAAATTCTCATCAACTAAAGATATTCTTTTTGCTTTAAGATAGACATTGTAAAAGAATACTTCATCTTCAAAGATATATTTATCAGGAAATCTGATGTTATTTGCTTCAATGAAACTTCTCTTGTAAAGTTTATTATATGGAGTTACTGAAATAGAGTCTGTAAACTTCTTGGTATCAAGATTGTTAAATACATCTTTTTTAAATCCATCAAAACATTTAAGAGAGTAATACCATAAATCATCATCTACTTCATGAGTTTCATTGTCAAAAGAAGAAACTTTACACATTACCAAGTCAAGATCATTATTTTCTGCTTTATTATACAATTTCTCAAGCATATCCCTTTTAATAAAATCATCAGAATCTACAAAAGATATGTATTCTCCCTGTGCATTATCCAATCCTACATTACGGGCAACACCTTGACCCTCATTTTCTTTAGATATGATTTTAATACGTTTATCTTTTTTTGAATAAGTTTCAAGAATATCTAAAGAGTTATCTGTTGACCCATCATTAATGCAAATAATTTCAATATCCTTTAAAGTTTGGTTTAAAATACTGTCTAATGATTCATTAAGATAAGATTCAACATTAAAAACAGGAACAATAACAGATACTTTAATATTTGACATAAATTAGTAACCTATAAATGTTATTTTAAATAAATATTATATAATTAGTATTTTATATTTTATAAATTTTTAGTGGGAAAGTTATGTTTAAAGAAGTGATTAAAACGGGTACAAGTGAACATTTCTTACTTAAACAACTAGTTAGGAAAAATTTCACATCCAAATATAAAGATTCAATTTTAGGAATCCTTTGGAGTTTTATAAATCCATTATTAACAATGCTTTTACTTACAGCTATTTTTTCAACAATATTTGCAGGAAATATTGCTAATTATCCAGTTTATTTCCTTGCAGGACGTTGTATGTATGATTTCTTCAGTTCAGGAACAAAAATAGCTATGAACTCTATAAAAGGAAATTCTGGTATTTTAACAAGAATCTATGTCCCAAGACATATTTTCGCTGTTGGTGGAGTTTGCTCAGAATTTATTAATTTTTTAATATCATTAATAATACTTGTTGCAGTAATGTATTTAACAGGCCTTGCATTAAACCCAATTGACATATTGGTTATTGTCCCAATTGTAATTTTATTTGTAATGATTATGGGAGTGGGTTTAATCTTATCTATTGTTTGTACTTACTTTAGAGATATTGAATATCTTTATAATATCTTTACAATGTTATTAATGTATGCATGTGCTATATTTTATCCAATGGAAATCATTCCAGAGCCATTAAGATCATATGCAGAATTAAATCCAGTGTACATGGTTATTGACCAATTTAGAGATATTGTAATGTACAATGTAGTGCCAAATATTATGAGCATTATTAACAGTGCATTATTTGCAGCGATTGTATTTGTTCTTGGAATTATTATATTTAAGAAATATCAAAAGAGGATTACTTTAGAATTATAATTATTTAGGGGTTATTTTAGATGGTGGAGAATAAGAAAAATTTACGTTTTAAAGGCAATGTAAATGCTGATACAAATTCAAAATCTGTTAACAGAAACAATGGTGAAAACCAAAAAGGAACACAAAACTATTTTCAAACAGTTAATCAGAGAAAAGAACCACGTGAAGTTGTTTTTGATTCAGGAAATGAAAAACAAGTTGCATACAATTTAAATCAGCAATTGAGAATTCAACAGCTTAAAAGAAATGAAATGCAACAGGATTTCTATCAGCAAAGAGCACCTCAAGCAAAACCTAATCTTCACCCTCAAAATAGAGCACAAACTACTGGTTCCCAAAATTTAAAAGAACAACCTACTCAAAATCCACAAAATAATTTAAATAAGGCCCCTACACAACAAATATCTTTCCAAAAACCATCTGAAATACCAAAACAACAAGAAACTCCACAAACAATTCCCCAAAAACCACCAGTAAGTCCAAAAACAAACCCTGAAACACAAAAACCACAGGTTAGTGAACAACCAAAACCAGAACCACAAAAAACAGAAACTAAACCAAAAGAACAACCAAAACAAGAAAAAGTCGAAAAACCAAAAGAAACTGAAAAGAAACAAGAAACACAAAAAGAAGCTGAAAAACCAAAAGAGGAACCTAAACCAGAAAAAACAGAAACTAAACCAAAAAATAAAGAAAAAACTAAAAAAGAAACTAATAAAAAGGAAAATAAGAAATCCAAAGATAAAAAAGATAAAAAATCCTCCAATAGTAAAAAAGATACTAAATCTGAGGAAGAACAGGATGTTGATTCATTAGTTTCTCATTTTGTTCCAGGATATAAGGAAAACATAGCTGTTCAACTTGAAAATGTTTCTTTAAGCTTTAAAGTAAGCAATGATAAAATTGATAACTTAAAAGAATATGTAATTCGTACAATTAAAAGAAATAAAGAAAAAACAAGGAAATTTAAGGCATTAGATAACATTTCTGTTAAAATTTATCAAGGGGAAAAAGTAGGTCTTATTGGTTATAATGGAGCAGGAAAAAGTACTTTACTTAGAATAATTGCTGGAGTATATGAACCTGATGAAGGAAAGGTAAAAACAAATGGAATTATTGCTCCTTTACTATCATTAGGTGCTGGATTTGATTACAATTACTCAGGTAGAGAAAATATATTCTTAAATGGAGCTATTTTAGGATATACTGAGGACTTCTTAAAATCCAAATATGATGAAATCGTTGAATTTTCAGAACTTGAAGAATTTATTGATTTCCCAGTTAAAAACTACTCCTCAGGTATGCAAGCAAAACTTGGTTTTTCAATAGCTACTGTTGTAAATCCGGATATTTTAATTATAGATGAAATATTATCTGTTGGGGACGTAAAGTTCCAAAAGAAAAGTAGTGATAAAATTAAATCATTAATGGGATCTGGTACTACAGTGTTACTTGTTTCACATTCCATTCAGCAAATTAGAAATCTCTGTGATAAAGCTTTATGGATTGAACATGGAAAAGTAGTTGCTTATGATGAAGTAAACAAGGTTTGTGATGCTTATCTTAAAGCTGCTGAAAGTGCAACCAAAGATGAGCTTAAAAACATTAAATTAGAGTAAGTTTATTTTTTCTTACTCTTAAAAAACAGAATTAACAACCGATTTGATATAATTCAAATCCTTCTTCTTTTATTTTTGAATCAAATATATTTCTTCCATCAAATATAATTTTTTCACTTAATCTTTCAGCTATCTCTTCAAAATCAGGGTTTCTAAATTCTTTCCATTCTGTAACTAAAATTAATGCATTTGCATCATTTAGTGCATCATATTTATAGTTAACAAATTCAATAGAATCAAGATATTTATCATCAATAGCTACTTTAAAGGTTTCAACAGCTTTTGGATCATATGCTCTGATTTTTCCACCTTTATCGATTATTGACTTAATAACTTCAATTGAAGGTGCTTCACGAACATCATCAGTACCTGGTTTAAATGCAAGACCCCAAATACTGAAAGTTAAGCCAGATAAATCTTCACCAAATCTTTTGACAACTTTGTTTACAAGTACTTTCTTTTGATTTGCATTAACAATTTCAACATGATTTAATAATTCAGGAGTATAACCATTATCAATAGAAGTGTTAATTAAGGCCTGTACATCTTTTGGGAAGCAACTTCCACCATAACCACAACCTGCATAGATAAAATCATAACCAATACGTTTGTCTGAACCAATTCCAATTCTTACATTTTTCACATTAGCACCAGTAACCTCACAAATATTGGCAATTTCATTCATAAATGATATTTTAGTTGCAAGCATGGAATTAGCTACATATTTTGTCATTTCAGAGCTTTTAACATCCATAGTTATTATTCTTTCATGTTTTGATACAAAAGGAGCATATAAATCTCTTAATAAATCAAAAACTTCTTCTTTTTCAGCCCCAATAATAACCCTATCTGGATGCATACAATCTTCAATAGCTACACCTTCTTTTAAAAACTCAGGGTTAGAAGCTATGTCAATATTAATATCCAAACCGCGAGAAGCAATAATTTCTTCAATATGTTCTTTAACTTTAAATGCAGTACCAATAGGAACAGTAGATTTAATAACAACTAATGAATCTTTAGATATATTATTTCCAATGTTATCAGCTGCAGAATAAATATAATCTAAGTTAGCACTACCATCCTCACCCATTGGTGTTCCAACAGCTAAAAATATAATATTAGAATCATCTAATGCCTCTTTTAAATCTGTAGTGAAGATTAAATCATGTTTTTCCTGATTTTCCCTAACTAAAGTATCTAAGTTAGGTTCATAAATAGGCATTATATTATTTTTTAAATCCTTAATTTTCTTTTCATCAATATCTACACAGTAAACCTTATTTCCCATCTCAGCAAAACAAGTTCCTGTTACAAGTCCAACATAACCAGTACCAATAATTGTGAGTTTCATAATAATATAGTATTATTATTTTATGATTTAAAATTAACTGAAATTGTAACTTCCATAGTTTTCTTATTTTTTAAATCTTCAATTAATTTTTCATCTAAATCACATGCTGCTTTGTTTGCCTTTATCATTAAAGTACGGCTGCAGGTATAATCGCTTTTTCTACATACAATATCAGTTGGGTGAGTTAAAGTTAAATCTTCATGCCCATAACCAATAATCTCATCATGGCCATTTTCTGTATCTAAAATAACATGAATTTCACTGTCAGGGTTAGCTATTAATTTTTTAAATTCATCTGGAAACTCCAACATGGAATTATCAATAGCTACTCCAACAATACAATCTGCAGATAATCCTATTTCCGGATCTTTTGTAATTTCAAAAGTTGATTTATGTTTTGAAGTTACATTTTCATGCCCACAAGCCTTAATCTTAAAAATCATATTTATTAATTTAAAGTTAAAATATAATAAAAATTTCTACATCAACACTTAAATTAAAAGATAAACAAAAATAAAAATGATGAAAGGGACTTACTGTTTATTAATTAATCTTAAAAAGGATTCAAGAATTAAAATTGGTAATAAATTAGGTTTTATTAATTTTAAAAGTGGCTATTACATTTATGTAGGTTCAGCTATGAATTCACTTGAAGCACGTCTAAATCGTCACCTGTCAGATGATAAAAAGAAACACTGGCATATAGATTACCTGCTTTTAAATAAAAATAGTCAGATAACTGATATTTATTATACAGTCTCTACAAAGAAAGTTGAGTGTGAAATAGCTAGAAATATCAGTCAAAATTCCTCAGAAATTGATAACTTCGGTTCATCAGACTGTGACTGCAATTCACATCTGTTTTATTTTGAAGATATAGAAGATGCAATAACTAACATTAAAAACACCTTCAAAAAATTAGATTTAAAGATTGAAATATATTAAGGATTTTCAATCTTCTTAATTAAAATATTAACCTCTTTAACAGCTCTTTTATTTTTAAATGCTTTAGCTATTCTTTTTACAGCATCAAGATTTTTCAGATAGTTATCAAGCCATGAAAAGATATCTCCAGGATATATCTGAATCTGATATTTCTTCATGACCTTTTTAGATATGTCTATTGGATCTTTACCTTTTAATCTTTCAAAGATTATAAATTCACTGATTCCTCTTTGAAGACAACTGCAAAATGGCCTTTCACTACATCTGCAGCGTAAGAAATCAATTTGAAGATTAAGTAATGATTCCTGAAACTTAGAATCAAGTTTAGCCAGTGAATCACCTGAAGATATAATATCTAAAGTAGATTCTGAGAATAGTCTTGTAGATACATTCATTTTAAGTGCATTGGATAATTTTGAATGAATTAAAGGAGATAAATACGCACTTTCAAATAGCTCAAGCTCCATTGCAATAAATAAAACTACATGGCGAACAATATTTAATTTCTTATTATTTAATTTAAACAATATTTTTTTCTCAAATACATTCTCCTGATTAATTAAAACATTTCTTAAGTAGTTTCTATTCTGCAAAGATTTTCTGATGTATTCAGCATCTTCCACATTTAAAAATGACATTGCAACAGCTCTACCATAAGAAGTGATGGACATATCAGATCTTACTAGCTCTTTATCAACTAATTCATCACAAATTGACTCCAGACTTACAGGAAATTCAATACCCTTGTAAAAATCAGATACCTGCTGATAGTTTCTAACAGCTAGTGAAGATATATCTGATAGAACTTCTTCAATTGCATCATCAGGAGTGTAATCTATAATTACTTTTTCTGTATCACTTTCCAATAGATTAAGAGCAACTGCCTCTTCATTTTGATTGTCAAAGGAGTTTCCAATTTCTGGAAGCAGATATACTTTTCCTAAATCATGATAAGAAGGCCTTCCTGCTCTTCCAAGCATCTGTGAAAATTCATTTGGTCCAATCCATGAGTTTCCCATTAAAAGAGAGTCAAAAATTACTTGGGACGCTGGAAAATCAACTCCTGCTGCAAGAGCTGCTGTTGTAACAACTGCAGCTATTTTTCCTTTATCAAAATCCTTCTCTATTTTCTCTTTTTTAAAGTAAGACAAGCCTGCATGGTATGGCCTTACATTTAAACCTTTACCAGATAAATAATTAGCTATTTGATGAGTTTTACGTCTTGAATTAGTAAATATTATTGATTGACCTTTAAAACCTTTAGATGAAACTGAATTATACTCTTTTTTAACTAATTTACGCATTAACCTTCTTTTTTCAGATTCATTTCTATTATATATAATATGTCTTTCAATAGGCACTGGTCTTTGACTATATTCAACTAGATTTGCCTTTAAAATACTTGCCAAAAATTTCGGGTTTTTAACAGTAGCTGAAAGTGCAATATTTTGAACATTAGGAAATAGCTTGTTTATCCTTTTTATAAGACCAAAAAGCCTTATTCCCCTATCTTCATCATCTAAATTATGGATTTCATCAATTAAAATAACTCCAATTTCGCCAAGCTCTTTATAATTTCCACTTCTAAGTAAAAAATCAATTCCTTCATAGGTTGCAACAATAATATCAGCATCGGTTACCTTAGATTTCTTAATTCTAAGTTCACCTTTTGCTTTAACACGATTCATCCCTACTTTTATTGTTACTTTAAGGCCTAAAGGTTCATACTTCTTCTTAAATTCCCTATATTTCTGATTAGCCAGTGCAACAAGAGGAGTGAGGAATATGAATTTTTTACCTTCCATTGCCTTTGGTACACCTGCAAGTTCACCAATTAAGGTTTTTCCACTTCCTGTTGCAGATACAGCAAGTATATTTTTTCCTTTTAAAAGTCCTTCTTTAATAGCTAAATATTGGACAGGCAACAGTTTCTTATTTCCATGTTTAATTAGGATATTCTTAAAATCTTTTGGGATTTTAAGCCTTTTCATATCAATATCAGGGATTTTAGATACTTTGTCTGCTTTAATTTTATCATATAATGTGTAATTGGAATTAAGTTCATTAAATTTGTGGTGAATAACTTTTATGATTTCTTCTAAATTACCACTTCTTTCAAATAACTCTTTAAAATTTCTAAAAACACTTTTATCATAACCCTGCTGATTTAACTCAGATTTAATAGTGTTAAGTGCACATTCTTTACATATTAACTGATTGTTCATTTTGTAGGTGTTTTTTGAGTTAATAATAGTGATATTTCCTTCATATGCACAAAAATCACAGATATGAGTAAATCTTACTTTAATTCCCTGTTTTTTAAGAAATTCCTCTAATAATTCATCTTTTTCAACAATAAAAACAGCTTGTGATTTAAGAAGTTTTAAAACATCAGAAGGAGGAAGAAGTTTTTCTTCATTTTCATACTTTGCTATGAATCTGCTAATGTAAATATCATTATTTTCCCTTTTAAACTTTAAAATTCCAATAAAAGAAGGTATTCTTTTTGAATTTAAGGCACCTTTAGGAGAACCAATAGGAAAAACTTCATAACTCTTTTTCTTTTTTTTAATTATAATCATTACAAATAGTTTTTACATTCTAATAATATAAAATTAATCCTTAAAAAAAGAGAATTTGAAAAATAAAAAAAATAGTGTTGCTGAAACTAATTTATGTAATCAAATTTAGTTTCCATAACAACAATAAGAACAATACCAATAACTGCTACAATAATACAGAGCAAAATTGGAAGTATACCTGGATCAATAGTTGTAATAATATTAACAGCAGGTATCTTTAAAGTACCGAGCATTACACCAATTAAGAAAGCCATTGTAGCTTCTTCATGATGTTGCAATAGATAATCCAAGAATTTGGAAAATCCTAAGATACCAATAGCTGCACCAACAATAAATACAATGATTTCAGACCAGTGAAGCTCTTCAAGAGCTGTTAACATATAATCATACTGACCAAGTAAAAGAAGTAAGAAAGAACCTGAAATACCGGGTAAAATCATTGCACAAATAGCTATTAAACCTGAAATAAATAAAACAGGCAATGTATGATTAGTAGCTATTGGATTAAGACTTACAAATATATAAGCAGCAATAAAACCAATTATTGTAAAGACAATATGGCTAAAGGTAACTTTAGATATCTTTTTATATAAAACATAAGCTGATGCAATAATTAATCCTAAAAAGAAGGAAAATGTTAATGCAGTATGTACATCCATACAGTATGTAACAACATTAGCTAAAGTAAGCATTGCAACAGCAATACCTAAACCTAATGGAATAAAAAATTTAAAGTCAATTTCATCAAGTAATTTATCTTTAAAACCTGAAAAATCTAGTTTAACTAAAGGTTTTATAAATGAAAAACGAATTTTACTAATAGCATGAACCAAATGCTCATAAATACCAGTAATTAATGCAATAGTCCCCCCTGAAACACCAGGAATAATATCAGCTGATCCCATAAGGATACCGCGAATAAAAATTAAAAAGGACTCATATAAATTTATTTTCAAAATAAAATCTCCTTATAATAAATTAAATAATAATAAAAGAATTAAAATAATTATGTAATATATTTTCTTCCTTTTATTATTTAAATTAATTTATTTACTCATCTTTTCTTCAACAAGCTCTTTTGCATAAGGAGTAATATTATTTGTTAACATCTGTTTAAGGAATTGACCAGTGTAGGTATCAGTACTAGCTATTTCTTCAGGTGTTCCAGTAGCTATTACCTGACCTCCACCATCTCCACCTTCAGGACCTAAGTCAATGATATAATCTGCTGTCTTAATAACATCCAAATTATGTTCAATAACAACAACAGAATTTCCTGAATCAGTTAACCTGTTAAGAACAGATAACAATCTCTTAATATCTGCAAAATGAAGACCAGTAGTTGGTTCATCAAGGATATACATTGTTTTTCCAGTGCTTGTTCTTGAAAGCTCTTTAGCTAGTTTAATCCTTTGGGCTTCACCACCAGATAAAGTAGTAGCTGGCTGACCAATTTTCATATAACCTAAACCAACATCCTGTAAAGTTTTAAGTTTCTTATGGATTTTAGGAATATGTTCAAAGAACTCCATTGCTTCATCTACAGTCATTTCAAGAACCTCATAGATATTTTTACCTTTGTAACGAATATCTAAAGTTTCTTCATTGTAACGTTTTCCACCACAGACCTCACATGGAACAAATACATCAGCTAAAAAGTGCATTTCGATTTGAACAATACCATCACCAGAACATGCTTCACATCTTCCACCTTTAACATTAAAACTAAATCTACCAGGTTTATATCCTCTGGCTTTAGCTTCAGGAGTTTCAGCAAAGAGTTCCCTAATGTAAGTGAATAATCCAGTGTAGGTTGCAGGATTTGAACGAGGAGTTCTGCCAATTGGTTTTTGATCAATAGCTATGATTTTATCAATATTTTCTACACCTTCAATCTTGTCATATTTACCTGCAAAGGTAAATTTATGGTTCAATTCACCATTTAACCCTTTATAGAGAATTTCATTAATTAAACTACTTTTACCTGAACCACTTACACCAGTAACACATGTAAACTTACCTAATGGAATTTCAACATCTACATTTTTAAGATTATTCTGTTTTGCACCCACAATTGTAATATGCTGACCATTACCTTCTCTGCGACTTTCTGGAATTGGTATAATTTCCCTTCTTGCAAGATAGTTACCTGTAATTGAATTCTCAGAGTTCATAATCTCTGTAGGAGTTCCTTCAGCTACAACACGACCTCCATGCTCTCCAGCTCCAGGACCAATATCTACAACATAATCTGCAGATAAAATGGTTTCCTCATCATGTTCTACAACAATTAATGTGTTTCCCAAGTCTCTAAGTCTTTTTAAAGTTTCAATAAGCTTTACATTATCTCTTTGATGAAGACCAATACTTGGTTCATCAAGAATATATAAAACACCAACTAATCCTGAACCTATTTGAGTAGCTAGTCTAATTCTTTGAGCTTCACCACCAGAAAGAGTTCCTGAAGACCTTTCCATTGACAAGTAGTCAAGTCCTACATCAACAAGGAATTTAAGTCTTTCTCTAATTTCCTTTAAAACTTCTTTTGCAATGAAATTTTCTCTTTCAGTTAACTTTAAATCAAGGAAGAACCTGTAGCTGTCCTTAATAGACATTTCAACAACATCAGCTATTGATTTACCATTAACAGTTACAGCTAAAACTTCTGGACGAAGCCTTTTACCATGACAAAGAGGACATTTATGGTTACTCATAAATTTTGAGATGTATTTACGGTTGTAATTAGATTTAGTCTCTAAGTATAAACGTTCCATTCTTGGAACAACACCTTCAAATTTACGGTTTACCATGTAAGATTTATTTCTACGTTTAAATGAAAATGGTATTCTTTCATCACAGCCATAAAGAATAATGGTCTGTTCTTCTTTAGTTAAATCCTTGAAAGGAACATCCATACTGAATTTAAAGTAATTAGCTACTGCTTCAAGCATTTGATGGTAGTAATTCTCTTTTTTATTAGATTTAGACCATGGTACAATAGCTCCTTCATTTAATGATAATAATTTATTTGGAACTATTAAATCTGGATCTATTTCCATTTTAGAACCAATACCATTACATTCAGGACATGCCCCTTGAGGTGCATTAAATGAAAACATCCTTGGAGTTAACTCTTCAAAGTTTATTCCACAGTCTACACATGCAAACTGTTCAGAATACTTTTTCTCGTATTCTTCATCCCCATTATCAAATAATACAGTTACAAGACCTTCTCCAAATTTAGTAGCTGTTTCAAGTGAATCAACAAGCCTTCTTTTGAAATCAACATCTTTTCTTATTTTTAATCTGTCAACAACTACATCAATTGAATGTTTATATGTTTTTGCAAGTTTAATATCCTCATCAAGACCCCTAATTTCACCATCCACTCTTACTCTTGCAAATCCCTTATTGCTTAACTCTTCAAAGATTTGCTTATGTTCACCTTTTCTATCACGAACAATTGGAGCAAGTAAATGGATTTTTAAGCCTTCACCTTCTTCAATAATACTGTCGGCTATTTGACCTACAGTTTGATGAGACACCTCTTTTCCACATTTTGGACAATGAGGTATTCCAATTCTTGCAAATAATAATCTTAGATAATCATAAATTTCAGTTATGGTCCCTACAGTTGAACGAGGATTTTCTTTAGTTGTTTTTTGATCTATTGAAATAGCTGGAGATAAACCTTCAATATAATCCATTTCAGGCTTTTTCATTTGGCCTAAAAATTGTCTTGCATATGCGGATAATGATTCTACATATCTACGCTGTCCTTCAGCATAAATAGTATCAAAAGCTAGTGAAGATTTACCAGACCCACTTAATCCAGTTATTACTACAAATTCATCTCTAGGAATTGACAAATCAATATTTTGTAGGTTGTGTTCTTTAGCACCTTTGATAACAATTTGTCTTTTTGAATCTTGCTTCATTTTTCCTCACCTATTATATTATTCAAAATTTAAATCATATTTTTAAAATTAATATAAAAATATACTTTTGCTTAGAGCAAATGAAAATTAAAATAGATATAATAATTATACTGTTCGCAGTATATAAAACTTTCTTAAGAAGTGATTATTTCTTCAAACCTTTAAGTTCAAACAACTTATTTCTAAGCTCAGCAGCTCTTTCAAAATCAAGATTAGAAGCAGCTTCCTTCATATCATTTTCTAAATCTTTAATAAGTAACCTAAGCTCATCTTGAGGGATTTTACTAATCTCATCCATAGATTTACCATATTTCTTAAGGTCTTCTCTTTTCTCTTTAAGATTACGGGTTGTAGATTTAGGAACAATACCATATTTCTCATTATACTTTAATTGAAGAGCTCTACGTTTATTTGTAATATCCATAGCATTCTGAACAGAATCAGTCATCTCATCAACATACATAATGACACGACCATTGACATTCCTTGCAGCTCTACCAATTGTTTGAATAAGAGAAGTTTCATTTCTTAAAAATCCTTCCTTATCAGCATCTAAAATAGCTACTAAAGAAACTTCAGGCAAATCAAGCCCTTCTCTTAAAAGGTTTACACCAACTAAAACATCAAAGGTTCCACGCCTTAAATCATCCACAATTTCAGTACGCTCTAAAGTATCAATTTCAGAGTGCATATACCTGACTTTAACACCTATTTTAGCATAATAATCTGTTAAATCCTCAGCCATTCTTTTAGTTAAAGTAGTAACAAGTATACGCTCATCTTTTTTAGCTACTTTTTGAACTTCACCAAGTAAATCTTCAACTTGACCTTTAACTGGCCTTATAATAATTTCAGGATCAACTAAACCAGTTGGACGAATAATCTGCTCTACAACATTTTTAGACCTGGATAATTCATACTGGCCAGGAGTAGCTGAAACATAAATAACTTTATCAAGTGCTGCTTCAAATTCATCAAATCTTAAAGGCCTGTTTTCTTTAGCTGAAGGCAATCTAAAACCATGTTCAACTAAAGTTTCCTTACGTGCCCTGTCACCATTATACATTCCACGAACTTGAGGTACAGTTACATGAGACTCATCAATAATAGTTAAAAAGTCATCAGGGAAATATTTAAGTAAAGAATAAGGAACATCCCCCCAATCTCTTCCAGACAGATGCATGGAATAATTTTCAACCCCTGCACAGTAACCCATCTCCCTTAACATTTCAATATCAAAACGGGTTCTCTGCTCAAGTCTCTGAGCTTCCAATAACTTATTTTGGAGATTTAATTCAGCTAGTCTTTCATCTAACTCATTAGATATTCTGCTGATAGCAGTATCCATCTTATCCTGACCTACAACAAAATGCTTTGCAGGGAAAATCATATATCTTTGCAGATCTTCAGTTTTTTTACCGGTGACCTTATCAATTTGACTAATAGCATCAATTTCATCACCAAATAACTCAATTCTTATTGGTGGTGTTCCATGAACTGGGTTAATCTCAATAATATCTCCACGAACCCTGAATTGACCTCTGGCAAATTCAATATCATTACGTTCATACTGCATAAAAACTAGTCTTCTGATGATTTCACTTCTATCATAGATGTCTCCAACAGCTATTCCAAAAGCAAACTCACCATAATCCTCAGGAGAACCAATACCATAAATACATGACACACTAGAAACAACAATTACATCATCTCTTGATAGGAGAGACTGAGTAGCTGAATGTCTCATTATATCAATTTCTTCATTGATAGATGCTTCTTTATCAATAAAAGTATCAGTTCTTGGAACATAAGCTTCAGGCTGGTAATAATCATAATAACTTACAAAGTACTCAACTGCATTATCTGGAAAAAAAACTTTAAATTCTTCATATAGCTGAGCAGCTAATGTTTTATTATGAGAAATAACAAGAGTTGGTTTTTGGACTTTTTCAATAACATTAGCCATTGTAAAAGTCTTACCTGACCCTGTTACACCTAAAAGAGTTTGTTCCCTTGCACCATTATTAATACCATCAACTAAGGAGTTAATAGCTTTAGGCTGGTCACCTAATGGTTTATAAGGTGAATTAAGTTTAAATTTTTTCATCAAATCTTCCCAAGAGATTGTCTATTTGTCAACTGCAATATTAAAACTAATATGGAAATAATATGGTGCACAGCAAGGAATAACTTTTCTATTTCTTACTTTAAGAACACCAATATCTTTAAAAGCTTTTTCAATCTCACCTTGGATTTTTTTAACATTGTCATCATTGAAAACCCTTAGATTTCCTAAAAAGCTTGTATTTTTTGCAGTGTTTAAAATAGCTATATCATCTACAACATAAGATTCATCATACTTTTTTAAAATTTCATTTGATTTGTCAATAAGTTCCTTTTTAATTGAATCTTTTGACATTGACATTTAAATTACCTCAAATATTCAGCTATTATTTTTGCAAGAGAAACACGTGAAGTATCAGAGGATAAACTGTTGGTTGAGATAACACTACTAGCTCCAGCTTCATATATTCTTGTAGTAGCTGCATTAACAAGGATTGGATGAACACAGCATACATCTACAGATTCAGCACCATATTGTTTTAAAATATTAATTGCATTAACAATAGTTCCACCAGTAGCTATAATATCATCAATAATAAATGCTTTTTTATCTTTAACAGAATCCACATTTACAGTTTCTTCAGATCCACCTTCACATCTTACATCAACAATTCTAGTTTCCACTTTGTCTGGTCCAAGACGAACTTTAGAAAGGTATGTACATTCACACTCTAGAATTTGTGCTATTTCCTGTGCAAATGGATAAGCACCTTTGTCAGGAGCAACAATTAAAGGTACGCCATCAATATTCTCTTTAATATAATCAGCTATTGCTGGCATTGCAGAAAGAGTGGTAGCTGGAATATCAAAGAAGTCAAGAACACATTTTTCATGAATGTTGAAAGTGATAAACTCATCAGCACCTGCAGATTCAATTAAGCTAGTTACAATCTTAGCTGAAATAGCTTCACCATCATTAAAACGTTTTTCCTGTCTAGCATAACCTAAATAAGGTACAATAACTCTAACCTTTTTAGCTCCTAAATCTTTAAGAGTTGAAATTAAAAATAAAAGTTCCATTAAATTTTCATCTTGTGGATAACCAGTAGATTGAATAATAGTAACTTCATCTTCAATAGAATCAGTAACTCTCAAATATCTTTCCCCATCTGGGAATTTTTTAGTTTCAACATGACATAACTTTTCATTAAGTTCATTTGCAACTTTAGCTGCAAGATCTTGGGAAGCAGAACCGCCTATAATCACATAAATCACCAAAATATTATAATAAATAACATTACATTATATGATTATTAAAATATAAATAAATTTACATTAAATTGATAAATAGCTGAAACTATTGAAAAATAGGATATATTTATTTAAAAAGAACAACATAAGAAAAATTATGAAAACCGCACTAAAACTAATCTTTGCTATAATAGTTGTAATTATTATAGTATTAGCTGGTTTAGCTGTGACATCAAATGCATTAGTAATAGCTACTGATACAACCGAAGGAACTCCTGGTGTTGATATGGCAGCTGTTTGGACTTTATCTGATGGTTTTGAATGGATTTATCCTGGAAGTTCTCTTAATGCAGAAGGACAAACATTACATAACATCTATTTAGATGATCCTGACAGGCCTTATGACGCAGCAGCGGATATAATGGAATATACTTATAATATACGACCAAATGTTGTTGTAACCGTAAACAATGCAGCTGCAGAAAAGATATTTGGTGGAGATATTGTTTCAGATATTCGTGAATATGATTGGGGTCAAGGATATGACCGTGGTGTTGCAGTAGAACAAGCTATGGGAGATTTTAATATTAACTACTTAGCAATCCCAGAATGTATATTAACTGGAGATATTGCATTCCATTTTATTTAAAAATTTTTAATTTTACTTCTTTTTTATCTTTTAAAAAAAAAATAGCAACTTTTATTTAAAGATTAAAAGCTGCCCAATATGATAATACAAGACCAACAATTGAAAGTACTAATTGTATATAACCATGCTTTTTGATTTCTCTATCGCTAGACTGAAGCATGTAAAATGGTAGAAACAATCCAAAAAAGCCAATAAAGCTTATATGAGAATGTGAAAGGAGCAACTTAATAACAAGACCTCCCCATGCAAGAGCAATGGTTATAACATAAGAAAGTATAATAATATTTCTTTTTTGCCTGCCGTTTAAAGGCATTACAACATCAAACTGAGGAGTTTCCACTCCTTCTATAAGAGATGTTCCACATTTTGCACAAAAATTAAAGGAATCATCATTCTCATAACCACATTTAGTACATATTCTTGTCATATTAATCTTATTTTATATAGTTTATATTATCTGGAACTTCACGTTCAGGTGATTCAATTTGCACATCTGCTTCATATCCCATTAAAATAGCAGATACAGGTTTGAAACCTTCAGGAAGTTCTAATTTATCCAAATAACTTTCAGTTAAAGTTTGGATTGGAGAAATTGCATAACAAGTTCCTAATCCTAAATCAGTAGCTGCTAAAATCATTGTAGTTGCTGAACATGCAACATTGATTTGTGTAAAAGGAGTTTCAGGAGCAGATAAAACAATAACAGTTGGAGCACCATATAAAGGTTCATATCCTTCCATAGAAGCTCTTTCTTTCATAAAACCTTCACTAGCCAACATCATTTCTTTGGTTTTATCATTAATTTCTTTTAAGAGATCTTTATCCTGAATTACAGTTACATAGTAAGGACCTGCATTTGGAGCTTTATTTGCAACACTTAATACTTTTTGAAGCTCATCATCACTTATCTGTTCATCTTTATATCCTCTAATACTTGACCTTTTTTCAATTGCATCAAATGTTTCCATAATTATTACCTCGATTTTATAATAAGATTTAGGTTTATATAAAGTTCACTGATTTTCTAAAACCATAACCACTTCCATAAATCTTTCACCAGTGAAATCTTCATTAATAACTGTATCAACAAATTTAAAGCCTAATTTTTCAAGTACTCTTTTTGATTGAAAATTATCATTTCTAAAGGTTGCATATATCTTTTCAAGCTTTAAATCATCAAAGCCATGTTTCAATAATTCAATTGAAGCTTCAACAACTAATCCTTCACCCCAAAATGGTTCTCCAATCCAGTATCCAAGCTCTCCACAGCCATCACCCCAGTAATGATTTCCATCAGGATGAATTAAAAGACCAATAGAACCAATAGCTTCACCATTTTTTGTTATTGCATAAGTCTCATTTTTAGCAAAAACAGTATTGATAATTTCCAAACTATCTTCAACACTTTTATGTGGAGGCCATCCAGCTATTGGACCAATTTTAGGATTTTGAGCATATTTATATAAATTTTCAGCATCCTCTTCCTCCCAAGGCCTTAAAACTAATCTTTCTGTTTTGATTATCATCAATTATCAAATATATTAATTTAAGTTATAAATAGCTATTTCAAAAGTTTGCTGATTCAATGCACAAAAATTACAGATTACAACATCTAAAAATTTGGATATTAACATATAAGTTGTTAAAATAATAATTTCACAATTAAAGATTATAACTTCATTAGTTATAGTTATTTTCAAATTTAAAGAGTCAATTTTGGATAAACTTGATTTATCAATCTTAAAAAGTCGTGAAGCCTTTAAAATTTCTATAAAAACAATTTGATTTTCATTATCAAAAATCAAAGAAATATTGGGATTTAAATTAAAATTTCTTTTAAAAATCCAATATTTAGTGTTAAAAATAATTAATACATCAGAAAATTCATCATAATCTAATTTAAACCTCATAAAATTAAATTAAAATGAAATAGAAGATATAATTTCCCTTATAAGAGAAATAAATATTTTAACTAAATAACAACATTTAATTAATTTAATAACAATATTTTGAATTATGAAAATTAAAGATGGAATTGTTGGATTTGTTGTAGGTGATGCATTAGGAGTCCCTGTAGAATTTGAATCCAGAAATAAACTTAAAGATTCACCAGTTACAGAAATGATTGGATATGGTACCTATCATCAACCAAAAGGAACTTTTTCAGATGATTCCTCAATGATATTGGCTACAATGGACAGCATTATAAAAAAGGGACATATTGATTATGAAGATATAATGGATTGTTTTAGTGAATGGTGTTATAATGGAAAATACACACCATTTGGAGAAACTTTCGATATTGGAATTACAACAAGAAAAGCAATAGCAAATTACACCAAAAATCCACCCCTAGAATGTGGAGAAAAAGATTTTAGAGATAATGGAAATGGATCTCTAATGAGAATTCTTCCAATAGCTTTTATGGATGTGAATAAAGAAACAATCAAAGAAATGTCCTCATTAACCCATGCACATGATATTTCTAAAACAGCTTGTGTTTACTACTGCTATTTAGTGAGAACCATTTTAGAAAATAGTGAAAAAACACTAAAGGAAAACATTCAGCTTACTAACAGTAAAATGAAAGAAATGTATAAAGATGATGATATTTTAAATATATTTAATGGTATTGTAGATGAAATTATCTTTGATTCTCCTGAAGAAGATATTAAAAGCACAGGATATGTGGTTGATACATTAGAAGCTGTTATCTATTGTTTACTAAATAATGACAACTATAAAGACACAGTGCTAGCTGCAGTAAATCTTGGAGGAGACACAGATACAATAGCTGCAATAGCTGGCGGAGTTGCAGGAATATACTATGGGTATGATTCAATACCAAAAGAATGGATTGATAGTATAACAAAAATCGACTATGTACTTGAGTTATGCGAGGAATTTGAAAAAAGTGATTAAATGAATGTTGAAAAAACCATTGAAAATATCAGAGAAAAATGTGATAGCTATATCGACCCTGAACTCTTAGTTACAGCTATCAGCGATGATTATTATATGGGATCTAATGAGAATATAGGTGTTAAAAACCTGGAATTTGAAAATATCTTCATTAACCTTGGACTTTTAACTTTTGCACCAATAATCAATGAATGTGACATATATTCCTTTAAAGATAGCACTGTTAAGTTATCAACTGAAGAATTCAACAGCTATGAAGAGATAAAAGATGAATACTTTGGCATTTTAGTTAAAAAGAACAGCTGTGAATATATCATAGGAACCTGTGATGTTTGTGGCTGTAAAGTTGATTCGAAATTCACTCCACTTAATACTGATGGAGAATTATATAAAGAATTAGAAAAATTAGTTAATGAAGTTATAATTAAATGAATAGATGTACCTGTAAAAATAGAATAAACCTAAAATATAATTAATCTTTAATTAAAACAAAAACAAACACAATAATTTTAGATAGTTAATCAATAGCTATTAAAATTATTAACTCTTTTTTTAATTTAAATAAATGAAATCTAAATAGTAAAAAAAATAAAAAAATAGAAAAAACCAACTTAGTTGTGAGTTGGTTTTGAAATAGATGAAGATACAGTATCAGAAACTTTATTTTTTAAAGCACTCATTTTTGAAAGTAAATTGTCTTTCTCAGTACTGTTAATAAGAATATTTTCTAAAACATCACTTAAAGTTTCAGTCGGAATGATTTCAATCATATCTTCATATTTTTTCTCAATCATTACATCTTTTAAGTTGGATTTAGGAATTAATACCTTTTTCAAACCTGATTCAGCAGCAGCTTCAATTTTAGCAGTTGCACCACCAATAGGCATTACATCTCCACGAACATTTAATGAACCAGTTAAAGCAACAGTTTGATCAATAGGAATATCCTCAACAGCTGAAATAACTGCAGCAGCTATTGATACACTAGCACTGTCCCCTTCAACACCATCATATGTTTGGATAAACTGAACGTGAATATCATAATCAGAAATATCCTTATCAGTATATTTCTTAATTAGTGCACTTACATTTTGTACAGATTCCTGAGCAATTTCACCAAGTTTACCAGTAGCTATTATTTTTCCACCGTTTTTAGATAAGGATGGAGCAGCTTCAGCAGCAATAGGTGAAACAATACCACTTCTATCACCGAGAACAGCTAAACCATTAACCATACCAACTTTTCCACCTTCAGCATTAACCATACTGTATTCTTTTCTTTGGATAATTGATCTGTCAGCTATTTGCTGTTCAAGAGTTCTTGAGAATTTTTTAGCTTCAAGTACATGCTCTGCAGTTACTAACTCAGCACCATGTTCAATAGCTACATCTCCAGAAGACCTTACAAGTCCACCTAACTCTCTTAATCTTAAGGTTAAAGCATTTTGTTTACCTGATCTACGTTTAGCCTCTAAGATAATTTCATCTAATGCATCTGGAGCGAAATGAGGAATTCTTCCATCATTTTTAACTTCCTGAGCTACAAACTGAACAAGTTTTTCCCTGTTTTCTTCAGTATCATCCATGGAATCTTTCATGAACACTTCATATCCATATCCACGAATCCTTGATCTCATAGCTATGTGCATGCCTTCAAGAACTTGAATGTTACCTGATGCTACAAGTACAAAGTCACATGGAGCTGCTTGTGATCTAACCATTGCTCCACTACTGTTTTCACTTTGACCAGTAATTGCATATTGTTTTTCTTGCATTGCTGATAAAAGTTCTTGTTGTGTCTTCATAGACATTGTACCTATTTCATCAATGTATAAAACTCCTCTGTTAGCTTTATGAATCATTCCTGCTTCAACACGTTCATGTGCAGGAGTTCCAAGACCACCAGATTGATATGGGTCGTGACGTACATCTCCAAGTAAAGCACCAGCATGTGCACCAGTTGCATCCATAAATGGAGCGAATCTTTTATCTTCATTATTAACAAGTAATTTTGGAGATAATGTTGTGTTTCTTGGTTTTAATTGAATAGATATCAATAAAATCAAAGCACATGCGATAATTGATTCAAGTAATCTTCCATACATAAATCCAATAACAATAACTGCACCAATTGCAAACATGGTTAAAAGGTTTTTCTTTTCTTCATAACCTTTTGATGAAGCTTTAGTTGCTTGAACAATCTTTTTACCTTCACCTGCAGGAACAGTTCTAATTAAAGGATGATTTGAGTCCTCAGCATTAGGATAAATTAATACATCTTGTAGGGTCTCATGAGGTAAAATTTGTGCCATACCTTTAGCAAGCATGGATTTACCTACCCCTGGATCTCCAATAAGAAGCACATTCCTCCTTTGTTTTGCTGCTTTTTTAATTGTTTCAATTGACTCTTCATGTCCAATTACTTGATCAATTAATAATGGAGGAACATCAATATCTTTAGAACTTTTAATATTTGAATAATCTAACATAGGTTTAGTTTCTTCAGCCACTTCCTCAATAACTGGCTCTTTTTCTTTATTTTCTGATGAATCGATTTCTGATTCATTCACATTAACTTTCATAAAACAAACCTCTATTTCTTTTAATCATCATATCATTTATAATTAAATTCATATAGTATTTAAATATTATCTATATAAGAGTATAAAAAGCTTTCTGTTTTAGTAAATTTTAGTAACTAAAATTACAACTACTGATAATTTATGAATAAAAAATTAATTTACATCTATTTCTAAAAAATAAAAAATTAATGAAATTAACAAGTTAAAAAATAATTGATAAATAGCTATTAAATGGTATAAATAATTCTATTAAAAAAATATATGAAATAAAATAGATTACTGACTTTAGAAAGAAATAAAAGATAAATAAAGATTGTTTTTTATTAAAAAATTTACCTCATTTCAAAGAATTCAATAAAGTAAAATTGATAATTAATTATATAACCTTTAAAAATTAAAAGTATAGAAAGTATTAAAAAATTAACTTCAAATGCGTGTTTATATGGTAAATTGTATAATGGTTCAAGGAACTTCATCAAATGCAGGAAAAAGTGTGCTAGTAGCTGCACTTTGTAGAATCTATAAAAATAAAGGATATAAAGTAGCTCCTTTTAAATCTCAAAATATGTCTTTAAACTCCTATACAACAAAAGAAGATGGAGAAATTGGAATAGCTCAAATGTTACAAGCTGAAGCAGCTAAAGTAGAACCAAGCGTACATATGAATCCAATTCTTTTAAAACCAAAAGGAGAATTTACATCAAATGTAATAATACAGGGAAAATCAATTGGAGATATGGATTTCTACAAATATCAGCATGAATACCATGATGAAGCACTAAAAGCTATTAAAGAATCATTAGCCATATTAGAAAAAGAATATGATGTAATTATCATTGAAGGTGCAGGATCACCAGCTGAAATAAACATGCGTAAAGAAGACCTTGCCAATATGGAAATTGCGCATCTAGCTGATGCAAATGTAATTTTAGTAGCTGACATTGAAATGGGAGGAGTATTTGCAGCTATTGCAGGAACTTACGCACTTCTTGATGATTATGACAGAAGCAGACTAAAAGCTACTGTAATTAATAAATTTAGAGGAAATCTTGATATTTTAAAGCCTGGAATTGATAGAATTGAAGAAATTACTGAACAACCTGTTTTAGGAGTCTTACCTTATGATGAAAGTTTAAGACTACCTGAAGAAGACTCAGCATCCCTTACAACACATGTATTTGATGAAAACAAAGATATTACAATTGGAGTAATCAGACTTCCAAAAATATCCAATTTCACAGATATAGACCCATTTGAATATGAAGAAGATGTTGGAATTAAGATGATTAACATAAACGATAATATTGATGATGTTGATGCATTAATAATTCCAGGAACACGTAATTCAACTGAAGATGCACATGAGCTATTTGAAAGTGGAATTGCAGAAAAAATCATTGAAAAATCCAAAGAAATACCAGTTGTTGGAATCTGTGGAGGCTTGCAGATACTTGGTGATGAAATAATTGATGAATCTAAAAAAGAATCATCAATTGGTACAATAAAAGGATTAGGACTTTTAAATATCACATCAGAATTTGAAAAATCAGATAAAATTGTTAAACAATCAGTTGGTAGAATTTCTGAAAATTTAAAAGGAATCAGCTTAGAAATATTTAAAAATATCATAGGCGAAGAAGTTACAGGCTATGAAATACATGAAGGAAGAACAAAAGTAGGAAATAATGCTTTACCATTAATAAATGTTGAAAAAGGCCTTGGAAATGATGATGAAATGATGGTAGATGGAGCTAGTGAAGGTAATGTTTTTGGAACTTACTTCCATGGAATATTCCACAACTACAACTTTAGAAGAGAATTTTTAAATTATTTACGTTCCAAAAAAGGTCTTGAAGTTAAAAATGGAGCCGATCCCTATGAAACACAAAAAGATTACTCTTTAAATAGAATAGCTGAAATTGTAGAAGAAAATTTAGATATGGATATTATTGATGATTTACTTTTTAAAAGAAGATAGAAGAGCTAAAAAGCTCCTCCACCTCCACCACCAGAACCGCCTCCAACACCACCAGGACTGTTTGGACTTACTGTAGAAGATGCAGTTGAAAATGATGAAGCAAAAATCATATAACCACCATAGAAACGGAATCTGTACAATTCATCATCATCTATGTAAGATTCAGGAACTAATTCCTTCATTGCTTTTTGAACATTATCTGCTACTCCTAAAGCTGTTGCATAAACTAAATATTTATTCCAGATTACAATAGATTCTGGAGGATATTCCTTAATTAATGAGAAATCATTTAAATACTTTTTAAAGTTATCCCATTGCTTATGTTTTAACATTCCTTCTTCTGTCCATCTTCCTGCAAATGTATTTGGAAGGAACAGGCAAATTGCAGAAATTATAATCAAGGGAGCCATTGCATAATATATTAAATAACTGAAATCAAGGACAAAAGTAATTATAGACAATATAATAGCTACAGCTAGTCCCATAATTGCAGAAACTAGCATATAAGTATATCCATTATCATCAAATAACTCATCCATAACAGGTTCAACATGCAATGCTTTAAAATCAGACTTAAACAAATTAAAGTCATCTAAAAATGCCTGTGCACGCATTGATGATGAAAGTTGACCTTCAATTGAGTTTAAATCAATAACACCATCTACTTCAAAGCCTCTAATTAATCTAATAACATCTCTTTCATAATCTTCAAGTTCAGAAGGATTATATTTGTCAGTGAGCTTTAAATTTAATTTATTATCCTCATCACTGAAAGATAATATTTTCCTATCAATTAAATCCATAATAACTGCTTGGAAACCATCTTCATTGATTGTACCAACATTACCTTTACCATACATTGCATTAACAATTAAAGGAGCATCATCACTTGGAGGTTCTCTTTCATAAATACCATTGTAATTAACCTTAGGTTCCCTACCAAATTTCACATAAACTCCAACAAAACAGACAATGAATAGGACTAATAATCCAGGAGCTATTAAAGACAATGCATTATTTAAATCTGATTTAAATGCTTCACCATCTTGAATTTTATGAATTTCATTTAATCCTGGTTCATCTATATGTCTTGCATATTCAGCACTTGAAAACTCTGATAAAGGAATAGCTGATCTAAATTCCAAATAGTCACTAGAATACAATTGATTTGATTCAATGTTTAAAATATTGCCATTCCAAGACTGATTCACCTGAGCATTAAAAGGATTTATCCAATATTCAACACCACTAGCTAATGGGAACTGAATATGAGCAGAGAATTCTCTTGCATTTTGATCCCATTCATCACCCCATAATTTAAACTGGACTTCACCAGTGTCAGAATAAATCTTTGTAACATTAACCATATCATAACTGATAAAAACAGAAACTGATGTGTCTTTAATTGGCTGTGTCATTGCAGCATCACTATATAAATAGACTTTAATCTCTTTACCATCATCAGTGTCTAAAAGTTCATAAGTCCCGTAAACTCCATTTGATAGTGAAATTTCAATATTACCAATTGATTCACCTTCTTTTAAAGGAATATCACGATAAATACCATTAAATTCTCCATTAAAATTATAAGAAATAGATTCATTAATATGGAGTAATCCATTAGGTAATATATCTAAAAATATATCATAATCTTCAATAGAATAATCTCTATCTTCTGCAATGACTGGTGTAAGAGATGAAAATAAAATTAGAGAAATAAATAATATCCCTAAAATTTTTTTATTATACATTTTTATCTCCTAAAACCATTAGAATTTAACTTTAGGTACTTCAGCAGCACTTTCATCAGCTTCAAAGAAATCAGCCTGGTTAAATTTGAATAAACTAGCTATTATATTACTTGGAAACATCTCACATTGATTATTATACATTAATACAGTATCATTATAAAATTGTCTTGCATAAGCAATTTTATCTTCAGTTTCAGTTAGTTGATTTTGTAAATCTAAGAAGTTTTGATTAGCTTTTAAATCAGGGTAACTTTCAGCAACTGCAAATAAAGATTTTAAAGTATCAGTTAATATATTATTTGCATTAGCTGCTTCTTTAACAGAAGAAGCATTCATAAGCCCTGCTCTTGCCTCTGTAACTTCTTTTAAAACACTTTGTTCATGAGATGCATAACCTTTAACAGTTTCAACAAGATTTAAAATTAAATCTGCACGTCTTGTAAGTTGTACATCAATTTGTGACCATGAATTTTTAACTTTGTTTCTTCCACCAACTAAATCATTATATAACTTAACAATGTAAGCTACAACAGCAATAATAATTATAACCAAAATTATTGTAAAAATCATAATTACCACCTAAAAAGAAGAAAAACTAAAATAATAACAATTTAAACTAAATAAAAAAAAAAAAAAAAAATAAAAAAAAGGAAATTAAATCTTTAGTTTCTGTTTACACTGAAAATATGTACAGCAGCAGTACCTCCAGTACCACCAATGTTATGAGTCATACCTATTTCAGCACCGTCTACTTGACGTTTACCTGCATCTCCTCTTAATTGCCATACAACTTCAGCAGCTTGAGCAATACCAGTAGCACCAAGTGGGTGTCCACGTGCTTTAAGACCTCCAGAAGTGTTTATTGGATGGTCACCGTCAATTTCTGTTTGTCCTTCTTCAATAACGATTCCACCTTTACCTTTTTCTGCAAATCCTAAATCTTCAACTGCTAAAAGACCATTAATTGAGAAACAGTCATGTACTTCAGCTAAATCAATATCATTTACACCTACACCAGCCATTTCATAAGCTTTTCTAGATGCAACTTTAGTTGATTCAATAGTAGTTATATCTTTTCTATCATGTAATGCAATAGTTCCAGATGCTTGAGCAGATGCTCTTACATAGATTGGAGTATCAGTATATTTTTTAGCATCTTCTGCAGGAACCATAATAACTGCAGCAGCACCATCAGAAACAGGTGAACAATCTAAAAGAGTTAATGGGTCAGCTACCATAGTAGAGTTGATAACTTTGTCCACAGTTGTTTCAAATTGGAACTGTGCATTAGGATTGTGTTTAGCATTTTTGTGGTTTACAACAGAAAATTGAGCTAATTGTTCCCTAGTAGTTCCATATTCATACATATGTCTTTTAGCTATCATTGCATATAATGATGGGAAAGTAGCTCCTTGTTGTGCTTCCCATTCTTGATCAGAAGCAGTAGCAATAGCTGGAGTTGCATCAACAATATCAGTCATTTTTTCAACTCCTGCAGAAATTACTACATCATGATAACCAGATGCAACAGCCATAATTCCTTGTCTTAAAGCAAGACCACCAGATGCACAAGCAGCTTCAACTCTTGTGGTTGGAATTGGATTAAGACCTGTGTGATCTGAAATAAGAGCAGCAATGTGTTCTTGATCTACAAATAAACCAGAAGACATGTTTCCTACATACATTGCTCCAATATCATTACCTTCAACATTTGCATCTTCAATAGCTTTAATACCAGCTTCAGCAATTAAATCTCTGAAAGAAGAGTCCCATAACTCACCAAATTTAGTTTGTGAAACTCCTACAATTGCGACATCTCTCATAAATATATCCCCTAATAAATATTACATTTTAATTTTACCTTTGTATTTAGCATAAACTGCATAATCAACATATTTTTTATTATCGATAATTTCTTGAGTTTTAGGAGCTAAATCTCTTTTTTCTGTAATTTCGTCAGTTACAGTTATTGTGAATCCATCACTACCAGCACCAGAACCATAAGATACAACAAATATTTCATCACCAGGTTCAGCATGGTCTAAGATATTGGATAAACCTAATGGAACTGCTCCAGAATAAGTGTTTCCTATATTTGGAGTTAAAAGTCCATATTTAAGTTGATCAGAGTTAAATCCTAAGATTTTACCTGCTCTTAAGTAAAATTTACCATTAGGTTGATGGAAACAAGCATGATCATAATCTTCAGCTGAAGTACCAGTTTTTTCAAATAATCCTTTAGCTGCACTTAATACATGTTTAAAGTATGCAGGTTCACCAGTAAATCTTCCACCATGGGAAGGATAATCTTGACCTTCTCTTCTGTAGAAATCAGGAGTATCTGTAGTATAACTGTAAGTAGCATTAATATCTGCAATAGTGTTTTCTTTTCCGATAATGTATGCTGCACCTCCAGCAGATGCAGTGTATTCTAATGCATCTCCAGGTGCACCTTGAGAAGTATCAGCACCAATAGCTAATGCATATTCCATCATACCAGAATCAACAAGTCCCATAGACATTTGAATACCAGCAGTTCCTGCTTTACATGCAAATTCTAAATCTGCAGCAGTTAATTCAGGAGAAGCTCCAACAGCTTCTGCAACAATAGTAGCTGATGGTTTTACTGCATATGGATGAGATTCAGAACCAACATATACAGCACCTATTTTTTTTGGATCGATTCCAGCTCTTGCTAAAGCATATCTAGCAGCTGTTACTGCAATAGTAACAGTATCTTCATCAGCAGAAGGTACGGATTTTTCATTTACAACTAATCCTCTTGATAAAGCAACAGGGTCATCTCCCCATACTTTTGCAATTTCTTCTACTTTAATTCTATATGAAGGCACATGTGCCCCATATCCAACTATACCTACCATTAAATCACCGTTTAATATGTTAAAATAGTTTTTTTGTTCTAAAAAATTATTTATTAATTTTATTATATGTTGTTATGTATTATATAAAAGTAACTACAATATAATATTTTTTTAAGAAAATAAGGAAAAATAGTTGGATTTTCTAGATAATAATAAAAAAAATAAGTTTATATAAAAACAGTAATAAATGCAGTTGCCGGGATTCGAACCCGGGTTGTAGGCTTGGAAGGCCCAAGTAATAACCAGACTATACCACAACTGCAAAATGCGGCGTCCGGGATTTGAACCCGGGTCTCTAACGTGGCAGGCTAGAGTCTTAACCAGGCTGGACTAACACCGCATCAGAATAAAACAGCATACATACTATTTATTTTAATGATATATAAATGTTTCGATTTATCTACCAATTATTTGTTTAATTACATAAATGTCATCATTATCAAACATCTTAATTACAAATCCAACAACTAGATAAACAATAATAGCCACTGGAATAGCTACCCACATTGACAAATGGGCAAAGTAAAGTGCAGATCCCATTACAATAGATGCAACCACTATTTTTAAAGTATCCGCAATTAATCCTTTATTTGGAGATAAATTAAGTTTATGAAGAGCATAAATCTCTAAAACAAATATTAAGATTTCACTAAGAACAGTAGCTACTGAAGCTCCAATATAAGAATATTCAGGGATTAAAATTAAATTTAAAATCACATTAAATATTGCAGCTATAACATAAATTTTTGTAACTGAATACTCTTTATGAGATGCATTTAAAGAATTTGAAGCGGCTCCATTAATAAATAGGAATACAACTGTCCAGATCAATACATTTAAAACTATACTTGCCTGTGCATATTGATTTCCATAAATAAACTGAATAATGTCAGGTGAATAAATCATAACCCAAATAGCTATTGGAACAGTTATTAATGAAAGATATTTAATAGATTTTGAAAGGGTAGTTTTAAGCATTGACTTTTCCTTTGCATACAATTTAGACATTACTGGGAAAAATACAGCTGTATAAATTGAATAAAATAATGTTAAAACATTGATTAACTTATATGTAGCATTATAAATACCAGTTGCAAAGTCTCCAATTATCTGATTTAACATGAAGATATCAATAGAATAATAGATTGTATAGAAGATTGTTGTTAAAGCAAAGGGAAAACCAAATATTGCAAGCTGTTTCCAGAATCCAAAATCAAATTGGATTTTTGGAACCTCAAAATGCTTACATAATATATAAACTGTATAAACAATACAGGCTACATTTGCAAAAATATAAGCCCATGTTATTCCCCATAAACCAGCATCAATATAAATAGCCAGTATTATGAAAACAAAAGTCAATACATTCAATATTGTATTAGCTATTGCTTGATAGGACCCTTTTTCATGAGCCTGAAATACTCCATAAAATAGACTACAAAAGTTTTTAATAACACTTTCAAATGCAAATAATAGACCAATTAAAATTGTTATTTCACTGGAATCAGTTATTAAAAGCACAAAAAGAATAACTAAAATATAAACAACAGATAAAAGAGATTTAAAAGGAATTGCATTTCCCAAATAATCTCGAGCTTTAGAATAATCTACAGATACAGACCTTACAATATGAGTAGACTGGCCTAAATCAGAAATAATTGCAAACATTGCTGATAAAGACACTACAAATCCTAAGATACCATAATCATTAACACCCAAATATCTGGCAGTGAATATTGTCCAAAAGAATGCTAAGATGCTGGTAATGATTTGTGAAGTAGCCAACCAACTCATATTTGCAAATATTGTCCTAATATCCATAGTTTACCTTTAAAGTTTTAATTTTTTAAAATAAACACAAATCATTCCTAATTTTTTCTTGCAAGAATAACAATCCAATCATTATCTTCATTAATATGTGTTTCAAAGTCTCCAAAACCAGCTTCAGTTAATGATTCCTCTAAAACTTCTTCTGAATAGATATTCATATCCAATAGCTTAGCCAAATCATCATACTTTTCCATTTCTCCTTTTTTGTAAACAACCTCATTACAGAAAAATACTAATCCTCCTTTTTTAAGGACACGATTAACTTCTTTTAAGTCATTTACAAAATCAGGCCAGAAATAAATTGTTTCAAAACCAGTTACTATATCAAAGGTTTTATCTTCAAAAGGCATGTCTGAAACAGATCCTTCAATGATTTCAACTTTACCCTCATTAATAAACTCTTCATTTCTTTTAGAGGATTTTTCAACACTTACATCAGAGTAATCAAGGCCAATAACTTTACCTTCATTAGATATTTGACCAGCAAAGCGTTCTACATTCACTCCACCACCACATCCAATATCTAATATATAATCCTCTTCTTTAATGTCAAAATAGCTAACTCCCCATTTTGCCATCTCTTCATGTGAATTATTCATCCTATCCAATATTTTATGACCTAATTCACCTTCAGGCTTTCTAGCATTTTTAATTAAATCAGAATCTTCATAATGATTACCTGTATAAACCTCTTTTTCAGCCATTAAATCACCTTATTTCTTCATTCCTTTTCTGGTTTTAACTGCTTGGCCTGTATTAAAATCACCCATCTCATGAGCACATAACAAAGCTTTTCCATAAGCCAGTAACTCATCATCTTCACTTACAATTAAAACTTCATCATTAGATCTTATATTTTCATCACAGTCTGTGACAAATTTTGCAAATACACTTTTTCCATCACGTGCAAAAGGAACAGAATCTTCATTTACAACAACTCTGTTCTCTGGATAAGGCATGGAATTATGTAATCTTTTCGCACCTTCTTTTGAAAGTACTAAAAAGCTATCTGAAGCCCTCATATTAGCTACAATTACTCCTTTATCATAGATATGTCTGATTTTTCCTGTTTTTTTACTTTTTTCAATTTTGATATTTCCTTTAAATAGTGCTTCTCCTGCACCAACACCGAATTGATAGTCAGCAATAGCCTTAATTTTTCTTAAATCATCTTTTTTAAATCTGATTTCATCTGATTGAGAATGTTTATTATAAAGACCTATTTCTAAATCCTTAATAACTCTTGAATGTATCAAAGTTTGGTCATAGTACTCGACAAATTCAGAGATAAAGTCTTCAATAAATTCAATACTGTCAACATCCTTGATTTTAGGAGATTCATTTTGGCTTAATGGATAGACTTCATCAATATCTAGAGGAACTAAACCAAATGGAATATCTAAAACCATAAAATCAGTATCCTCCAAATCAAGCTCTCTTTCACTGCCATAAATATAGAACTCACCTAATTTTCCAGAGATAAATTTAGAATAAGGCTTACGGGATGGAGGCAATATTACTAAATCACGTTTTTTAGGCATTTCCCTTAATTTATTCATGTGCCTTTTAACTTCACTTCTATATAATGATTCAGGACCTGTAAAGAAGAATGCAGATTTCTTACTTCTTGGATCATATTTCTCCATATCATCCATATAATTAGCTAGTTGACGGTAAGCATTTAATAGCTGTGGATGAACTCTACAACGTTCTTCAACAAGTTCCATTAAACTGCCTTCATAAATAGCCTGTCTAACTAATCTTAACTCAGCAAATGAAACATGTAAATTATGAATAGCTATTAAATCTCTTCTTTCTTTTTTATCCATAGCCCTTAAGTCATCAGGAGTATATTTAGTACATACTTCACAGGAACATGGCATTTCTTGAAGATTTTCTAATTTATAGGTTCCACGTGTGGATAATAACCTATCATCTTCAGCATAGAGAATATAAGCTGCTGAGTCAAATAAATCACAACCCATTGCTGCAGCTAATGCAAAAATCATAGGATGGCCTGCACCCATTAAATGACGTGGCTTATTGTCAGGCAAATGAGCAACAGAATTCATTACAACATCAACTAAGTCTTTATAATGATAAGATTCCATTAAAGGTACAACAGCACCAATTGGATATAAATCAGCATCTAACTTAGTTAACTCATCAGCACAGTATCTTCTTAAATCTGGAAATGTTGAACCTTGAACTACAGAATTTAACTTCATTTCCATATTTTGAGAGTTTCTATATTCAATAGCTTCACGAGCACGTTGTAAAGTGATTTCCAAATCTTCTTCTGCTTTTTCACGTGTGACAAAAGGAGCTGTTGGAATATCCAAACTAGTTCCAATATCTGTTTTAATTAATTCTTGAAATTCAATAACTTCTTTATTAGTTATATCCACATCACCATAAACTGATAGCTGGAAAGAACCAGAGTCAGTCATTATTGGCCCATCAAAGTTAATAAGTTCATGTAGACCTTTATCAATTGCTTCTTGTTTTAGATCTTCATCTTTATAAATTAAGTAAGCATTAGTAATTACAATATCTGCACCATACTTCTTAACATCAATAGCCTGCTTACGCGGATGAATAACAGGCATTAAAGCAGGAGTTTTAACATTTCCATGTTTTGTTTTTAAAACACCTACTCTTCCTCTATTATCTTTTGCTTTAATTTCAAACATTGTCAAATTCCCTTAATTAATATAGATTAAATTTTATAACTAAAAATTATATAAACTTTGCTTAGAAATAAAATTAAAAAATAAATAAAACTATTAAAATTAGATTAAAATGAAAAATTGACAATATTAAAGACCTATTAATAAAAAAAGACTTTAAAAAATAAATTTAATTAAATTGCTTTAAACTTTATATAAAATTATAATAAAAATTAATAGTTAGATAAAATGAGTTACGAAGAAAGCGCTACTGTAATTAATGAAACAATTTTTGATTTGGTAAATGAACTTTTTGATAAGGAAAAAGAAACTTCTGATGAAAGTTTACGTGAAAACTTTTTTAATGAAAATAAAGAATTCTTTGTCTTAACAGATGATGGTTCATATTCCATTAAATCAAAAGAAATCAATCATAAGATAGAAACACTTCACACATCAACAGGTGCAATTAGTGAATCCTTTGAAAAGTTCATTAAACCTTTGAAATTGGACTATAATAAAGATATAGCTATTTTGGATATCTGTGCTGGCCTTGGTTACAATACTTCTGCAGCACTTGCTGATTTTATTAAAAATTCAAAAGACAGTAATTTACATGTTGATATGGTTGAAATATCTAAAGCTACACTTGCCTGTGGCCTTTTAGTACCTTCACCAATTCCAGAGCATGACATAACCAAAAAAGCAATTGAAGATGAACTGATTAAACAAGACTATGCAACATTATCTCTTGAAAAATGTGAGATTCCTGAAAATATTGATATTACTCTTTATATTGATGATGCACGTCAAACCATCCAATCTTTAGAGGACAACTATTATGATGCAATATTTTTGGATCCATTTTCACAAAATATGGCTCCAGAATTATTTTCTACAGATTTTTTCAAAGAGTTTAGACGTGTTATTAAAAATGATGGAATTGTGTGTACCTACACTTCATCTGCACCAGTTAGAGCAGCATTTATCGAAAATAATTTCCATATTGGACAAGGCCCTATTTTTGGAAGAAAACAAGGAGGTACATTAGCTAGTCCTAATCCTTTGATGCTTAAAAAATCATTACCTAAAAATGATGAAATCAGAATCGCTTTATCAGATGTAGGCATTCCTTTTAGAGATCCTGGACTTAACAACAGTAGCGAATATATTTTAGAAAGCAGAACTGAAGAAAGACATGAAGCACGTCACAATACTAAGATTTCATCAGCTGTTAAAACTCCAATCTTTTTAACACAGAAAATGGAAGATGAAAAACTAAAAAGAAGAGTTGAAAGGAATTTAGCTAAAATGAATATTCCATCCACAACCTCAAAGGAAGCTTTTTATATTTTAGAGCCTGAAAATAACTATTTAGAAGCTCAAGAAGTTGATAACAATTCCCGTTCAAGAATACTTCAGATGATTGATAATTTAAAAGAAGTTAAAGAGAATAAATAACTAATGTGGGATAAAATGTACCAAGTTTCTGTAATAATACCTTTCTACAATGGTGAAAGCCATTTCAAGGAATCCTTTAAATCAATAAAAAATCAAAGCATTGGTTTTGAAAACATTGAAGTTATTTTTGTTAATGACTGTTCAAAAGATTCAAGCCCCCATTTAGCTAAAGAATACAGTGAAAAATATGAAAACTGTAAATTTGTTGATTTAAGTTTATACCATTCAAAAAACTCCGGTTTTCCTGGAAGGCCTAGAAACTATGGATTGAAAGAAGCTACTGCAGAATACATAATTTTTTATGACATTGATGACTGTTATCATCCTAAAGCCTTTGAAAAGTTATTGAACACTATGAGAAGTGAAAAAAGTGACTTAATAATAGGAAACTACTCTACAGAAACAAACAATGGTTCAATTAAAAACACTTTCTGCAAAACAAAAAAAGATTTAATCAACGTTAATCCACTGAAAGACCAGAAAACCTTTGATAAAATAAGCAATATTACTTTTATAAGTTCATGGGGCAAACTATTTAAAAAAAGCATTATTGAAAAAAACAATTTAATTTTTATTGAAGATGGACCCGTTGAAGATGCAGATTTCTACTTTAAATATCTATTACATGCAAAAACAGTCACTATTTTACCACATGACTATTTATACTTCTATAATGAATATTCTGATTCAACAATCCATAGACATGACAAAAAGCTTCTAAAAAGATATTTGAAAGGTTTTAAAAGAATCTGTAAATTTATGGATGATAATTATACCTTATCTTATGATTTATTTTATGGAGATTATTTATCCAATTTACTGCTAATTTTTATAAATACAAAAGGCAAAAGAGAAACTAAAATAGAACTATTAAAAGAAATCAATACTTTTGAGGAGAATAAAGAGAAGATAGATCTTAGAAAACCTGAAATTAACTTATTAAATAATTTAATTAAAAAAAGAAAATTTAAAAGAGCTATCTTTTTATCTAAAGTTTATGATGTTATGTATAATAATCAGACTATAAAAAAAATATACAGGAACTTAAATAACAGTAGACGAAAAAAATAAGTTATTATTTATAGGCATGAATAAATCCCATATCATCAAAATCAAAGCTGAAACTATCATATTTTTTTATTTTAAAGCCTTCACTTTCTAATTTTTTAACTAAAATACGATAATCTTTCTTTACCATTTTAGAATGGTGTTCAAAAATAATATCATTAAACATTGAAAGGTCAGAATCCATAATTATCCCAAATTCACATCCTTCACAATCCATTTTTAAAATATCTGGTTTTACATTATATTCTCTTAAAATATCAGCTATTGTAATAATATCCACATCATAAAAATGCTTTTGATTAACAGATGATGTATAAACTGAAGTGGAATCCATTAAATCAATGTTAATTTTACCCCGTTTATTAGAAACAGCACAATTAAAAAAATGGACTTTACCATTAAGAGTATCATTTAAAGAAGCATTTTTTAAAGCTAATTCATGAAGTTCAATAACTGGTTCAAAAGCAAAGACTTCAGCTCCATTACTTGCAAAAAATAAACTTGAATCGCCAGCATTGGAACCAACATCAATAACAACACGACCAGTGAAATCTATACCAAAACTATCCCAATAACCTTCATGAAAACGCTCATAAAAGGAACCTATTGGAAGATTAAATTGATTATAAATCTTTATATCTCCCCAAGTAATAATCTCTTTTGCAGACTCAATTTCATAAATAAATTTAATCAGCCCATCATAATCATTAACTCCACAAACAAATGCATTCATTAATCTATTTAAAGACGATGGATTCTTAATTGTTATTGATTGACTGAAGTCTTTAGATTTTACAGCGATTTCTTTTTTAAAACCTGCCTTAAAAAGTAAACATTCCATGGGATTATCTAAATACTTAAAATAATCAAAAAAAGAGTAAATTTCACCCATAGTTAAACATCACTAAAATTAATAAAAAAAATAGAGAATTCCTTAAAATAAAGGAATTATTCTACAGTAACACATTTTGCGAGATTTTTAGGTTGATCAGGGTTTAAATCTCTTTCAATAGCTACATAATATGAAAGTAACTGTAATGGAACAATATAAACTAATGGTGCAATAATATCATCAACTTCTGGATTAATAATAAATACATCATCAGATTTGGAAATTAAATCTTTATCATCAGAAGCTCCAATAGCTAAAACTTTTGCTCCACGGGATTTTACTTCTTCTAAATTACTCATAGTTTTTCTGTGGTTTTCTCCAGGCGGTAAAACAACAACTACAGGAATATCTTCATCAATTAAAGCTAAAGGACCATGTTTTAACTCTCCTGCAGCATAACCTTCACCATGAATATAAGTAATTTCTTTAAGTTTTAATGCACCTTCTAATGCAACAGGATAAGAATAACCTCTTCCAATAAAGAAGAAGTCATTGACATATTCTCCATCCTTATTTACATTATATATTTTTGCCATTTCTTTAATAACATCTGCATCTTTTAATAGTTCATCAATATAGGATGGAACTTTATTTAATTTTTCCAATAACTCTTCATTTTTACCCATTAATGCAGCAAATATATAGATAGCAGTAAGTTGACTTAAATATGTTTTAGTAGCAGCTACACCAATTTCAGGACCTGCTTGTGTTTGAATTACATATTTAGCACGTCTTGTCATTGAAGAACCGGCAACATTAACAATTCCTAAGGTTTGAGAAGATTCATTTGCAACATCAAGTGCTTTTAAGGTGTCAGCAGTTTCACCTGATTGTGAAATGAAAATAACTAAAGTATGCTCATTTAATGTGTTTGTTGAATATTTAAATTCAGATGCTAAAATAACATCTGTAGGAATTCCAGCTAATGATTCGAGTAAATATTTACCAGTCAATGAAGCATGGTAAGAAGTTCCACAAGCTACAAAACAAATACGATTAATATCTTCTAAATCATCAATAATTTTTTGAATATTATTTCTTTCAGTTAAGGTGTTTCTAACAGCAGTAGCCTGTTCATTGATTTCTTTAATCATGAAATAATCATAACCCTCTTTTTCAGCCATTTCAGGAGTCCAATCAATTGTTTCAACTTCTTTATCAATTACATTACCATTTTCATCTTTAATTGTAACTCCATTTTCTTCTAAAATAACAAATTCTCCTCTTTCAGGATAAATAATATTATTAGCATATTTTAAAATAGCTGGGGAGTCAGATGCAACAAAATAACCATCTTCACCAAGACCAACAATTAAAGGACTGTCTTTACGTGTAGCTACAATTTTATTAGGCTCATCTTTACTGATAACCGCCATTGCATAAGCACCATGAATGATTTCGGTTGTTTTTCTAACAGCTCCTTCAAGATTTAATCCTTCATCCATGAATTTTTGAACTAAATGAGGAATAACTTCAGTATCAGTATCAGACTTGAAAACATGCCCTTCATTTTCAAGTTGTTCTTTAATTGAAGAGTAATTTTCAATAATTCCATTGTGAACAACAGCTATTGCATTATCTTCATCTGTTTGAGGGTGAGAATTGGTTTTACTTGGATCACCATGAGTAGCCCAACGTACATGAGCTATTCCATAACTTCCATCCATATCCCCTAAATCTAATTTAGAGTCAACTTCTTTAATTTTTCCTTTATCTTTTTTGATGTTAATATTTTCATCAAAAGTAGCTATTCCAATAGAGTCATATCCTCTGTATTCCAACTTTGAAATACAATCTAAGAGTATAGGTGCTACTTGTTCTTTATTTTTTAATATACAACCTACTATACCACACATTTAATGACACCTTAAAATTTAATCTATTTTAATATTATGATATTTTTAGTTTGTCATATTATAAATACATTAATAAAATGAGCTTAAAAAAGAGAATAAAAAAAGAAATTAAAAAAAAATAGTTAGTTGTAATTATAGATATCTTTATAGAGATTTACTACTTCACCAATAATTAAAATTGCAGGAGTATTAATTTCTTTAGTTGAAATATCTTCAAGAGTTCCAAAAACAACTCTTTCTTTAGGTAAAGTTCCACTTTCAATAACACAAACTGGAGTATCTGGAGCGCGATATTTCATAATTTCATTAGTGTTTTCCTTGATATTTCCAATACCCATCAAAATAATTAATGTGTCTGCAGTATAATCCCATTTAACTTGTTTTTCAGATTTTGTTGGATCTTCATGTCCAGTCACAATAGTAACAGAAGTAGCTAATGCTCTATGAGTTACAGGAAGACCTAATGAAGTTGGAGCTCCAATAGCTGATGTTACACCAGGAATAACTTCAAATTTAATATCATTTTCCATAAGTGCAAGAATTTCTTCTCCACCACGACCAAATACAAATGGATCTCCACCTTTAAGGCGAACGACATTCTCATTTTCACGAGCTTGAGCAATGATTAACTCATTAATCTCATCTTGAGTTTTATAATGTTCACCTGCTTTTTTACCAACATATATCCTTTTAGCTGATTCAGGAGCATGTTCTAAAATTTCTTCATTAGCTAAATAATCATATAAAACAACATCAGCTTTATTTAAAGCTTTAACTGCTTTTAAAGTGATTAAATCAGCATCTCCAGGACCTGCACCAATTAAGTAAACTACCATCTAATCACTATAAAAATCCTTTAAAGAAGTTTAAACCATCAGTTGAACCTAAAATAGATTCACAAGCCCTTTCTGGGTGAGGCATCATAGCACAAACTAAACCAGATTCATCACAAACACTTGTAATAGCTTCAAGTGAACCATTAGGGTTTTTATCCTTAAACTGTAAAACAATTTGATCTTGATCTTTTAATAAATCAATATCTTCTGTGTAAAATCTTCCTTCTGCATGAGCAATTGGAATTTTAACAGTTTCTCCTTTCTTAAAGTTTTTAGTAAAAGGAGTTCTTGTAGTTCCAACTTTTAAATCCACCCATTCACAGTTAAATTTAGGATTTTCATTAGTGATAAAAACACCAGGAACAAGACCAATCTCACCTAAAATTTGAGCACCATTACATATTCCTAAAACAGGTTTTTCTTCTTTAACTAATTCTTTAATACCATCGATAACTGGAGTTATAGAAGCCATAGCTCCTGCTCTTAAATAATCCCCATAAGAAAAACCACCAGGAATCACAATACCATCAAAATCTGATAAATTTTCTTCATTCCACCAGACATACTCAGGAGTTGCTCCAGCGAGTTCAATAGCTTTAGCTACATCACGGTCACAATTAGTTCCAGGAAATCTAATTACACCAATTTTCATGAATAAATCTCCTTTAGTAATTATTGAATTCCACAAGCACTATTTTGAGGAATGACAGTTATTTTATAATTGTGAATTACTGGATTACAAAGTAATCTTTCACACATGTCAACTACATTTTCACGAATAACTTCTCTATCTTCCCCTTCCATTTGGAATTTAATAATATCAATAGTTTTTGCATTTTTAACTTCATAACCAAGTAAATCAAGAGACCTTTCAATTGTAGTAGCCTCTGGATTTAGCATACCATTTTTTAAAGAGATTTTAACTTCAATATCAAAAATCATTAAAAACACCTATAAACCATATTTGGATTTATCATCATCAGATAATACTCTATTATAAACTTCTAAATAAGCATCCATTACTTCATCATCTTTTCCTTTTCTGAAAAGTTCTTTATCCATCATTTCTAAGGTTTCTTTATCCCATAACCTGCAGCTATCTGGACTGATTTCATCACCTAAAATGATGTTACCCTCTTCATCTCTACCAAATTCTATTTTAAAGTCAACTAAAATAATTCCAGCTTGATCAAAGAATTCACGAAGAGCATCATTGACTTTACCAGCAAGTTCCACAAGTATATCAATTTCTTCTTGAGTAGCTATTCCTAATGCTTTAATAATAGAATAGTTTAACATAGGATCGTGGAACTCATCATCTTTATAATCCATTTGAACAATAGGAGGATCTAATTTAGTTCCATCTTCAATAGGATATTTACGAACTAAACTTCCAGTTGCAATATTTCTAACGATTACTTCAATTGGAATCATATCCAATTTTTGAGCAAGCATTACATTATTCTCTAAAAGTTCAATAAATTGAGTTTTAATTCCTTTACTTTCAAGGTATTGGAAAATTTTAGAAGAAATAACCGCATTTAAGCATCCTTTTTTATTCATAACTTCTTTTCTTTCTCCATCCCCAGCAGTCATGTCGTCTCTAAACTCAATAATTACTTTATCCTCATCAGTAGTATTGTAAACACTTTTTACTTTACCACCGTTAATTAATTCTTTACGCTCCATGATATCATCATATAAAATTTAATAAATTATAAATATATTTTAGTTATATTATTA
>OKSC01000540.1_pt1 | contig 43711 bp, 29 predicted proteins | sample 1601161 | NCBI WGS metagenome assembly OKSC01 (sample SAMEA3541552, study PRJEB24748) | human gut metagenome | biome: human gut; feature: human-associated habitat; material: faeces | place: China | collected 2012 | reverse complement strand
CCCGCCTCGCGGATCGCGTCGCAGATGATTTCGCCGACCTTTTTCAGGTGGCAGTGGCCCGGAACGATGTTCGTGTAAGAGTTGCACACTCCGATGTAAGGCTTCTTGAAATCCTCGTCGGCAAGCCCGGTTGCACGCATGAGGCCGCGATGCGGCGTGCGCTCCAGCCCCTTCTTCATGATATCGCTGCGCATAGCTGTTCTCCTGATGTTCCCCGAAAAGCCGCCCCCTCCGGCCACGGACCTCGGCTCTTCCGGGCCGATTGCCCGAAAGCGTCGGGTGCTTTTCCGGGCCCCTTCTCCGAAGAGACCGTGCTCGTCTCCGGCGTTCCGCGCGGCTCCGCCGTACTCACGCCTCCGGGAAAGGCATTGTTAATGTTTCAATGGCATGAACCCGCCATCTCCTTGCTGTATTTTCGCATTGTCATATAAAATACCATGAATACCGGCCGAAAGCAATCGAATGTACCGGATTTTTCAAACGTTCTCTTGACGTTGAACGGGAATCAAGATATATTAAACGCTGTTATGATGAAATAATGTGTTTTATTAATAGGAAAGAAAGAAAAGGTATGTTCGAGTCCTTAAGCGACAAGCTGCATGATGTTTTCCGCAAACTGCGCGGACAAAGCACCCTGACCGAAGCCAACATCACCGATGCGATGCGGGAGATCCGCCTCGCGCTGCTCGATGCCGACGTCAACATCAAAATCGCCTCCGAATTCATCGAGGGGGTCAAGGCCGAATGCGTCGGGCAGGAGGTCATCAAAAGCGTGACGCCGGGCCAGCAGGTCGTCAAAATCGTCAACGACAAGCTCGTCGAGCTCCTCGGCGGCGGCGCCTCCGAGCTCGAATTCAAGTCGAAACCGACCGTCATCATGCTGGTCGGCCTGCACGGCAGCGGCAAGACCACCACGGCGGGCAAACTCGCGCTGCTGCTGAAGCGGCAGGGCAAAAAGGTCCAGCTCGTCGCGGGCGACGTCTACCGCCCCGCGGCCATCGACCAGCTCGAAATCATCGGGCGCGAGATCGGGGTGCCGGTCCACGCCGAACGCACGAGCGTGAACGTCGCCGCGATCGCGGTCAACGCGGTCGAACAGGCGCGCACGGCCGGAACCGATGTGGTCATCATCGACACGGCAGGCCGGCTGCAGATCGACGAAACGATGGTGCAGGAGCTGGTCCGCATCCGCCAGGCAGTGCGGCCGGATGAGGTGCTGCTCGTGGCCGACGCCGCGCTCGGGCAGGAGGCGGTTTCGGTCGCCGAACACTTCCACCGGGCGCTCGACCTGACCGGCTTCATCCTGACCAAGCTCGACGGCGACGCCCGCGGCGGCGCGGCGCTTTCGATCCGCAAAGTGACCGGCTGTCCGGTCAAGTTCATCGGCATGGGCGAAAAGCTCGACAGCCTCGAGGTGTTCTACCCGGACCGCATGGCGAGCCGCATCCTCGGCATGGGAGACGTGGTCTCCCTCGTCGAAAAGGCCGCGGCCGAAATCGACGAGGAGGAGGCGAAGAAGCTGCAGGAGAAGCTGCGCGCCAACAAGTTCGATTACGATGATTTCCTCTCCCAGCTGCGCCAGATCAGGAAGCTCGGCGGAATGGAGAGCATTCTCAAATTCCTGCCCGGCGGCCGCCAGCTGGCCGGCGCGATGAACGAGGTCGACCCGCGTCACTTCGCCCGGATGGAGGCGGTCATCCTCTCGATGACCAAGGCTGAACGCGCGAATCCGGATCTGATGGACTTCCCGCGCAAAAAGCGTATCGCCAAAGGTTCCGGCGTCCCGGTCGAAATGGTCAGCGGGCTCGTGAAGCAGTTCGAGGGCATGCGGAAAATGATGAAGCAGAGCGGTCCGCTCGGCCGGCTTATGGCCGGCGGGAGCCTCCCCGAAAACAACGGCGTCCCGGGAACTTTCGGCGGACTCTTCGGCGGACCCGCCCCGCTGTCCCGCAAGGAGCAGGACAAAAAACGGCGGCTCGCGAAGCTGGCCAAGAAACAGCGCGCCAAACAGCGCAAGAAGCGGTAAGGAGTTCCGGACGTGTACAGTATCATCATCGCAGTCGCCGCGGCTTTGCTGACCGGCTTTGCAACCGGGCGCGACCTCGGCACCGCCTGGGGGATTGTCTGCGGCGTCGCCGCCTTCCTCATCGCGCAGCTCATCATCATGCTCGTGCTGCGCAAAAAGCTCAACAAACTCCAGCTCGGCATGCAGCAGACCATGCAGGCGGCGCAGGTGCGCATCCAGCGGCAGGTCCAGAATTTCCAGCAGCGTCCGGTCGGCAGCCCGAAGCTCATGCAGCAGAAGCTCGAAGCGATGCAGAACGACGCGCTGCATGAAACGCTGCGCCTGACCGCGGCGTTCGACCCGTACTACCGCTGGAACTGGATGCTGGCGCGGCAGATCAACACGATGAAAATGCAGCTCTACTTTCAGCTCCGGGATTTCGCCCGGACCGACCAGCTCCTGCCGAAGTGCCTGCTGATGGACGCCCGCTCGATCGCGATCAAGCTGGTCCGCATGTACAGGAACGAGGACCCGAAACTCGACAGCTTCTACCGGAAGAAGTGCCGCCGGGCCAAAGGCGAGGACGGCGCTTTCCTGGCCTGCGTCTACGCCTGGATCAAGCTCAGGCAGGATGATCCGGCCAAGGCGATCGCGGCACTGGTCGAAGCGAAGAAGAACTCCGACAACCCGGCTCTGATCGCCAATTACGAGAATCTGGCCAACAACCGGCCCAAACACTTCTCGAACGCCGCCTTCGGGGACAACTGGTACGCACTCTACCTCGAAGAACCGAAGGTCCGCCCGCAGAAGGTGCAGCAAAGGATGTACTGACGATTTGAAGCATCGCGTGGAACAGCTCAAGGCGATCAGCCGCCGTTTCCGCCCGCTCCTGCAGGACGGCACCCGTCCGGTGGAGTTCATCGGCCGGGTGGCGGCGGAAGTGCCGCCGCTGCTGCGCCACGGGATGCGCCGGCGCGATTTCCGGTACTACATGGATCTCTGCGGCGTTCAGGCGCTGCCGATCGTGCTGCTGATCTGCCTGCTGATGGGCATGGTCATGGCGGTCAACGGGCAGATCCAGCTCTCGAAGCTCGGCCAGGAGATTTTCGTGGTCGACGCGGTCGGTTTCGTGGTGCTGAAGGAGCTCGGGCCGCTCATGGTTGCAATGGTGCTGACCGGCTGGGCCGGCTCCGCGTTCGCGGCCGAGATCGGCACGATGAAGCTCGACGAACAGATCAGCGCGCTGGAGACGATGGGAATCCGCCCCGAATCGTTCCTTGTGTTTCCGAAACTCACGGCCATGCTGATTTCGATGCCGGTGCTGACTGTTTTCGGCAATGTGGCCGGCATCGTCGGCGGGATGCTCATCGGCGTCACGATCATGAAAATTCCGTTCGTGGCCTACTGGACGCGGACGATCGAGGTGCTGGATGTCACGACCTTTCTGCTCGGTACGGCCAAAAGCATTCCGTTCGCAATCCTGATCACGCTGGCGGGGTGCTACTGCGGCTTCAACGCCGCGAACAATTCGCAGGGGGTCGGGCGCGGAGCGACGAAGGCGGTGGTCGCGTCGATTTTTCTCGTGGTGGTCGCCGACGTGCTGATCACGGTGCTTTATTCGTTTATCGGTTACTGAAACGGAGCGGAAAGCTTATGGAAAAAAGAACGGGGCCGGAAATCGAAGTCAGGAGCCTGACCATCGGCTACGGCAATAAAGTCGTCCTCAAAGACCTGAATTTCCAGGTTGAGAGCGGCGAGATTTTCTGCATTCTCGGCGGCTCCGGCTGCGGCAAAAGCACACTGCTCAAGCATATCATCGGGCTCTATGCGCCGCAGAAGGGAGATATTCTGATTCAGGGCGACAGCATCGTGCAGGCCGATGAGCGGCACCGCCGCGAGATCATGCGCCGGTTCGGCGTCACCTATCAGGGCGGAGCGCTGTTCAGTTCGATGTCGCTGGCCGAGAACGTCGCGCTGCCCCTCGAGGAGTATACGCAGCTCTCGGCGAAGGAGATCGCCCGGACCGTCGAAGAGAAGCTCAGGCTCGTCGATCTGGCCGGATTCGGCAACTACATGCCGGCCGAACTCTCGGGCGGCATGGCCAAACGGGCCGGTCTGGCGCGGGCGCTGGCGCTGAATCCGAAGCTGCTCTTCTTCGACGAGCCGTCGGCCGGACTCGACCCGATCACGTCGGCCGAACTCGACCGGCTGCTGCTGCGGCTGCGCGACCAGTTCGGTTCGACCATCGTCGTGGTGACTCATGAGCTCGACAGCGTATTCACGATCGCCGACCGGGTCATCATGCTCGACAAGGAGACGAAATCGATCGTGGCGGATGGTCCGCCCGTACTTCTGCGCGACACTTCTCCGAACGAAAAAGTGCGCGCGTTCCTGACCCGCGACGGGCTCAAGAGCGACGTTCCGCGCGAGCCGCAGATAACGGAGGTGAGCTGATATGGCAAACGATTCCTTTCAGAAAATCAAAATCGGACTTTTCGTGATCGGCGGCCTCGCGCTTCTGATTGCGATCCTCTTCTTCCTCGGCATGACCGACATCTTCACGAACAAGGCGACGGTGCAGACCTTCTTCAGCGAGTCCGTGCAGGGGTTGACCGTCGGATCGGCGGTCAAATACCGCGGCGTGCCGATCGGCAATGTGACGAAAATCTCGATCCGCGTCACCGACAAGCTCGTGCAGGTCGACATGGCGGTCGAGCTCGAGCATTTCGTCAGCGGCGGGGAAAAGGGGCAGCAGCGCAGCGACTTCCGGCGCTTCTTCCAATCCGAGCTCGAGCAGGGGATGCGCTGCCGGCTCGAATACGCCGGAATCACCGGAATGCGCTACATCGACTTCGACTATTTCGCGACGCCCGGGCAGACGCTGTCCGAGCCGCCGGCCGGAATGCTCGAACCCGGAACGCTCTACATTCCGGCGGTGCCGTCGCCGTTCCGCGACATCCTGAAGGCGATCGGAACCTCGCTCGACCGCATCTCGCGGATTCGTTTCGAGGAGATTTCGGACGGGCTCGAACGAAGCCTCTCGGAACTCTCCGGGCTGCTCGGCGACCCGGCGCTCAAATCGACCATCGTGCGCATCAACGACGCGGCGGAAAATCTGGAGCTCGGCAGCCGCACCCTCTCCCGCGTATTCAGCGAAGAGCGGCTGAACCGCCTCATGACGGTGCTGGAAGAGGATCTCGACAACGTCAACAAGCTGACCGGCCAGCTGATCCGGGAGACGCGCGACGCGAAGCTGCCGGAGAGCGCCGCCGCGTTCCGCGACGCATCGAACGCAATCTCCTTCAGCCAGGATGAGCTTGCCAACACGCTGACCAAGCTGAACCAGACGCTCGACGCGCTGACCGAGCTGGCGGACTCCCTGTCGGCCGATCCGAGTTCGATCGTCTCCGGCAAGAAGAAACCGCAGTTCAAAGGCGAATAAAGACCATGGACGCGGCGGATATCAAAGCGAAAATCGAGGCGATCATGCGGGAGGAGCCCCGTTTCGCCGAAGAAGCGTACGCCTTCGTGGCGAACGCCGTGACTTTCACGGTCGGCCGGCTGCCGGCGCACCGGCACGTTTCGGCGCTTGAACTGCTCGGCGGCGTCCGCGATTACGCCCGGGAGGAGTTCGGCGTGCTGGCTTACGAAGTGCTGTACGAGTGGGGAATCCGCAGCGCCTCCGACGTCGGGCGGATCGTCTACCTGCTGATCGGTTCCGGGCTGCTCTCCGCGTCGAAGGACGATGCGCCGGAGGATTTCGACATTGAATTCAAGCTGGCCGATCCTCCCGCCGACGCCGCCGCTCCGGCGGCGAAGCTGCCCAAAATCGATTGAAGAATAAGCGAGGTGCCATGAGATTTTATCGAAACGTCGTGTCGCGGACGCTGGAGAACGGGGTCCGGATTTTCGTGTTTCCGCAACCCGGCACGGCGGTCGAAGTCGAATGCTTTGTCCGCACCGGCAGCATCCACGAAGGCGCCCGCCTCGGCTACGGGCTGTCGCATTTTCTCGAACACATGCTGTTTCAAGGATGCCGCGACTATCCCGGAACGGCGGCGGCCGACGCGATCGACCGGCTCGGCGGCTCGATGAACGCCTACACAAGCTACGACCACACCGCCTATCACGCGAATCTCGCCGGCCGGCACCTGCCGGAAGCGGTGCGGATTCTTTCGCGCATGGTCCGCTTCCCGGAATTCCCGGAAGCGCGTTTCGCGGAGGAACGCGAAGTGATCCTGCGCGAAGAGGAGATGGGGCGCGACAACCCGGACCGGCTGCTCTACACGCGGCTCAACGCCTCGATCTTTCAGGAGCACCCGCTCCGGCACCCGATCATCGGCTACCGCGAGCTCATCGCCGGCGTCACCCGCGACATCATGGTCGACTATTACGCCGAACGCTACACGCCGGGGCGCTGTTTCTGGGTCATCGTCGGCGACGCCGAGCCCGAACACGCCTTCGATCTCGTCGAAGCGGAGATGGCGGACTGGGAGCGGCGAAGCCTCGCGGAGCCGGCGATTCCGCCGGAACCGGCGCAATGCACGGCGCGCAGCGACGCCTTCTCTTTCGCAGATCCGCTCGCCCGGCTCGCCTGCGGCGTGCGGATTCCCGAAATCTCGCATCCGGACATCGCCGGCTGCGACGTGCTGGCCGGCATTCTCGGCATGGGAGACGGTTCGCGCCTTGTCCGCCGCCTCGAGCTCGAATCGCAGCTGGCGGTCAATCTGCGCAGCTTCAGCTGCAGCCAGGGAGCGGGCGGACTGCTGGCCGTGACCGCCAGCGCCGTTCCGGCCAAACTCGGCAAGCTCGAATCGGCGTTGAAGCGCGAACTCGAAGCCATCCGCAAAGGAGCGCTCTCGAAGGCGGAAGTAGAACGCGAAAAGACTCAGCAGTACGCCGAACACCTGCGCGAGCTGCGCGGCATCCGCGAGATCGCGGCGAACATCGGCGGCGGCGTGATTGCGAACGGCTCGCCGGATTTGAGCGACATCTATCTCGAGCGCCTCGAAAAGCTGACGCTCGACGACATCAACCGGATCGCAGCCGAATATCTCGAACCGGACCGCTTCTCCCTCGTCCGCCAGCATCCGCAGTCGCGGAAGCGGAAGGCGGCCGCCTCCGCGAAGAAGCCGCAGCTCGTTCCGCAGCTCACGACGCTCGGGAACGGGGCGCGGCTGGTCACCTTGTCCGACCGCCGTCTCCCGATCGTGGACTTCGCGCTCGTCCTGCCGGGGGGCACGATTTTCGAGCGTCCGGCGGAGGGCGGCGTTTCGGGGCTCGCGGCCGACCTGCTGACGGCCGGTGCGGGCCCGTGGTCCGAAGGAGAATTCCTGACCCGGCTTGACGCATGCGGCGCCAGTTTTTCGGTCAACGCCGGACTCAATTCGTTCATGATCGAGTGCAGCTGCCCGCGCCGCCATTTCGCTGAAATGTTCAGGCTGCTCAAAGCGGCCGTCGCCGCTCCCGCCTTCGGGCAGGCGGAGTTCGACCGCGAAAAGGCGAACCGCCGCGAGCTGCTGAAAAGCCGCGAAATGTCGCCGCGCGCCGCCGCCGAGGACCGCTGCCGCCGCCTGATGTTCGGCAGCCATCCCTACGGCTGGGGAACGACGGGGCTGCCGGAGCAACTCGACGCGCTCACCCGGGAACAGGTTGCGGAATTCTACTTCTCGCGGCTGGTCCCGGAGCAGGTCATTTTCGGCTGGGGGGGCGACTGCACGTCCGAAGAGACGCAGAAGTGGACGCGGGAGCTGGTCGCGGAAATTCCGTGGCGCCGGGAACGCATCGACCTGCCGCCGGAACCGGTATTTCCGGAACAGCCTCAGACGGCTGAAATCGCCCTGCCCCGCGAGCAGACCATGGTGATCCGCGCCGTGCCGGGCCCGGCGCTGAACGACGGGCGGCTGTCGATGTGCGAAATTCTGTTTCAGGCGGAAAACGGTCTCTCCAGCCCGATTTTCAAGCTGGTGCGCGAAGAGAACTCGCTCGCCTATTCGACCGGCATGCGGCTTTCGGGCGGCTTTCATCCGGGCTGGCTGCTCTTCTATGCCGTCACCACGGCGGAATCGGCGGAACGAGCTCTCGAACTGCTCGGAAGCGAGCAAAAGCGGCTGGCCGTGAACGGGCTCTCCGAAACCGAATTCGATGCGGCGCGGGAGGGAGCGGCCTTCACCGCCGCCCGCGGCGCGGAATCGGTCGCCGCCGCCCTGAACTCGACCTTGCTGTCGCTGCATTACGGGCGCGACCTCAACGAATGCTTCCGCCACGAAGCGGAGCTGCGCAACACCGGGCGCGAAGAGCTGAACGCACTCCTGGCGTCTTATTTGTCCAACCCCGCCGCCGTCCGGGTTCTGGCCGGCCGGCTGCCGAACCGGAAGGAAACAGAGAAATGAACTTCCCCCGCATCGAATCGACCGCGCTGCTGGTCGTGGATCTTCAGGAACGGCTGGTCCCCGCCATGAACAACCCCTGCCCCGTGCTGGACCGGAGCAGGCTCCTGCTCCGCGGAATGGCGGAACTCGGCGTCGACGTGCTGGTCACGGAACAGTACCCGAAGGGACTCGGCGGGACGGTTCCCGAAATCGCGGAACTCCTGCCGGAAAGCAGCCCTCCCATAGCGAAAACCGGTTTCTCAGCCTTCGTCGAACCGGCTTTCCGGACGGCGCTCGCCGCAAAGCCGCGAAAAACGCTGGTCGTCGCCGGAATCGAAGCGCACGTCTGCGTGTTGCAGACCGTCTTTGACGCATTGAACGAGGGATTCGAGGTCATTCTCGCCGCGGACGCGGTCACGAGCCGCAAGGCGGCGGACCGGGAGCTCGCGCTCAAAGCGGCGCGCCATGCCGATGCGCAGGTGCTCCCGGCCGAAGCCGTCCTGTTCCTGCTGCTGCGCGATGCGAAACACCCGGCCTTCAAAACCGTGTCGAAGCTGGTCCGCTGATGAAAAAGCCCGCGCTCCTTCTGCTGTGCCTTCTGCTGGCGGCGGCCGGATTCGGCGCGACAATCACTCTGGAGCCCGGCACACCGGTCTTCCGGACCCCCGAACTGCCGTCGGAGGTCATTGCCGTGGCCTCCGCACGGACCGAGCTGCCGGAGACCGGTTCGAAGCTGGTCCTGATCCAGCGCCATCCGCTGGCGCGTTACTACCGGCTGAGCGAGGTGCGCCTGCCGGACGGCCGAAGCGGTTACACCCATCCCCGCATCCTGCTGACGCCGGACGGGAACCTCGACTTCGGCAATATGCTCGAGTGGTGGCGCTATCCGCTGGCCGTGCTGCTCTGCGGAGGGCTGGCCGCTCTGGCCGTCACGCTCTGGAAAAGGCGCAGGGAGGAGGACCCGTGGCGCCGGCTCGAACTCGGGCTGCTGCCGGTACTCCTGCGCATGACGCTGCTTGTCCTCCTCGTCAATTCCGCCCAGAACATCATCGCCGCTCCGGCAGACGAGACCGGCTACTATTCGAACCTGATCCATTTTCTGGCCGGGGATTTTTCGGAACGGTGGCACTTCACGGTCGGCACCTCGATCTTCTATCTGCCGTTCGAACTGCTTTCAGGCACGCGGCAGCTGGCCGACCTGCTGATCCCGGTATCGTGGGCGGAAGGGTTCCTGATCGCGCCGCTGTCGCTTTTCCTCGGTTATCTCATCGCGCGCAAACTGACCGGGAGCGACCGCAAGGCGTGCGCGGCCATGCTGATCTGGGCGGTCCTTCCGTTCGTCTGGCACCATCGGCCCGATTTCACCGGTAGGCTGTTCGTCGCCTTCTTCGAATTCCCGAGCGCGGAGTTCTCCTACCGGCACTACATCAACCTGATCGCCTGCGGCTTCTCGGCCATGAGCGACACGCCGTCAACCATGCTGGTGCTGCTCTGCATGACGATCCTGCTCTACTGCCGGGTCAGCCGGCGCAGCGCGGCCTTCGCGGCATTCGTGTTCGGGGTAAGCTGCATGTTCCGCATCAACAACATCCTGTTCCTCCCGGCGATTGCGGCCATCGTCTGGCTGCGGCAGCCGGAGTATCTCGCGGGAGTGCGGCGGACGCTGACCAACGCGGCGGCCGGAGCGGGGGCGTTCCTGCTCGGCTTCCTGCCGCAGATGCTGGCGAACTGGAAATTTTTCGGCAGCCCGCTGAAGTTTTCGTATACGAACTATGCGGAGGGGGCTCATACCTATCTCCACTGGAGCTTCATTGAGCTGAACAGCGCATTTTACGGAACCGTGAACCAGCTGGTCTGGATTCCGGGTCTCCTGTCACTTCTTTTCCTGAAGGACCGCAAACTCCGGATCATACTTGCTCTCTGGGCGGTTCCGGTCATCTGGTTCTTCTTCGGCTACAGTCACGGCACCGACGACCCGATCCGCTTTATCCTGACCAGCTACCCGGCTTTCTTCATCGCGATCGCGGCCTGCGGGGTGTGGGATAAGCTCACGCGCAGCCAGATCGGCTGGCTGCTGCTGATTCTGGCGGGCTGGATCGTCTGCATTCCGAATGCAAGCTACGGTTCATTCGGCTGGTACTTCGCGGAGCCGCATCATCTGCTTTGGAGAACAGGATTGTTCCCGCCGCTTGCAGCGGCGGGAACGGCTGCCATGGCAGCCGGCTCGGTCGCGCTGTTCCTGACCAGGCGGAAACTCGGCATTTTCACCGCGCTGGCAAGCGTGCTTTACCTGCTCGGCAACGCCTACTGGCTTGCGCTCGGACTCGCTGCCGTACTTCTGCTGGCGGTATGGGACATGGCACAGATCGGGTGCCGAACCTGGAAACTCCGGCAGCCGCATGGGGAGTGAAGCGGCCGGATTCCGGTGCGGCCCTGACGGGATTCTTAAGGGCGCGGAGCGGTCAAAGGATCTGCCGCACTGCAATTCCGCCGAACTTTGCCGATGCCGGGGACGCTTCACCGCCTTGATGCACGTGCAGGCATGCACATCTTTATTTACAGTGCAAACTCTTCCGGGCGCAGCGCGTAGCCGCGAATCTGCCCCTTGTCCAGCGCGTCGTCGACAATGTAATTCACAATATAAAGCTCCCCGTCCGGAAACTGAACCCAGCCGGAATACCCGAGATCCGACAGCGGCGAACGGTCGTAATCGATCGGCATGATCCGCGCCGTCGACTCGTCGCGCCTCGATGCCAGCACCGATTCCCGATCGGTCAGCGCCCCGAAGAAATTCTGCGTCCACGCCCCCAGCCATCCCTTGCCGCCCTGCATGAAACGGTAGGTGATGAAAATCCGCCCGTCCCGCAAAAAACCGGCGACCGGACGGTGGCATCCCGGCAGCGGGAAATCGATCACCGGCCCCCAGGTCTCCCCGTTATCGTGCGAAATCGTCTTTTTGCAGTCGTACCCCATGGCGCTGTTTTCGCGGAGAAAGGCAACCAACGTCCCCTTCCCCATCGGCAGAATCGAGACTTCGCAGAGATTCAAAGCCGGATCGAGCCCGACCGTGACCGGGTCGCTCCAGCTCTCCCCGCCGTCGTCTGAATAACGCAGGAACTGGGCGAGCTTGCCGTTCACGTGATGGTGGGCCGAGATGATCCGGCGCCCGTTTTCAAGTTCGAGCAGCTTGTCGGGAACGATGCCGCAGAGCGGCGTTCCGACCGGTCCGCTCCAGCTCTCCCCGTCGTCGGCTGAAAAGTAGAGTACGTTTTCGGCCCGGGCCGCCCGGCTCTCCCCGCCGTCGGCCGGAATCCGATCGACGACAACGACGAGCCTGCCGTCCCGCAATCGGCTGATCCTGGCGCAGTTGTAATAGTAAGGAAGCCCCCGGGTCCCCTCCGTCAGCGGCCGTTTCGGAGACCAGTGCCGCCCGCGGTCGCCGGAATCCGACAGCATGATGCGGGTGTAGTCGCGATTGCCGTGATGCGTGCACTCGCTGAAAACGCAGACCAGCTTGCCGGAACCGGTGAGCACAACATCCGGCCACGCTTCGTACATGGCCGGATCGTTACTGATGGAAAATTTCTGAATCATGGCCGATCTCTCCTGGGTTTACCATAAAGTATACCACGGTCCGGCCGATTCGGCAATCATACAAATGCGTTTAAAATAATACTTTTTTAACAAGCTGCGGCGTTTCCGCCCCTACCGTCTCCGCACATCGCCGGAGTATGGTAGGGACGGGGGCGCGGCTCAGTCGAAGACGACCAGCGGGAAACGTTCGAAATTCTTCCATTCGCTGACGCCGGGCGCGAGCTGGATGAACCCTTCCCGGAGATTCCCGTCATTGTCGTTGATCAGCAGATTGAACCGGATTCCCTCGGTCAGCATGCGGTCGTCGAGGCCGAAGGCGTCGAGCTTCAGCCGGGCACGGTAGGCGGTTCTCCTGCCGGCTTCATCCCGGTGCGTCGTCAGCGTGATCGCCTTTGCGGCGGCCTTCGCGTCAAGGCCGGACGGGGATTCCCAGACAAAGCTGTCCGGCCTGCCGTTGTCGAGACGGGCCAGTCCGATCTTCCAGGCGCCGCTCCGGCCCGGAACGACCAGGGCGAACTGAATGCCGTCCCCCTTCCAGATGCCGGTCCCCTGCTCCTTCTGGACATGGACGTCGTCGGAAACCGCGGTGTAAAGCTCCAGCACGCCCGGTTCGCGGCGCAGGAAGATTGCGGCGGAGAGGTCGTCTTTCCCCTGCCAGACCAGGTCGCGCAGACTCGGGTCGCCTTCGCAGAAGGAGACGACCTGTTCCGGCCGGTCGAGCACGAAATCCGGCTTCCGGCGGTACTTGCCGTCTCCGGCCGGAATCCGGGCGGCGGGGCGGAGAGGCACGGCCAGCGTACCGGAAAACGGCGTTCCCGGGATTTCATAGTCGAGCCGGACGGCCCCGGCCTTCGAGCCGCGCCGGGTCAGCCCGGTGAACTCCAGCGTCTTGCGTTCGCCGGGAGCGAGCGTGACAGCCGCCTCGCCCGGAGTGACGGCAACACCGTTCTCAGGCACAAACCGCAGCTTGAACTCCGCCCGCCTCGCCAGCGGATTCGCCACCGTCGCCGCCAGCCGGAACGGCTGCTCCGGAACCGCCGCGCCCGCGGTGAAGGTGAACGGCGGCTCCCGCAGTTCGGAGCGGGCGGCTTTGACCAGGCGGATGACCATCGGCTCGGCGGTGATCCCGGTCAGCACGGCGCCGTCCGAAAGCGTGAGCGGCGTCGCATTGCCCATCATATCGATGCGTTCCGCTCCGGCAGCATCGGTCGAAACGGCGATGATTCCACCCGCCCGGTTCGCCTCGTTCCAGACCGCCAGCAGCCGGTCGCCGCCGTTCTCGAAGACGAAGCCGTCACACCCCTCCGGCAGCTCAAGCTCCCCGATGTATTTCGCGCCGCGGAAGTACCGGGCCAGCATATGATAGACACTGAGCACCGGCTTGGCCTGGAAATCGGTGGTCAGCAGCCCGAAATGGTGTTCCGGGTCGTTCGGCGCATAGCCGTCGTTCCGCAGGTCGTACCAGTTGTAGCCGACCGCGCCGCGGCTCCATGAGAACAACAGTTTCTTGAACAGCGCAGCGGCCTGCTCGCGCTCGGTTCCACCGATGGCGCTGACGGCGGTTTCGTTCGCATACCACGGAATCTGCACACCGGCCTTTTCCCGCAGCGGCAGCAGCCGTTCGTCGATCTGGCGCGCATAAGTCGCGTAATTCGCATGTCCGTGATAGGCGTGGACATCGAAGAATTTCCAGCCGTCGCGCATCGCCTTGAACTGAAAATCGGGGTCACGCCGGCCGGGATGGCTGCCGAGCCCGGCAAAACCGCCGGTAAAGATGACAAGCTCCGGATCGGTGCGGCGAATCGTTTCGCTCGCCGCCTTCGCTAGATCGAGATAGTCCTCCACGCCGAAGTGGCTGAAGGCGTAGAGGTCCGGTTCATTCCAGATCTCCCAGATCCGGATGCGGCCCCTGAAGTGTCTCGCGGTGGTCTCGACATAGCGCTTCCACGCTTCGAGCTCAGGTTTCGCGCGGCTCCAGGCGTGATAGCTCGGCGCGTTCCGGGTCTCTTCCGGAGCGGCCCAGCGGGCGCAGAAGCCGAACATCCCCTGCACTTCGATGCCGTACCGGCCGAAGAGATCGACGATGCGGTCGAAGCGGTCGAAATCGAAACGTTCCGCCGTCGGCTGAATCTGGCTCCAATCAACGCCGGACCTCAGATACCGCACTCCGAGCCGGGCGGCCGCCTGCGCTTCGAGTTCCTGCTCCCCCGCCGCCCAGCGGTTCGGGTGCGAACACACGCCGAATGCAAAGTCGCCCTTCCGAGGCCGGTAGGGCGGGAGCTCCGGCAGAACGGCGAAACCGGCTTTGCCGCCTTGCGAATCCCCGCCGGAACGAATCGTCCAGTCGATCGTCCAGTGGCCGTTCAGCGGCAGCTTCTCCGCAACGTCGAACACCGCGCTTTCGCCGGGCGCGAGCGTCTGCTCCCGCCGGAACGGAAGGGAGGTGCCGTAAAAAGCGGTCAGTTTTCCTTCGAGGACGAACGGCAGCGGCCGATCCGCGCGATTGGTCACCCGAACCCGCACAGGATCGCCGGGAGAGAACAGCGCGAGGCGCGCCGGGAGATCGAGCCCGACCTCGAACGCTCCGGCCGGAGCGGTTTCGGCGAGAAGCGCGGCATTGTGAAGCGTCAGGTCGACGCCGCTGCCGTCGGAAACCAGCTCGATGCCTTCGAACTTCACCGCGCCCTTCCGGTCAAGAGCGATCCGGCAGAGGTTGTCGCCCGGGACAAGCGGAACGACTTCCGTCTTGAATGCGGCGCCGTCGGCGGTGCCGAGCAGCCGGATACCAGCCTTGCCGGCCGAATGGAGCGTGCAGCGGATCGCCGCGCCGGCGGGAGAGCGGTGAAAGACCAGCGAAAATTTACGTTCGCGCAGAATGATGTTCCGGGCGTTTCCCCGGACCCGCATGCCCGGCTCCGCCGGTTCGGCCGTCCCCTTGCCGGAATAGAACGAATTGTTGTAAAGCTCATACCGGTCGAAGCCGAGCCACGGGAACTCCGCCGGAACGGCAGGACAGACAGCCGGCAGAAGGCAGAACAGAAGAGCGAGAAAGCGCATAATGAGATTCCTTTCCGGGTCAATACAGATAGAGTTCCCACGCCACCTTCTGCGGGGTGACGAATTCGACATGCAGATCGAACATCAGCGCATTCTTGCCGTCATGCCGCAGATCGGGAAACGTGTCGCTCGAAACACCCATGTAATACCCGCGGTTGCGGATCGACGGGTGCGTATAGCCCTTTTCATTGGTCAGGTGGCGGCCGAGTTCGCTGACGAAGATGATCTTGCTGTTCGCAAAACGCGGCGAACGGGTTTCGGGGCGCACCATATAATTCGATGTCGTGGTCGGGGCGGCATCCACGCACTGCGACGGCTTGAAGCCGAAATTCTGCGAGAGATAGCTGAAGGCGTTCATCGCGTACGAAACCGTGTCGGAAAGCCCGTTGCTGCCGTAAACCACCTCGGTGGCTTTGCAGAACAGCGCTCCCTCCCGGGCGACTTCAGTCGCCCGGGTCCAGTCGGCCGGCACCTCGTGGCTGCCGAGGTAGGGGCGGATGCGGTGATACCAGCGCTGCTGGTTCCGCGCCTCCCCCTGCGGCTGGTCGGCGGGCGGAAAATTCTGCTGGTCGCCCGCGTACATGGCGAGCGCGGCGCCGATCTGCTTCAAATTGTTGATGCAGGCGGTTTTCGTCGCGGAAGAGCGCGCCTTCTGCAGCGCCGGCAGCAGCATGGCCGCGAGAATCGCGATGATGGCGATGACGACAAGGAGTTCGATCAGGGTGAATGAATTGCGTTTCACGATACGGCTGCCTTTCCTGGTTTCAAGTTGATGTCGGCGACACTTTTATATTCGAGAATTTCGGGTTTGATGCTGATCTGGCAGGGAGACGCAAGGTCTCCGCAAAGCTGGCGGTCGATGATGTCGAGAACGGCGGCGGCCTGCTTCGGCAGCGGAGAATCGACCGAGCTGATGCGCGGCGTCTCATCCGGAATCGAGTCGAAACCGTAACTCAGCAGGCTCAATCTGCCGGGGACGTCGATTCCGCGGCGCTCCAGGAAGGCCAGCGCCTCCCGCGCGGTGGCATAGCTGCAGACGAAAAGGGCCGAGATGCCGCTGCCGGCGATTTCACCGCAATTGCGTTCGAGATAAGCCCGCGTCTGGATGCAGGAATCGACCCCCTTCCGGATTTCCGCATCGAAAAAGCGGACCTCGCAGCCGAGCGTGGCGGCGCAGAGCCGCAGCGTCTCGGTCATGGTGGAAAGCGTGTAGCTGCGGCCTTCGCTCAGCAGGACGCCGATCCGGCGATGCCCCTTGCGGTAGAGATAGTTGGCGGCGGTCATGCCGGTCTCCATCAGGTGCGAGCCGACGCACTTGATGTTGAATACCGGCAGCGTCGAACGGCAGAGCACGACCGGACGCACCGAGCTGGTCAGAATCTGAAGCTGTTCGGCCGTGAAGCTGTCGAACCGGATCGGATCGAGAATCACCGCATCCGCTTCGAAATCAGGAAGCTGCCGATAGATGTCCGCATCGACCGGATAGCGGACCACCTCGCAGCAGTAGCCGCGCGAAAGCGCCTCCCCGGTCATGCCGCGTTCCATCGCTTCGATCGAATGCGAGGGCCAGTCCGGGCGCAGATAGAGAATCCGCGCGCCTTTTTTCGGAGTCGCGTCGCGAATCACGAAGCTGCCGCGGCCGACATGGGAGGCGATCAGGCCGTTCCGCTGCATCCGCTTCAGGGCCGGAGCCGCCGTGAACTGGCTCACACGATACTCGCTCATGATCTCGCGCAGGGTCGGAAAGCGGGCGCCGTCTCCGAGCTGGGAGGCCCGTTCGGCCAGCAGCCGGTACAGTTGTTCGGACTTCGAAGTTTTATTCATACTTGAATCCTTTTCCGATGCAATAGAGCGAAATAAAAAAGCTGATTGCATCTTTTCCCGGATAAATTGCATTGTTTTAAGATACATTCTGATTTTATTATGATCGATTCCACCCCGAATGTCAAGAGCCGTCCCGAAAAAAATCGTAATTTTATCTTTTCCGGAGGAGAATGCGGCATTCTCCTCCGGGAATATCCAACCCGGTGCCGTTCAGAATCAGGCGGAACGGCCGGCTGCTCCGGGCGGTGAGCATGCCGTTTTCAACGATGAGGTCGGCAAGCACATCGCCGAAGCGGTAATTGCGGACGCCGATCCTTCCCTTCACCTTTTCCGGCAGCGACCAGTTGAGGGTGCGGGCAAATGCATCCGCTTCCCAAAGGCCGATCACGTTTTCGAGGTAGAGCGAAATCGGGCCGAGTGCCGACCAGCCGCAGAAGCCGGGACGGACAACCCGGCCGTTTTCGTCGCACGAACGGGCCGGCTCCGGCGCATTCGGCGCATAACACTCCCAGACGGTGTGCGGCTCGTACTCGGCAAAGGTCCGGTACTGATGCTCGAGGATTTTCCGGGCACAATCCCGGGCCAGTTCGAATTCGCCGTATTTTTCCAGAGCCTTGACCGCCATATAGGCAGTGGGCAGCCACAGCGAACCGCGCCAGTAGCAGCCGTTTTCAGCATTGAAATCGGCATCGTTCCGGGCGAGAGAGAGCAGCGGCAGCGGACCGCCGAGCCGTTCCGGCGTCATCGCGAAAGCGATCATCCGGCCGACCTGTTCCGGCGTCGCGATTCCGGCCAGCACCGGCCAGAATGAAGCCGGCGTCACAACCTTGTAAAAACTGCCGTCTTCCCCGTCGATGTCATAATAAAAGCCGTCCTCTTCGCACCAGTAACTGCGGTTAACGGTTCCGCGAAACGCTTCGAACCGCCCCTGCCACACGGCGGCAAGCTCTTCCTCTCCGATCAATCCGGCCAGCGCCGAGATGCAGGAGGCGGAGAGCGCCTGTTGTGAAATCGCATCGAGCCAGAACATCCGCGGATTGTTCGGGCGGGGCATCGATGCACTCGGCCCGGTCCGGCCGCGCGGGGTATTGTCCATGCCGCTCGCCCCGCCCTCCCACAGATATCCCCCGGCCCGCTTTCTCCAGAAAGTCGGAGTGCCGGCTGCCGGAGGCCATGCGGGTCCGGTCAGATTTTCAAGCCACTCGAAATGCTTCTGCAGAAAACGCTTTTCCAGCAGCAATTCACGCAGATGTTCCCGGTCGCCGGTCATCAGCGCATTCTGAAGCTCGGCCCACGCGAAAAGCGGCGGATTGTCGGCGATGCAGATTTTGATCTCCGCCGGTTCGCCGATCGTTGCTCCGGTCCACTCCGGCGCATTGCGGGCGATGACCTGCGGCAGGCGGCGGCCGCCGTACAGAGGCAAATAGAAATTATTCAGGGTTTCGACGCCGGGAAAACAGTTCGGCGCATATTTGCAGAAAAGGCTCATGAAGCAGCTGTCCCAGATCCAGATGCGGACATCGCAGAACGCTTCGTCCATATAAGGAGTCTGGGGCATCCCCGGAAGATCCAGCAGATGATCGTGCGCCAGTTCCCAGGTTCGTTCATACAGCCGGTTATATTCGGGCCTTTCATCGAAAACCGGTTCCGGCACCTGCGACCGCCACTCCGCGTCAATGGAAAACTCTTTTCTCATCATTACGGTATCTCCAGCTCTGCAGCCAGCGGGAAATGGTCGCTGGAGGCCAGCCCGCCCTGAAAATCCTCGATAACCCGGAAAGACCTGACGCGAATTTCCGGCGTCACCAGCAGATAATCAATCGGCTCTGAATATTTACGTCGTGCGGGATCGGATTCGTAACCGTGGAAAGTACCTGACGGCCCTGCCGCCAGCTCCGCCCGGAGCCGGGCATCGCGCAGCTTTTCGCTGGCCAGAAGCACCGGTTTGTCACCGGGAAAGGAGTTGAAGTCTCCGGTCAGAATGGCCGGATATCGCCGAAGATACGGCTTGAGCCGTTCCAGAATCAGCGCAATGCCGTTTTCTCTGGCTTCCGGGCTGATATGGTCCAGATGGGTATTGGCGAACAGGAACTCTCTTCCATTCCGGCGGTCTCGGAACAGGCCGTAGGTGCAGATACGCGCACAGGCGCTTCCCCATGATCGGGAACCGGGAGCTTCCGGTGTCTCGGAGAGCCAGAACGTGTTTTCCTTCAGACAGTCAAACCGTTCCGGGTCGTAGAAGATGCAGGAATATTCACCGCCGCCTCCGGCCTCCCGGCCCCGGCCGATGCAGCGATAGCCGTTCTCGCTTTCGATCGTTGCGATCTGGGGAACCATCGCCTCCTGCGCTCCGAAAATATCGAATTTTTCGCGTTTCAGCAGCGCAACGACACGCGGCCCCCGATTGGGCCAGTCGTTCGGCGCGACATCCTTTCCCAAATACCGGAGGTTGTAGGAACCTGCTTTCAATTTGAGCGTTTCCCTGCCTTCCCCGGCACACAGCGAAACAATCGCCATCCCCATAAATAACAGACCAAGAAATTTCATTTTCACCTTTCAACCATTGATTTACCGTTACCAGCGGAAATACCCGTAAGGATCGTCCGCCGCTTCCGGGATATCCGCATAAAAGCTCTTGCCGGCAGCTCCTTTCAGAAACGGAAGGTTCAGAATGCCGCCCTGATGTTCGGTATCCACACAGCGTATCGCCAGAACATTCCTCCCGGTTTTCAGCACTCCGGCCGGAATCCTGTACTCCCGGGTAATCCAGCGTCTTTTTTCACCGGTTTCGGAACCGATCGGAATTCCATTGATCCAGACGTGCGTCTCCTGGTTGATCGAACCGAGAAAGAGTTCATCCAGCCGTTCTGCCAATCCCGGCGGCAGCGTGAATTCCAGCCGGAGCCAGAAACGTCCGTTACCGCGCGCCAATTCGGGAAATTGCTCCTCGACCCAGCCGGGAACCCGTACCTTGCGCCAGTCGCGTCCCGGGCGGAAACTCGCTTTCTGCCATCCCTGCCGCTCCCCCCTGTCCTGCGGATCGGCGCACAGCTGCCAGCAGTCATTCGGCAGTTCGAATTCCCGCCGTCCCGCGGTCCGGTCAAGCATCGCGAAGAATCCGGAGCGGTAAGCGGCTCCGAGATTCGCCAGCAGCCGTGACGCCAGATAAGCAGTCCGGCGTCGCGTGGTACGGCAGCTGAATTCCGTTTCGGAAAATTTCCACGGCGGCAGCTGCATGGCAATGACGCACCCTTTTCCTATCTTTTTCCGGCTGAGCATCCGCCCGCCCGGCGAGTCCGGAGAAAAGGCATCGAACCGGACTTTCCCGCGCCAATGCAGCTCCGCATTGCCGATGCCCGCAAATTCCGGAATCTTCGCCAATCCCGGAATATAGTCAGAATAAAATTCTCCGTTTTCCGTTTGGAACTCCCCGGGGAAAGCGCGGTTCAGCTCCTCCGCGGAAAGTCCGAGCGCGAGAATATTCATCCCCGCCGCAGCCAAATCGGAAAGCTTTTCGCCGGCTCCGCCCGGCCCCACCACCAGCAGGGCGTTTTCCGGCAGCGAGGCGGCATCGCAATACGGCGCAAATGGAATGTGCAGCGCTTTCAGCAGAGCACTTCCGGCCTCGTCACCGGAATAAAAGACCGTCCGTCTGGCGGCCGGCTCGTAACGATCCAGGTCAACCAGCGCCTGAGCCAGAATTTTTCCCGCTTCCGGATCAGATTCCGTGCGCCCCGAAACCGCGTATTGGCAAAGCATGACACAGCCGCGTCCTTCCGTCAGGCGCAACAGCGGCGCATACTGCAGATCGAATCCGCATGAAGCCGCAGGCAACCAGTCTCCGATCTGCGGTTTTTCCACAACGACATCGGCAAGCGAGCCGCGATTTCCGGCGCGCCAGGGACGAGTCCGACGGAAAAAGTTCGCATTGACCAGCGGATAATTGCTTTCAAAATCATCGGTTCTGCGATAAAACGGCAGCATCGTGGAGCTGCCGCGCCAGTCGTGCAGCTTTCCGCCGTCGGGCAAGAAGGCTTCGCGCATTCCGAATTCCACACAGCGCAATCCGATACGGCGGAGTTCTTCCGCATTTTGTTCCAGCAGCAGGAGTTTAAGCCCCGACTCCAGCCGCCCGGAAAGCTCGAACGGGAAATCCTTCAAGCCATTCCGGCCAATCACCAGCAATTCCACACCATCAAGATTATGCCGGTTCGCAACTCGGCGGAACGGCACGCCGAGTTTCTGCAGCAGCGGCGCCGCGCTTCCTTCCGGGTCATACAGGCCGACCTGCGACCTGAGCCCCGCCGCGGATGGTGCCGCAAAGAGGTCGAGAGCAAAAGAATCTTCCAGCTTCTCCCCGGAGGGCAACTTGAATTCCGCCCGGAGGACGGCCTTCCCGACAGTATTCTCCGGTACGGTAAATTCCAGAGGGATATCCGTCCTGCCTCCCGGTGGAACGATTGCGCTGCCCGTTCCGGAAAATCCGAATTCCGGCACACTCCAGTTCCAGCTGATTTCCGCGTCATGACGGGAGTCGTTCAACAGTTGCAGACTTTTCCGAATGGTTTCTCCGGGATGGAAATTGTGGCCGTTTTCCGTAAAATCGCCGACTCTGCCCGCAATCCGGCAGAGAAATTCCTGAAAATTCTTCCGAACCGTCTCTCCGGCGACATTCAAACGGAACTTTGCAACAGGATTGTTGATTGCCTCGCCACGGGATTCAATCCGGTCCGGAACCAGGCCGGGCCGTTTCAGGTTCTCGAAACGTACCGGATTATCCCGGTCCGCCTCTCCCCGCGAAAGCCAATTCCAGAGCTGTGCCTGATCCCACGGCAACAGCCCGGAAATACCCCGGGCGCGAAGATTCGGGAAATCCTTCGAAGCAAACCATGCGCGCACCCGCCGCACATCCTCAATCCAGGTCAGGTTGCCGTTGGCGCCGAGATCATAAAAGAAAGCCGGGCGATTACCGGAAGTTTTCGCAGCCTGAAGATCGTACAGCGAACGCTTCGCCTCCTCGAAACGATAGGCCTCCTCGCCGAGAATTGCCGCATTGTATTCGTTCACCCACAGGCACTGCAATACTTTGCTGTTCCAGATGAATTCCGGACCGCGCCAGCTCGACCAGCTTGCCACATGCGGCATGCCCCATTCGACAAAAAATACCGGCATGGTTCCGTTGTTTTCCCACGGTTCCAGCCAGTCACCCCGTTCCTGGCGCGGCACCCAGTTCAGATAACAGTTCAAAGAACAGACGTCCCCGAAGTTGCCGCTTTCATGGTGGTAGACCGGACGGGAAGCATCGAATGTCTTGGCGGTTTTCTCCGCGATGCGTCCCTGTTTCCTGACCGGCAGGGCGACATACCGTTCAGGACGATAGTCATTGCCGAGCCGCAGCGGATTCAAGTCCCCCATATAGCCGAGCCGGTTATGGTTCATCACGTACATGATCACGCCGGGAATATTCTGGAAACGCCGGATCAGATGTTCCGTCTGCCGCCGGTACTCCGCCAGGTTCGCGGGATTCTCCAGATCATTGCCGAAATCTTTGATATGCGGCAGCGTCAGGGAAGTGAGCATGCCGCGCTCCGAAGTATACCGGTGAAACCCCGCCGGATATGCGAAAACTCCGGGGGCGAAACTGTAATTCCAGCCGATCAGGAAATTCGCGCCGAACTGCCTGGCCGCCCTGACCATATGGTCGATTCGTCCGGCGGAACCGAGGTCGGCTTCCTGCGGGGCGGAAGTAACCAGCGCCCGGAGATGAATCTTTTTGCCGTTAAGATAAAAATCGCGTCCATCGATGGAAAACTCCCTGAAACCGAATTCCTGCGGCAGAAAACGGTCGAGAATCTCACCTCCGGCGGAAAACAGCTTCACATCGGCGACGTAAAGATTCTGCGGAGTATCGATATCCCAAAGTTTCGGATCATTCCAGAGGCCGCCGAAGGAATGGCGGATATGTTCACCGTCTTTGACGGCAAAAGGCTCCGAGGCAAATGTCCGTACCACGTTTCTCCCTTCGGAAACCTCCGCTTCCAGGCGGTACGTTCCCGCCGGAAGCGTCACGAAACCGGTATCGAAAGTGATCCTGCCGCTTTTGACGGAGGTAATCACATGCACGTCGGAAATTGCGGCGGCCAGCGGCAATGACTCCAGATAGAGGTCGCCGCAAATTCCCCGGTTCCGCAGGTTCGATTTCAGCTTGACCAGACGATCATGCCCCATATATTCGAGTTGTTCTTCCGGTTTGGCGCTGACCAGCACCGCAAGCGTATGATGGCTGCCCGGCAGCAGTTTGCCGGTCAGTTCGAGTTCACCGCCGGGATAATAAAGCACTCCGGCTTTCACACCGTCGACAAACACGATGCCGCAGGATTGGATCAGATCGGCCGAAAGCCGGATGCGCCGCCCCTTCCACTCTTCCGGCACATCGATTTCCCGCCGATACCATGCGGAATTCAACTCTGCCGCCTTGAAGCGCGAAAGGACCTCCGGCTTCAGATAAAATGACATGCCGTTCGGTTCCGTCGGCCACGCTCCCGGCACCTTGAACCACCCCCAGCCGGTTTCCGATCCCGGAATTTTTTCGAGTTCATCCGGCGCAAGCACCGGATGAAACTCCCACAAACCGTTCAGAGAAATCCGTTCCCGGGTCGGCGTCGTTTGACGCCAGGCATCACTAAGTGTCATCAGCCGACTGCGCGACATCCCATCGGGACAAGGCATATCGAAAGATTCGGCCACTTTGCCTCCATCGGCAAAACCGGTCTGACACCAGAGGAGCAACGCTGCCCACAACAACTTTCCGTATCGCTTCAAAACCATCTTTTTCCCATGCACGTTTTCTGATCAGAAACGAACGCTCACATCGCTCCAACCCGGTTGCCAGAATGCCCAATTCCGCACATATTCGTTGGTAACCCAAATAAGGTCAGGCTTCTCGTGCCGAGCGACATGTCCGTCAAAAAACGAAATATTGAAGTTCAGCCTGTGACGGTAGGCAACTGAAACATTCGCCGGGTCCTTGCATTCCCCGATTGAAGCATAGTTGGCGCGGGTAGTCCAATTCATACCAAACAAAGTCTCCGAACGCAATCCATCGAGGAACATGAATTTTCGGGAAGGAGCGGAACTCCGGGAGACAGGAATACTGCGTACGGAAGGCCCATCATTCCAATTGGAACCGAAGGTGTCATTCAGCGTATAGGAACGTCTGATCGCAGAAAGGCCGTTTTCTTCCGGTTTTATAGCTCCGAAAGAGTCAGGGCAGAGCAACTTTGTCGGCCAGAGAGCCAACCATCCTTCAATTTCCAGATTGACGCCGGCCTGTCGGGCAAACGATTCATTGAACATCCAATTTGACTTATCCGTACCCCTCACATAAACGGGAACCATGTAATCATCAAAATCACCCGCATATAAGAGATTGGCGGCAGCAAGCGTTTTCAGGTTGTTTTTGCAGGTTGAATCCCTGGCGCTCGCCCGCGCTTTATTCAGCGCCGGGAGCAGCATGGCCGCGAGAATCGCGATGATCGCGATCACGACGAGAAGTTCAATAAGCGTGAAATTCCGGTTTCGTTTCATCGATTTGTCCTTTCTGTAAAGTAGTATCGGAGGAAGTTTCCCGCAGCAGCACGGAAAGCAGCCGGCGGTTGAATTTTTCGGGATCGGGCAGCCGGACGGCGACGGTCACTTCGCTGCCGCCGGCCGAGCGGCGGAGAAAGCCGTCCGGAGTGACTTCAAGCCGCATCCTCTCCAGTTCGGCGCAGCCGGGAGAGACCGCCAGAGCCACCGCCGCCGTGTCGTAAAGAATGCTGCTTTCCTCCGGCGGAGACGCCTCGCCCCAATATCTCCGCCAGAGCGCATACTGTTCGACAATCAAACGCGGAACCGGCTGCGGCGAATCGAGAATCCGGCGGAACTCCTCCCCGCGGAGCCGGATCGCGCCGCAATGGTCGAGCGGCGTAATCAGGAATTCACGCCACTTCGAACGGAAAAGACGCCGGGAGGCGGCGAGGTCGAGCGCAACGTTGTACTCCGCCACCGCGCCGGGCCTGCCGCCGTGCTGCCGGTCAATGGAGCCGAGCATCGCCGTCAGCCGGACCCGTTCCGCCAGCTCCGGACGCCTCGACGCCAGCTCGGCGAGATTGGTGGCCGGAGCGATTCCGATGATTGCGAGGCCGGATTCCGCCTCCATCAGCTCCAGCGCTTTGCCGATGCCGTCGGCATGGATTTCGCCCGGATAATCGGCAAGCCGGAATCCCTTCACGTACTCGTGCAGCGTTTCCGGGGAACCGTCGTTCCGGGGAATTCCGATCCCGACCGGAACGTCGCCGTATCCGGCGTCGCGCAGGAACTTCGCCGCCACCCGCGCCCGGTATTCCGTGTCGCCGGTGGAAGTGAGAACCAGTTTCAGGTCAAGTTCCGGGCTGTTCAGCAGCTGCCCCAATGCCCAGGTGTCGTCGATGTCATTCCCGATGTCGGTATCCAGAATGACCGGTATTCTACGATTCATGGTCGATCCCCGTTCCTTTCTTTCCTGCCGATATTATAGTAAAATCGGAACGCATTCACAACCGGGAATCTGGTACAAAACGATAAATAAATGGGACAAATCGCCAAAAACGCTGGATAATGTGAAAAAATGCGCTATCTTCTCTCCATATGGAAGAATGCCGTGAACTGCCTCTGCTCTTTTATGCCTACCGGCGCAGGCTGGTAGGCAATGTCTCCGCGCACAGCCACGGCGGATGCGAGCTGATTTATCTCCTCCGGGGCTCCTGCCGGGTGGAGGGGCCGCTCGGCGTGCTCGCCGGGAGAAGCGGTCAGCTCCTAGTGATCCCTCCGGAAACCGTTCACAACCAGATCGATTCGCCGGATGAGAAAAATATTTTCTGCGTCTTTCAGGCACAGCCCGGACTCTTCGAGCAGCGCTGGCGGACAATCGACCTCGCGGGGGAAGCGTGGTGCCGGAGATGGCTCCTTGAACTGAGCAGCATGACCGAACGGAACGACTTCGAAGGAGCAAACGCCATTCTGCTCGGACTCCTGCTGCGGCTCTCCGCATTCGAAAAAAAACGCGCGGCAGCCGAGCACCTGCATCCCGGGCTCCGAAAAGCGCTGGCCTTTATCTACAACAATTTCTCGCGCCGCATCTCAGTGGAACAAATCGCCGAAGCGAGCGGAATCAGCGTTTCGCTGCTGCGGAAGCTTTTCGTCGATTACTGCGGAGCTTCGCCGGTACGCTATCTGCAGGACCTGCGGATTTCACGGGCGGAGGAGATGTTGAAAAGCCCCGGGCTTTCGATTTCGGAAATTTCCCTCAGATGCGGCTTTGAAAATCCCGGCTACTTCATTCGCCTCTATCGCCGGAAATACGGCGCTCCCCCCGGGCGCCGCCGCCGCCCGGCAAACTGATGCGCTCCCGCGAACGCGGGAGCGCATGGAGGGATTCTCAGCGTTTGTAGAAATTTTTGTTGAGGCTGTTCGGGTTATCTTCCCAGTGCGCCACAACATATTGCCAGGGCTGCGTTTCGACATGTCCGTCAAAAAATGAAATATTGAGACGGTCGCCGTGGCGATACGCAATCGTGCCTCCGGTGGACACCACTTCCCCTTTGGTGTAATAACCATTGGTGGCGGACGGGTTCGGAGTGTAGACCAATTTATCCGTCGCATCCATCCAGAATGCGCTCTGGCTCGGCCTCGTGATTTTGTTCAGCTTGAAAGCACAAGGCGTGGAACCGTCGCCCCATATATCGGCATACGTAAAGCCGTAACAGTTCTGGGCATATCCCCTCCCCCGGGTTGCCTGCTGCGCGGCGACGGAAACCGGACACAGCAGACCGTAGCGGTAGGAGTTGTCTTCCCTTTCCGGCGGATAAGAGCCGGGCCGCTCGTTCAGCAGTTCCCGAAAGGCGTCATTCTCATAGAATCTTCCGTATTTCGACGGACCGTTGCTGGGAACCCAGAACTCATCGTGGTTTCCGGCATAAAGCCCGCCGGCCAGGGCATATTGCTTCAAAATATTGATACAGGTGATCTTCTTCGCCGTATCGCGCGCCCGGTTCAGGGCCGGCAACAGTATGGATGCCAGGATCGCAATGATCGCAATGACAACCAGAAGTTCAATCAATGTAAACCGATTCGTCTTCATTCGGCACCTCCTGCTGATGATTGGACTTTTTCGTTACGCTTGAAATATTTCAGCAAAACCTCCCGGCGCGGAGTCGTTCCGGCCGGTTTCATTGTCTGCGGGTTGTCGCCTTCATGCTCCAAACTCCAGCCGTTCCATTCCCGGAAAGCGTGGTAACTCCAATCCCAGCCGAGTTCCTCAAATACCTCGATGCAGTCGTTCAGGTATTTCTCCGCTCCCGGCGCCCAGGCGATGGCGGAAAATTCACCGACGTAGATTTTGCAGTTATGGCGCTTCTGAAATTCAATGACCGGTTTCAGCTCCCTGCGGATTCTCTCCCGGTCCCACATTTCCCCGTCGATTCTGCCGGGATAAGTGACGACCGGCCCTTCCCCCGCCAGGCGCTGATGCGTGAAGCTGTGCGGAGCGTACATATGGACTTTATAAATGATGTTATCCATGGCCAGCGGGGAAAGATAAGCGAACGTCTCCGGTTTATCCGCCATATTGGACTCGATCATAATCGGAGTCCGCCCGTCGATTTTCCGGACGGCTTCGGCAGCCCGGCGCTGCAGATTCCAATAATCATATCCCTCCGGGGCCGGAACGGACTGAAGAGGCTCATTGACCAAATCATAAGCGTAAAGCTGAGGATGGTCCTTGAAGCGGGAAGCGATCCGTTTCCAGACTTCGATAAAGTGATCGCCGTATTTTTTCTCGGCGAACATCCGCATATTGCTGTTCAGATTACGTCCGCCGGGGAGGCAGTGCAGATCAATCACGAATTTGATGCCGGCCTCCTTCGCCCAGTCCATCGCCCGCTCCAGATCATCGAGTTTGCCGTTCAGCCATCGGTCATACTCTTCGAGATCAAGCTCCGTGCCCACCTTGCCCCAGTTGCGCGACAACTGGGCGCGAATCAGGTTGACGTTCCACTCTTTCAGCGTCCTGATGTCCTCGTACCTGATGGTTCCCGGAGACATCACGCCGCGCAGGCGGCAGTGGCCGGCGATTTCGGCCGGGTAGCGCACCTTCCAATCGAGATTGACGCGCTGTTCCGGCGTGAAAAGCGTTCCCACCTGAAGCGTGGAAAGGTCGAATTCCACACGGCCGTGGCTGTTCTGCAGCCCCATGATCAGCGTACCGGACGTGGCGCCGGCAGGAAACGTTTCTGAAAATGACGTCCACTGCCAGCCGTCGCTGTCGCCATACATGCCGTTGCCGCCGGGCCAGCGGAAATCACTTTCCGGCGACGGCTTATATTTCAGCATGAATTTGATCCCGTTGTAGGCTTCGGGCGGCCTGGACACGCCGATGCTGCGATATTTTACCAGAAAAGTCACTGTTTTTCCCCGATACGGAGTCATATCGACGACTCTCTCCATACAGCGCTGCTGCGTGCCTTTCCCGGCCGGAACGTCTGTGATCAGAACATTCCCTTCCGCACGGCTGAATTCATCACTGGCACGCCAATCGGACGGCCGGGAGAGATCAGGGCCGATCGCGCTGACTCGGGCCTCCGCTCCCCGCGTGCCGAGCACCGCCAGCATCAGGGCGGCAAGAATAACGGTTGTTTTTCTCATGGAACTCCTTTCTGATGAAATAAAATGATCAGGAATGACACTCGGCGATGCTTCTGTCGCCCGTCACCGCGGCGGCGAGCAGCTCCGTAACAACCGGCAAGTCCCGCTTCCGCACTGCCGAAAGCAGGGCGCGAACGGCACGGCTCCCCAGCTGCCAGTCATCCGGCACACAGCGGACCAGGGCGCCGTCCCGTTCCTCTTTCGCGGAATCGAAACAGGCCAGCGAAATATCCCGCGGGCAATATACGCCGTAATTCGCCAGTTCGTTCCTGACGGCAACGGCACTGGAATAGTTCAGAGTGACGATGATGCCGGCACGCTCTGCGGAAGCCATGTATTCCCGAACGAACGGAAGGGCGAAATCCCCCTCGAAAGGTTTCCGCCGGCAGGAAAGGATATCCCGCGAAGAGAGTTCGAATTCGTCGAAAGCATCTTCCATCCCCCGCTTGATCTCTTTCCGGACAAAACCGGCGGACTGCCCGTCCAGAAAGACCATTTTCCGGTGTCCCGCCGCCAGAACCTTCCTGGTGATGATGCGCGCGGCGTTCCGGTAATCGGACGAGATGAAATTCGCCTTGCCTTCAAGATTTTCAGGAATCGAGGAGACAAACACCAGCGGAATTCCCCGGGCCGCGACTTCCGCCCAATATGCTTCGTCCGCTTCCGCCCCCCAGACAATCAGCCCGTCCATATATCTGCTGCTGTGAAGCTCCAGGAACTCGCGGCTGTCGCCGATCGTCCGGCGGTTGGAAATGAACATCAGGCGATATCCCTCGCGGAACAGCTCTTCTTCAATTCCGCCGAGGATGCGGCAGAGATGGCGGTCTTCGAACGCACTGCCGGCTCCGGCAATCGGAGGCGGGACCACCAGGGCCACAACACCGGTCCGCTTGGAAAACAGCCGTTTCGCATTGATGTTCGGCGTATATTCCAGCTTCCGGGCGGCATCGAAGATCCGTTCCCGGATTTCCGGAGAAACACGGCAACCGGGGCTGGAATTCAGTACCTTGGATACGCTTCCGGGCGAGACGCCCGCCAGAGAAGCAACGTCGCGGATATTGCTGTTTGATTTTCTTATCACTGCGCCTGATCTCTCCCGATTACGATGAACATGTTTCTTATTATTCCATTATAATCAATCATAATATCATGATAACTAACAGTAAACATGTTTCTCTATATTTTAAAATATACCGACAATGGCGGAATATCAAGAGCAATCATCCGGAAAAAATGAAAATATATTCACGGAAGGCGGAAATGCGGCGGCACCGGAAAGGCACCCCGCCGCATCGCGGCGCATGAGCCGAGTCCTTACGATCCTTTCCGGCACAGGCGCGAGGCCGCAGGCATTCCGGATTTGACTGTTGTCTTGTTCCGCAGAACGATACGGAGTATCGCACAAGGACGCAAACCGAAGACCTGCCGGAAGCACGGAAACGGCTCCATGCCCGAATGCGATATCGTATTACTCGGAATCCGGCGTGGAACGGCTTTCCATCGCCTCCAGCAGCAGAACCGCATTCCAGTCGTTCTGCTTGAGTTCCCGCAGGATTCCGATCGTTTCGCGGCGGACGGTGCGGTCACGCAACAGCTGCGCGTAGCGGTCCGGGCGGCAGATGTGATCCTTGCCGAACGCGGCCCATGCGTTCCAGCAGCTGTTGTGCGTCTCCATGAACAGCGAGCCGATTTTGCGGCTCAGCTTCACGAGCTCCCGGTGCCGCACTCTGCCGAACAATCCGGAGAAGAACGCGAACGCCGCAAAGCAGCGCGATTCCGCCAGCAGGCCGATAAAGCCGTGCAGATGGGCGTAGCAGCGTTTCAGCGTCTCCTCGTCGGCGGCGGTGAAGTAGGCGTCGTTCTCCAGAAACGCGATGCAACTGTCGAAGGCCGCCAGACCGGAAACGCAATCGTCCGCACCCGGATCGATCAGCATCTGCCGGAGATAGGCGAACTCCTCGTAATCCGGCACACGTGCCGGGCATTCGTCCGTAATCAGCAGCAGCCGGGTGCCGGGCCGCAGCCAGTCCCGCTTCGAGAAGGCGTGTTCCCCGAGCTCCTCCGCCCGCCCTTCTCCGGAATCCCACGGCTGCGGGACAAAATAGCCGGTGACCCGGGCGCCGTCGGCGTCGTAGCCGGTGATGAGGCACCAGTCGTCCCCCGCAACCTGGAACGCCGGCACCGGAGTTCCCCGGTCGATCGACTGCACGACAAGACTCCGCATCCGGTCGGCCGGCAGCCCTTCGACCAGGCGGTATTCGAACCCGGCGAACGCCATGGTCCGGGCAATCGCCTCGTCGTCGCGGGCGGTTCGCAGCAGGTCGGTCAGAAGTTCGGGCCGGAACTCCGGGTCCCAGACCGTGCGGCAGTTCAATCCGGAGAGCGTCAGCAATTCATGATAAACCTGTTCGTGCATCTTCCGGTGCCAGTCGTAGTCGCGGCAGCGGCCGCAGCGGTCGCAGAGCTTCTCGGAACGGTTGCAGTAAAGCTCATCCTCGAATTCGTTCGGCTGCTTCAAATGCATATAAAGCGAACTGGAACACGAGACGAACCGGATCGACTCCGGGCCGCCCCACGGCGCCCCCACGGGCAAAACGCCGGATATTTCTTTTTTCACTTCATCTCCCTCGTATACCGCACAGACCGCGTGAAAATCATAATTCCGTATACTATATACCGTCTCCGGCCGGTTATCAACCCCCGGCGGGGAACATCCGGCGCAAATAGGGCGGTCCGGACGCGGCGGAACCATCCGTCCCGGGCATCCGGCCCCGGTGCGCCGCTTTTGACCCTACGAATGGTTAATTTTCCGAATTTCTTTCAAAGCGCTATTGACATTTCGCTGTAATTTTGGTATAATATTGGAAACTCTACGTAAGGTTCACAAAAAACACAGAACGGATCATGCAGAAACGAATCAGTCAGCGGGAGATTGCGCGGCTGGCCAATGTCCGGCAGGAGACGGTTTCGGCCGTCCTGAATCCGAACAGCCGCGGCAACACCCGGGTCAGCGCCGAGTCGCGCGAGCGCATCCTGAGGATTGCGGCGGAACATAACTACCGCCCGAACCTGCAGGCGCGCATTCTGCGCGGCGACAGCGGCAGCAACCTGGTCGGCGTTCTGATCAACGCGCAGATCAGCCAGTTCTTCTACGATCTGCTGCTCCCGCTCGAAGTCGAGCTGCGGAAGCGGCACAGGCGCATGATCATAGGCCAGCTCGGCAACGATGCGGCGGAGGCGGAGTCGGTGCTTCAGAACTTCATCGACTACAACCTCGACGGCGTGATCGTGCTGCACCACGACATCAGCGACGGCAGGCGGCTGTTCAACCATTACCTGCCGCTGCTGCCGGAGACCGTCTTTCTCGAAGTGCCGCCCGGAGTTTCCGGCGCCGCCGCCGTCTCGATCGATTTCGCCAACGGCGTGCGCGAGGCGGTCGCCCATCTCGCCGCCGGGGGACGGCGCCGCATCGCACTCTGCATGAATGACCTGCGCTTTCTCTCCATGCAGATGCGGCTCGAGGGGTACCGCCGGGGGCTCGAGGAGGCCGGCCGGCCGTTCGATGAATCGCTGATTTTCATCCGCGAGCCCCGGCCGGATTATACATTCGCGGAGCTGATTTCCGACGCGGTCGATCTGCTGGCGGTACGCGGAAAGGCCGACGCGGTGATCGCCGGCAACGACGAGTGGGCGCTCGCGCTGCTCCGCGAGATGAACCGGCGCGGGCTGCCGGTCCCCGGCAAAGTCGCGCTGGTCGGTTACGGCAACATCCTGAATATCTGCCGCTCCACCACACCCGAGCTGACCAGCATTCATCACGGCATGGAGGAGCTGGCCGCGAAGCTGGCAGCCGCGCTGGAGAAGCCGGGAACCCAGTTTCCTCCGGTGCTTTCGCACCTGGTGGTCCGCCAATCGTCGATCTGATCCGGCAGAATCCCGGACCGCAACGGATAAGAACCGGAAACCAAACGTTTCATTTTTCAGCCATAAGGAGAACCGAAAGCATGAGAAAGCGAAGTAAATTCACCCTGATCGAACTGCTGGTCGTAATCGCGATCATCGCAATCCTGGCTTCGATGCTGCTGCCCGCCCTGACCCGGGCGCGGGAGACGGCCCGGGCCTCCACCTGCCTGAGCAACCAGAAGCAGACGGCGCTGGCCATGCAGATGTATGCGTCGGACAACCGGTCGCAGATTTTCCTGAACTCCTCGGACAACCGCACCTTTGCGACTCCCCTTCTGGGTTTTCCGCTGATCGCGCCGACGGAACAGGCTCCGGGCTGCCCCTATCTGGGTACGATCAAAACGGCGGTCTGCCCGGTCGGCGGCATGTCGGAGAACGACCGGCTCTGGAACTATGCGACGCCGGAAAAATGGGTCTGGTTCCAGTCCACCTACGGAACCAGCCACCCCGACGATTTCACGGCGGAGGAGTACCTGAACGCGATGCGCCGGGTCAGGATCGGGGAAAACGACTATAATTTCGTCACGCTGAAAGGCGGCAAAATGCTGCCGCTGGCCGCCGACTCCTTCTCCAAGTGGCGGGAGGGCGGTTCGCCGTGGTATGTCATGCGCTCATGGGACTCCGACAACCTGTTTACCGCCCGGCACGGCGGCCGGGGAAACATCGTATACAGCGACGGACACGCGGCGGCGGCCTCCGGCGGGCAGGCGATCGAAGCGGGGTTCCACCACTACTTCGACGCGAATCTGGTCATGCGGGTCAACTGAGCGAGGGGAGTAAAATGAGACGATTCCTGATTCTGTTTCTCGCCGCCTGCACCGCCTGCGCGGCATGGGCGGCCCCCCGGATCACGCCGGACGGCGAAATCCTCTGCGGCCCCCTGCGGCTCCGGCTGGCATGGTTCGACGGCGAATGGCACATGACCGGGCAGGAGCGCGGAACGGTGTTCCCGGCGCCCGGATATCCGCTGGAGCAGCCGGAACTCTTTGAGCTGGAAGGAACCTTGCGGCTCTTCCACGATGCGGGGGAGCTCCGCCTGACGGAGAGAGTCGAGCTGCTGCCCGGCGCCCTGAAATACCGGGCCGCCCTGCGCGGAAAGCCGGGAATGCCCTGCCGCTCCGCCGCGCTGATTCTCGAACTGCCGGTCGCGGAATTCGGCGGAAAGACGCTGAAGGCGGACGGGCGGCCCGTCACGCTCGATGCCGTTTCCCCGGCGGCCGCCTATCCCGAACTCCGTGCGGAACGGATCGCAATCCCGCTGCCGGAAGGCGAGCTGGTCATTTCGGGAAAACTCACCGGTTATCTTCAGGATGAACGCAATTACGGCGGGAATTTCTATTCGCTGCGGCTCCTCGGCACACCGGAACCGGGAGCGGAAACGGCGTTCAGCTGGGAGCTGCGCTTCGACGGAATCGAAACCGGCGTCACCCTGCGGCCGGCAGACAAAGCGGAGATATTCCCGGTGGACATCAGCCGGGCGGCCAATATGGCATGGCGCGACGAAACCGCGGGAGACGGCAAGGGAGGCTGGACCGATCAGGGGGAAAACGACGTCCGGGACCTGACGCCCGGGCGGCAGGTTTTCTTCGACGTCCCGTTCGAACTCCTGGACCCCGATCCGGGCCGGAACGGCGGAAAAAGCTGTATGGTGTTCTCGGGCCCCGACCGCGAATATCTGCTCAAATCCGCCCGGATCGACGGAATCGGCAGGCGCGGCGAACGGCTGTATTTCCTGCATGCTCTGAGCTGGGCTCCCGAAGACGTCCGCACGGTCGCCACCGTCGAAGTCGCCTACACCGACGGCACCGCCGAACGGCTGGAGGTCAAATCCAACCGCGACGTCTGCAACTGGTGGAGCCGCGTGCGCGCCGACAACGCGCTGATCGCATGGCGCGGACGCAATCCGCAGTCGGAGACGACCCTCTATCTCTCCGGCTTCGCCCTCGATCCGGCCAGAACGGTCGAATCGCTGAAGCTGACGCCGGCCGGCAACGCGGTCTGGATGGTCGCCGGCATTTCGATCGGCGGCGAAGTGCCCGCCCTGCGTCCGCAGATCCGCCGGAAAATCACGGCGGGGAAGGAGTTCCGGCCGTTCGAACAGCAGTTCGAGGTGGAGAAGGATTCCGCGCTGGACTTTTCGTTTCTGAACCATGTTCCGGCCGGAAAATTCGGCCGGGTCGTCGCCGCAGGGGACCATTTCGAGTTCGCGGAACGCCCCGGCGAACCGGTCCGGTTCTACGGCGTCAATCTCTGCTGGTCCGCCCACGAGCTCACGCATGCGCAGTCGGACCTTCTGGCGGTGCGGCTGGCCCGGCTCGGCTTCAACAGCGTGCGGATTCACCACTACGACATGATGCTGACCGAACGGGCGCAGAACCGGCTGGAGTTCGACGCGGAACGGCTCGACCGGCTCGACTACCTGATCGCCAGGCTGAAGGAGGCCGGCATCTATGTGACCATCGACCTCTACACCACGCGCATACCGGCCCGGGAGGATGTGCCGGACATCGAAATCCGCAGCCTGCACGATTTTCGCGCCGCCCTGCCGCTGGTGCCGAGCGTCCGGGAAAACTTCAAGGCGTTCGCCCGGAAGCTCCTGACGCACCGCAATCCGTATACCGGAAACGAATACCGCCGGGAGCCGGCGATCTTCTCGATCTGCGTGGTCAACGAAAACCTGCTGCCGGCCCCGTGGAAGGAGCATCCGCAGCTGCCGGCGCTCTACCGCAGGGCGTTCGCCGACTGGTGCGCCGGAAAGGGCATCGCCGTGCCGGCGGCCTTCGACGACTCCCCGGAGTTCCGGCGCTTCCTGCTCGACCTTCAGCAGCAGACCTACGACCGGCTTTCGGGCTTCCTGCGCGACGAGCTCGGCGTCCGGGCGCTGCTTTCGGACAACAACAACGGAGAGTCGATGAGCCAGACGCCGGAACGCGCCACGCTCGATTACACCGATTTCCACGGTTACTGGGAACACCCGGTCTTCATCGAAAAACCGTGGAGCCTGCCGCACTATTACACGCAGGAGAGCGCCGTCCGGCGCGAAGCGGCGGTGCCCCGTCTCGGCATGGCCTGCCGGATTCTCGGGAAACCCTACATGATCACCGAAACGGACTACTGCTTCCCGAACCACCGGCGCGGCGAAGGAGGGCTGCTGCTCGGCGCCTATGCCGGATTCCAGAACTGGAGCGGCATCTACCGGTTCGCCTACTCCCACTTCAACACGGCGATGTTCGAACCTGCCGCATGCACGATGTTCGACTCGGTCCGCGACCCGGTCAATCTGTTCGCGGACCGCATCGGAGCGCTGATGTTCCGGAGATTCGACGTGCAGCCCGCCCGGAGAAGCGTCCCGTTTCTGTTCACCTCCGACGATTTTCCGGGCTACGCGGTTTATCCGGCTGACTACACCCGCGCCGGGCTGCTGACCGGGATCGGCTCGCTCGACGCCTCGCGCGGACAAACCTTCGCCGGACTCGAAGGGCCGGCGGTCGTCACCGCCCCGGCCGGAAAGGCGGCGGGCGTGAAAACGGTCGTGGCGGCCGATGACAAACTGCTCGCCGGCCTGGCCGCCGCCGGAGCAATCACACTGCCTCGGAACGGCGTCTACCGCAGCGACACGGGGGAAATCACGCTCGACTCGGCCAGCGGAACGCTGCGGGTCGTGACTCCCCGCACCGAAGGGTTCGTGCTTCCGGCCGGACAGGCCGGCAAAGGGGAGCTGCTCGAACTCGCCGCGCCGGACACCTTCACCAGCTGCGTGCTGACTTCGGCCGGGATGGAATCCCTGGCCGAATCCGAAAAACTCCTGCTCTTTCAGCTCACGGACGTGATGAACAGCGGCATCACGTTCCGCGACTCGGAAAACACGGTTCTCGAGGATTACGGCACCCTGCCGCTCCTGCTGCGCCGGGGCCGGATCGGCGCGGCGCTGCGGCGCGGTGCGGAGAAGGCCGTCAAAGTCCGGGCTCTGGACATGGCCGGGCGCCGCACGGCGGAGCTGCCCGTGTCGGAAAAGGCGGGCCGCTGGCATTTCACACTCGACAACTCAATCACGGAAGAGGCGGTGCTCTGCTATGAAATCGAACGGATTTTCTGAGGCGCCCGCCAGGCGCGCCCCCGACGTATTCAACCACTTGATCGAACGGCTCTGCCCCGCATACCGGAACCGGATCACCGCGGAACTCCGCCCGGAAGAAAAGGACGGCTTCCAGCTCGCCGATGCCCCCGGCGGACGCATCCGGATTTCGGGAAACACGCCCGTTTCGCTGGCCGCCGGGCTGAATTATTACCTGAGGGAGCGCGCCGGAGTCCACCTCTCCTGGTGCGGCGACCGGCTGGTGCTCCCTCCTGAGCCGCCTCCGGTCAGCACCGAGGTCCGCCGGGAGTTTCCGCTGCCGCTGCGGCCCTGCCTGAATTACTGCACCTTCGGCTACTCGATGGTCTGGTGGGAGTGGCCGCGCTGGGAACGCGAGATCGACTTCATGGCGCTGAACGGCATCAACATGCCGCTGGCCGTCACCGGGATCGAGGCTATTTACCTGCGCACGCTCCTGCACTTCGGTTTGAGCCGGGAGGAGATTCTCGCCTTCCTCTCCGGCCCGGCTTTCCTGCCGTGGCAGTATATGAACAATCTGGACAGCCACGCCGGGCCGCTGCCGTCGCCGTGGATCACTTCGCATCTCGCGCTCGGCCGACGCATCCTCGAACGGGAGCGGGCCTGGGGAATGAAACCGATCCTGCCCGGCTTCAGCGGACACGTGCCGGAGGCGTTCGCCCGGCTTTATCCCCGGTGCCGCTTCATCCGCAGTGAAGGGTGGTGCGGCTTCGCCCCGGTCGTAACGATCGATCCGGCCGACCCGATGTTCGCCGAGGTCAACGCCGTTTTCCTGCGGGAGCTGACCGGCGCCTTCGGCACCGACCACTATTACAGCATCGACCTCTTCCACGAACAGAGGCTCGACCGCTGTTCGCCGGACCATCTCGCCGCCTGCGGCCGCAGCGTCTCCGCGGCGCTGCTGGCCGCCGATCCGGAGGCGGTCTGGGTCATGCAGGCGTGGAGCGAACGGCCGGAGATCATCCGGAACATCCCCGCCGGACGCCTGCTGCTGCTGGACATCGGCAAGGAGCGGCTGAAGGCGACCGGCGGACTCGACGGCAGGCCGGTCGTCTGGGGGACGATCCACAGCTTCGGCGGCCAGACGGAGATCGGCGGCGACCTGGCGGCGATTCCGCGGGAAATCGCCGAACAGCGCCGGCGGTTCCCGAATCTGGCCGGCGCGGGGGCGTTCCCCGAAAGCATCGGCAATAATCCGGTGCTGTTCGAACTGGTTTTCGACTCCGCCCTCTGCGGCGGCGAGCTTGATCTGGAGCAATGGGTGCGGGGATATCTCCGACGGCGCTACGGCCGCGAATCCGCCGCGGCGGTTCAGGCCTGGCGCTTCCTGCTCCGGGACGTCTACACGGAACGGCGCGGGGACCCGATCTTTGCCGCACGCCCGGCGCTGCGGCCCGACCGGGCCAACGCCTGGGCCGGCTTCAATCCGAACGACGTGCCGCTGCACTTTTTCCCGGCCTGGGAGAAGCTGCTCGAGGCCGCCCCGGCTCTGGGCGGCTCGGACGGCTACCGGTTCGACGTGATCGACCTCGGGCGCCAGGCGCTCTCCGCCTTCGGGATGCAGCTGCACCGGAGATGCCGCACCGCATACGAAGAGCGCAATGCCGGGGAGTTCCGCCGCGCCGCCGACCGCTTTCTGGAACTGTTGAACGACTGCGACGCCCTGCTGGGCAGCCGGCCGGAATTCCGGCTCGACCGCTGGATCGCCGACGCGCGGCGGTGGGGAACCGGCCCGGCGGAGAAGGCGTATTACGAATGGAACGCACGGCTGCTCGTGACGCTGTGGGGACCGGTGGATTCGCCGGAACCGCTCTTCGATTACTGCTGCCGGGAGTGGCACGGGCTGCTGCGCGACTATTACGGCGTGCGCTGGGCGATGTTCTTCGATTACGTCACCGGGGAACTCCAGGCGGGCAGAAGCTGCGGCGAAGCGAAGCTGCCGCGCGTCGAAGGGCGGATTGCCCTGAAAGCCAACGCCTTTTACCGGGAACTCCACCGGTTCGAACAGGCGTACGTCCGGCAGATTTCCCCGGATCGCCCTCCGGAACCCTGTCCGGACGAGCTTGCCGCGGCGCGCAGGATGTTCGAAAAATACGCACCCCGGCTTGCCGACTATCCCGTCGCCGCGCGGCGGAAAACCGGCAGCCGCCGGCCCGCCGACGTACCGGCCGGTTTTGCCGGCGACGGCGCAGTGCTGCTGTAACGCCGGTTCGCTCCTGCTGAAAGGCGGCTCCGCTCCCCGGCGGAGCCACCCCCGCCAGGCTGTCGGGAAAGCTGCCCATTTCCATGATCATAACGGCAAAACGGCAAACTTTTCCGATTATTTCATAACAACTCTTGACATTGCGGTTCTTGTTTGGTATAATATTGTCAAACACAACGTCAACCGGTTGACATAAGGAATGGAAATTGTCGAAAAGAGCCACGATACAGGATGTCGCAGATTACCTGAAAGTCTCCAAGAGCGCGGTTTCTCATGCTCTCTCGGGGCGGCGACGAGTCAGCCCGGAACTGTCGCGGCGGCTCAACGCCGCCATTGCCGAGCTGGGGTATAAGCCGAATTTTGCGGCAAAGGTGCTGACGACGCGCTCCACCGGGCTGATCGGGGTTGTGGTCAACGAGCTCGAGAATCCGAACACGGTCACATTGCTGAATGAACTGTCGCGCGAGCTTGGAAAATCGGGATATTCGATTACTCTCTGCCTCTGTGAATCGAGGGAGGTTCAGGAAGGCTGCAAACTCATCAGCCGGATTTCGAACGGCATGGTCGATGCGATCATCAACATGCTCCCACAGCTTACGAATGAGGAGGTTCTCGCCGCAGCAGCCGATACGCCCGTACTGACCTACCGGCGCCATAAGCATTCTCCGATCATCGTCGATTACGGGCGCGGCGTCATGCAGGCGCTCGATTACCTGACCGGGCTCGGCCACAGGCGCATCGGGCTTATCTCCGTCGTGAAACTCTGTTGCGGCGATGCGGACCCGCGCGAAACCGCCTATCGGGAATACATGATCCGGAAAGGGCTCCTCGATCCGGCACTGATCTTTCCCGGCGCGGGAGACAATGCCAGCGGGTACGCCGGAACAGCCTCTCTGTTCACCCTCCCGGAACCGCCGACCGCCATCTTCGCCGGGAACGACCTGACCGCCTCCGGCGTGTTCCAGTGGGCGCACGATCACTGCCGGCGGCTGCCGGAAGAGCTCAGCGTGATCGGATTCGACAACAGTCCGCTGGCCGCAACGCTCTATCCGCGTCTCACCAGCGTGGACATTTTCGCCCCGCGGATCGCCGTGCACACCGCGCGAGTGCTGCTCTCCATGATCGGGAGGGAACAGCAGGAAGTTCCCCCCGCCGTAATTCATCCCGAACTCGTCGTCCGCGATTCCTGCAGCACGCCCGTCATGAAAAATGCCGTCCAGACGGAACCATAAAGCCGGAGAAGAATAATGAACAGAAGCAAATTCACCTTAATCGAACTTCTTGTCGTAATCGCCATCATCGCGATTCTCGCCGCCATGCTGCTGCCGGCGCTTCAGCAGGCGCGCGAGAGTGCGATGAAAAGCTCCTGCCTCGGCAACCTCAAGCAGATCGGCCTTGCGATGAACATGTACACCGACGCCGGCAAAGGGATCATTCAGATCATCGACTGGCATAAGATCGAATCATTCACGAAACTGTTGAACGGCATCGAAAAAGACGAATATGCCGCCGGAATGGTCTGCCCGAAATCCCATGCCCGTCTCAATGGGAACAACAAGCTCAACAAGTCGTATGGTATCAACAGCTGCGGTCACCTGATCGACGACCGGTTCGTCCGGGTTCGCCGCGTGACGAGCGACAAGACGAAGGAGTCGTACGTCATGTCACGGGTAGCGACTCCATCGCAGAAGCTCATGATCGTCGATGCGATCGACTGGTGGGTCAACCCCTATACGAGCCGTCCCTCCAACTACCTGACGAAAATGGAGGACTCCAACAATATGGAGATCGGCTATCGCCATCCGACCGGAGCCGGCGCCAATGTGGTGTTCTTCGACGGTCACGCAGAAGGAATGCGCGGCGGCGAGCTCGACTTCAATTTGAACAACGACGAGAACAAAAGACGCTGGGCGACTTACATCAGATGAAGAAACGCTGCACTCAACCCGGGAAACCGGCGGCTTTCCTGGCAGCCATGCTGCTGTGCTTCGCCGCCGCCGCCGAAATCAACCTGCTGAAAAATCACGGCTTCGACGCACCGGGCGCCGAAGTGCCGGGCCGGGTGCCGTACTGGAAATCGACCGGCGGCGTCTCCCTCCGGCAGACAGGCGGCGCGCTCGAACTCGTCACGTCGCCCGATGCGCCGCAGATGCGCGTGGAGCAGTTCCTGCGGCCCGCCGCCGGTTGGGGAACACTCCGCTTCAGCTGCAGAATCGACATCGACCGCATCGAACCGGTCGGAAACGCCCGCTTCGGCGTGGTTCCGAGCATCATGTTCTTCGGTGCGGACCGGAAAATTCTCGGTACGCTCGGATTGGACAATCTTCCCGGAAAGGGGTCCGGTCTTCATGAATACTCGTGTGTCTTCGCGCTGCCGCCCGGAACCGCGCAGCTTGCCGTACAGTTCCGAATCAATTCCGCAGCAGCAACCGCACGCGTCACCAGGCCGGTACTCGAGGTACTTGCCGCTCCCGGCGAAGCGGTTGACGCCCCGGCGCCGGCCGGCCGCACGGTCGACTGGGGCAAAGAGCCGGTTGTCCCGTACGGCAGTGACCGCGGCGAGATCGTCCTGAACGGGCTCTGGCGCTTCCAGCCGATTGATCCGGCACTGAACCGCGACAATCCGGCCCCCAAGGGGTGGGGGTTTGCAAATGTTCCCGGCATCTGGAATGTCAACAGCCGTGTCCCCGGCCTCGCCGCATACGGCGGCGGTCCGCTCTGGAAAAGAGCGCCGGAAAACGCCGCCGCCGCCTGGTTCCGCCGTCCGCTCGATATTCCGGCGGACTGGCAGGGACGGCAGATCGAACTCGAATTCGAACGAGTCGGCACTGTTGCCGAGGTCTGGCTCGACGGCATCCTTTGCGGCAGAGTGCAACATCCGGGCGGCGCGGTCGATATTTCCGCCGCCGCAAAACCGGGCGAACGCTCGCAGTTGACCGTCCGGGTGCCGGCTGTGTCCGACGTTACGGAAATCCTTGAAATCGAAGGCGCCGCCGCCGATCAGTTCTACAAAAAGCAGGTCAAGCTTGAGGGCAAGGGACTGACCGGGGATGTTGTGCTCCGAAGCCGTCCGGCGGGCGGCGGCTATCGGGGAGTCTTTATTCAGCCTTCGGTACGCGAAAAAAAACTGAAGCTCGAAATTGAGTTTGCGGAGCTGGACAAGGCGGCCGACTGGACGATCACCGCCCGCGTCCTGAAGCCGGACGGCTCCGAAGCAAAGCGCTTTCCGGCACATACCGTTCGCCTGATGCCCGATCCGGCCGGAGAAGCCGTCGTTCGGCTCGACTGCCCCTGGGCCGACCCGGAGCTCTGGGATCTCGACCGTCCGAACCTCTATAACCTTGAGCTTGCACTGACCGGAAACGGCCGGACCGAAACAGTTCTCGAACGGTTCGGGTTCCGCGAATTTCACATCGAGGGGCGGGAGTTCTTCCTGAACGGGCGGAAGTTCAACCTGCGCCCGATGGTGCTCTCCGGCTGGTCCAGCCCGACTTTCACGCTCGAAGGAATGCAGGGGGCGATCGAAGGCTGGCGGAAGGCCGGCTTCAACATCCACGAAGTCTGGCCGCAGGAGGATTTCCCCGGCAAGCTCGTCTATCCCGAACGCGCCTGCCTCGACTATGCCGCCGAAACCGGCTGGCCCGTGATCGCCGACCTGCCGTCGATGCGCTCCATGCGCCTGACCTTCCTCTCCGACGCGAAAGGCGCCGCCGAGTGGCAGGAGCGGGTCAAAGCCAAGCTGCGCAAATACCGCAACAACCCGGCGATCCTGATGTGGGTCCACTCGGTCAACTCCTTCAACGGGACCAACGACCAGGATCCGCACTATATCGGGCAGCCGGAAAAATTCTTCGCAGACGGCATCGGAATCACGAACGCGCTCCCGGCCGGGCGGCGCGTCTCTGAAATCCTGCGCAAACTCGACCCGACCCGACCGAATTTCTCCCACGCCGGACAAATCGGCGATGTCTACACTGCCAACAACTATCTGAGCATGATTCCGCTTCAGGAACAGGAAGAGTGGCTCTCTGATTACGTGCAGTTCGGAACCCGCCCCTATCTCGCCGTGGAGTTCGGCTTCATCGGCGGTTTCGATTTCCGGCGCGGCCGTTCGGCCTATCGTTTCACGAACAAGACCGAACGGCAGATGACCGAACATCTTGCGGCATTCTACGGCCGGGAAGCATATGAGAAGGAGTCGATGCAGGCCGCTTGCGACAACCGCAATGCATTCATCGGAGGCCAGCTTTACCGCAGCACCGATGCGTTCGTGCCTGACAAGCTTGCGCTTGATCTCTTCGCCCGGATGAACCGGCAGGTGTTCCGCAGCTGGCGCACGGCGGGATGCAGCGGCGGCATGATTCCGTGGATGATCAAAGACGGTTACGACCTCGGCCGTCTTGACAAATCGCTGCTGCAGAAATCCACAGCGACCGTAAAATCCCCGCCCTTCCGGCCCGGGCGCCGCGGTTTCTACCGCCCTTACCTGACGCGCGAAGAACGCTACTGCATCGGGCCGGAGGCCGCGGTGCCGAATGTCGCGGGGAAAGCACTCACAGAAGTCAATTCCGCAACACTCGCATGGCTCGGCGGGGCGAAAATTCCCGGCGACCGGGCGGACTTCACCGAAAAAAGTCACAGCTTCTACGGCGGAGAAACGCTCCGCAAACAAGTCGTTCTTCTCAACGATCTGCGGCAGGCGGCCGATTACAGCTATGAGCTGCGGCTGGTCTGCGATGGAGAAGAACTGGCGATGCGGCGGGGAACCGGAATCATCGATGCGGCGGGCAAGCTGCTGCTGCCGGTGGAATTCAAATTGCCGGCGACCGGGAAAAAACGCGATGCGGAGCTCCGGCTCT
>OKSC01000530.1_pt1 | contig 44103 bp, 40 predicted proteins | sample 1601161 | NCBI WGS metagenome assembly OKSC01 (sample SAMEA3541552, study PRJEB24748) | human gut metagenome | biome: human gut; feature: human-associated habitat; material: faeces | place: China | collected 2012 | reverse complement strand
AGTTCTTCTGAATTAATTCTTTTAAAACCAGCTTTTTCATAAAACCTATGTGAGATATGAGCAACCGCAGGTGTATCCAAAATTATATGCTCAATACCTTTGCTGTTAGCATACTTCAAAAGTTCATTGTATAATGAAAGTCCTACTTTCTGTGAACGAAACGCCTTCTCTACAAAAAATTTTTTCAAAACAGTACAATTTTTCTCCTTCAACATGAGTCCGATTGTACCAATTACTCTGTCATCGGATAAAGCAACCCAAAATTATCCTTTACAAACCGACATTCTACTATTTATTCCAAATCATAAGATTTTCTTTTAATTTTCTAATCGTATAAAGCCATCATGTTTATATAAGTATGATTTTTATTTTACATAATATATTACCATCGCTCACTTTCAATAGCAATTTATTTCCCTAGTAATCTTCTTTTTCGCGTAAAATATATGTGTTATATTATTTAAGCTTAAGTTTTATTATTTAACTATTATTTAAATTTTCTATTATTTAAAAATTGACCATTACCGCTTCCCGACTGTATATAAGGTGAAAGGAGAAACAATTCAAATTATGAGTACTCAGCAATTCGAAGAGAAATACTACAAGTACAAGGATCTTCTTTTCAGAATAATCTTCACATATGTAAAAAATCCAAATGACGCTGAAGATATTTTGCAGGAAGTTTTTACAAAACTTTATTGTAGTAACAAAGCTTTTGAAACAGATGAACATGAAAAAAGATGGCTCATTAGAATTTCAATTAATCTCTCCAAAAATCACCTGAAATTATTTTGGAATAAGAAAAGAGATATTTTTAATCATGAAGACTTACCGGGAGAATCATTTTCTTCAGAATATAATGATTTACTGCAAATGGTTCTAAACCTCCCTGACAAATGTAAAGCTCCAATGTATCTGCATTATTACGAAGGATATTCCTGTAAGCAAATTGGTGAAATACTTGGCTGTAAAGAATCAGCAATTAAAATGAGATTAAAAAGAGGACGTGAGCTCTTAAAAATGAATTTAGAGGAGGATAAACAGTATGGATGTTAATGAATATAAAAAAGTATATGATGAAATTAAAACATCTGAAAAAATCGACAACAAAATATTAAATTCTGTTAAGGATACAAAAAAGAAACATTCTTATCCGCGATTACTTAAAGTTGCTTCTATTGCACTAGCCTGTATTTTATTATCAAATGGCAGTGTTTATGCAATTAACTATATTTTACATATGGATTCACACGTTAAAAATAAGGTTATTAAAACTACAGAGAAAGAAACACATGAACAATATCTTATTAAAAACGGATATGACACTATTTATACTGATTCAAATTTAAAAAACATTAAGTGTGAAGATAAAGGTATTTCCGTCGAACTTGTGGAAACTGTAGCTGACAATAATATTGCATACGTTTATTTTAAGGTTGATTATGGAAAATGGAAAAAAACTGTAGAAGATATGGGCTATGATTTGGTTGATGTATTTATGGACGTTGATTTTTATTGTACAAAATCTAATGGTAAACAAGTTGGTTTGTCGTGGGCAACAGGATATGCTAATCATTATAAATCAGATGATACAAGTTACACCTATGGTTTTGATGTTGATAATGAACGTGATTTAGATTTTGAAAATATTACTATGGAAATAAAATCTTTCTACGCTACAGGTCATACAGTTTATTCTGAAGATGAAACTTTTGTAAATGGCAATTGGAAAATATCATGGGATTTAAAACATGGTACTGAAGAACTCAGAAAAACATTTAATAGGGAAATTGATTTAGGCGAAAAATATAATAACAAAAAGGTTTATATTAATGAAATAATTATCACACCTATTGAATACACAATCTACTATTCATACCATAAAGGTGAAAAAAACACTTTACCACTGATAGATGTAATAGATGAACTTAATACCGGTATTGCAACATTAAATATTAAAGGTAAAGAAATCTCGCCTAAGGTTATTTCTCAGATTGATTCTGTGGAAAATGGTGGCAAGCGTTCTAAATACACTGTATTCACCGGAGTTATTGGAAATCTCAATGATATTAATTCTGTAACACTTCCGGGTAATAATACCTTTGACATGACTGAATAAAATAAATACTGTTTAGTTTTTTATACACAAAAGCAAAAAGTAAAGTTTTATGCACAAGTTCTTGCCCTATATAATAAAAGAAGCATATTCTAACATCAGTTAGAATATGCTTCTTTTTATTCTTCTCGCAATTTTATATTATGCTACCACAAAATCAACATCTTTCTATCAAGCGTAAATTGGTTCAAAATCATCTGCGCCATGTCCACAAACCGGGCATACATAATCTTTAGGCAACTCACTTCCTTCATATACATAATTGCAGATTTTACATCTCCAGCCTACTATTTTTCTTCCGTTACTTTCATCATCCTTTTTAGGCTTTGGTTTTATTTCATTTTGATATTGTGCATAAGTCAATGGTTCTTTTTCACTTAAAACTTTTGCATCTGTAACTTCTGCAATAAACAAAGTGTGTGTTCCAAGGTCATGCTTTTCAACAACCTTACCACTTATAACTGCACATGACTGCCATCCAAGATAAGGAATTCCTTCATTATCAGTTGGTGGTGTAATATTTGAGAACTTGTTCACATCTCTTCCTGATTGGAAACCAAAATGCTTTATAGACTCAAACGTACAATCACTATCTAAAATGCTAACTGCTAAAATTCCGCTCTTTTTAATTAATTCACATGTATAATTACTGTTAAGCACCGACACGGCTATTCTAACCGGATTATTAGCCACCTGAATACATGTATTTGTAATACATCCATTAACCACATCCCCTGCCTTAGTGGATACCATAAATACCCCATAAGTCAAGTTATAAATTGCCTTCTTATCCATATTAATTCCTCCAAATTTTATTTATGTTCACTGTTCTATTTAGTTATTCTGTATTTTCTCATTAGTGCCTTCTGGTATTCCTCATCATTTACTGCCTTTTCAATTTCTTCATATTTATTTTCTGATATTAGCATTTTTATCAGCTTACTCATATCGTCTATTCCTTCTTTTCTTCCTTCTTCCTTTCCATTCCTATACTGCTGATTTAATTCCATCTGATATGACATATACTCTCGCCTCCATTGGTCATTTCTTTTGGCTTCAAACACTTTCTGATCAATTTTCTTAGCAAGTTTGCTTTCCGGTTCTTTGCCATCGAAATAATCTAATAATAATTTCAACTCTTTGCTTATGCCGCTTCTATCTCCCTTGGTATTTAAGAAAATTTTATGCGTTCCGTCATTTAATTTTAATTCCGGCTTATTAATACATATATTTTCAAATTCATACATACTTTTATTGCTTTCAAAAAAATCAAAAGTGCAAATAAAAATTACATAACTTGTATTAAGTATATCATATGCTTCACCTTTTTCAATCAGGTTTAAATCAATAATATCCTGATAATATCGTGATCTTTTAGGTAGTTCTTCATATTTTGTCGTTTGCATTTCTAAGTTAAAAACCGTATTTTCATCATCTTCAACATAATAAAAGGCGTTCTATGAAGCTATTACACCATAGAACGCCTTTTATTAACTTTTTAATCGTCTAATATATATATCAATTAACATTATTACCTATATCCCTATAATTGGTTAATCATAATATTCATATGATATTTTTTTCTTTTTCTATCATAAACAATATCTATATTTCCGATTATGTCTCTGTATTCAGAAAGAAAGCTTCTAATCTCGTTTATGTCTCTTGATACTGTTTTTTTAGATACATCATATTTGTAGGATAACTCCTGAGTTGAAAATATTTGTCATTAATCCCCATATAAAATATATCTAAAATTCTATATTTTTTGTCAGGTAATTCCATAAATAAACACCTCACTCATATATTGATTTAGAAGTTATCATGCTAAGATTACCGTCTCAATTTCAAAATTGAAATTTAATCTAATTTAAATCCACTAAGTAAACTTCCTAAAGAAGTTCCAATACTTTCCACTTCCTGCATGTTGTTTTTTATTTCCTCTTCTTCCTGAATTCTTTTTTCTTCCAACAAATCTTTAATACTTAAACTTATCTTTCCGCCATCATTTTTAATGACTTTTGCCTTCACAATCTGTCCTACTTCCAGAGCTTCTTTTGGAGATTTAATATGATCCATGGAAATCTGTGAAATATGCACCAAACCTGTTACATCGTTTCCTAAGTCTACAAAGGCACCATATGGCTGAATAGATTCTACTTTTCCTTCAACAACAGAACCAACCTCTATCTTTGAAACAGCCATCTCTCGCTGCGCCTTTCTGGCAGCTGCACTTTCTTCACGAAGAATTTCTCTGGCTGATAAAACGAGTTTGTTTTTTTCCATATCCGCTTCAATAACACGAACTCTAATATCTCTGCCTAACCAATCATTTGTATCTTCCACATGATTAATATCTAATCTGCTAACCGGGATAAATCCTCGGACACCTTCCACTAAAGCAATCACACCTTTATTTACGATTCCCGAAATCGTAACCGACAGAATAGTTCCTGCCTCCTTATATTCATTAATCTTTTCCCATGCCAACAAAGTATCTGTATCATACTCTCCATTTCCCATATGTGCATAAGACTCCTCTAATGCCTGTCCTAAATCTTCCATTTTTTCTATTTCGTTTTCTGCTACATTGTCCATTGTTTTTTCTTCCATTGTGCTTCTCCTTATCACAAATTTTTATTTATCTGGAGTCATTGTATCATATTCTCATATAAGGTGCAAAAAGGAGTTTTGATTAGTGAAATAACGTTAATCTTAATTGCATGAAATTATTTTACTCGTATTGGCTTAATCGTTAATCTAATAAAACTTATTTGTTAATTAAATAATTCTAATGATTTGCTCATACAAGCAAATACTTTCGCTATTAATAGCCTGATCAACATGCATATGTCCAAAGAAATGTTTTTTATAATTTGTAGTTGCCTTAATTTCTTCCAAATAGTTAGTCAAAACATCTGTCTCATACAATCCTACGCCTCCAATCAAATATAATTCTGATGTACTAGGACTATGACTGATAATATAATCTACTATATTATTATTTCTTTTTAATACATCCATTCCATGTTTCATTTCTTCCTCTGTTGGAAGTTCTTCTTTCCACCAGCTAATATCTTTTACTCTAAACCCATACTTGCCTTGTCTTTCTAATTCTTTAGCTTTTTCTTTCCAGTTATCTGGGCATAAAATGCCATCTGAAATATCATGACTGCTTGCCCCACCAAAAGCAAAGAATTTTCTACTTTCAATCGTAAATATAGGTTGAAGCTTGCTGTTAAAATTGATTACACACAATGCTTCCCTGTCTAAATCCCTTATATAGTCTCCAACTACCATTGCCACCTTTTCAGGAGAAGTAAGTTGTTCTTCAGATAACAGAGGTCGCTCATTAACAAGCCTAATCGATACCTGATTTATCTTTTTCATCTGTTACCACCTCAACTTTAATGACAAACTCTTCATCCTGGTTTAAGTTTGAAATTTCAATCTTTATTATCTCTGCTAACTTTTTTTCAAAATCCATTACGACTATCTTCCACCTCTTTCTGTGTTTTCTCTTGCCCCAAGGTCCACATCATCAAGACTTTTGTTTATTGTGTCTGTTGCCAGTCTCAAAGTCCTTAAGTCCCTGTCATAGTGGTAAACCTGATTTGAAAGGCGGTCATTTATATCTACCTGCTCCATATTTATTTCATAAACCATTTCAGCAAGTTCCTCCGGTGAGTCAAAATCTGCGGGCACTGCAATAACCTCGTGAACACTTGAAGGTAAAATATATAAGTCACCTCCAACCTGCTCTGCTAATTCGTGGATAGGTTCTTCGTATAACATTGATGCTGCACCAAACAACTTACTTTCATTTGTAATGACATACATACAATTTTCATCAGGTGTTTCCTGCATCACTTCACTGAACTCCTTTTGCATTTCTTCATCAATTCCACTCTCACCAAATATCATTTCACCAATGACTTCATTCATATTCTTAATTGATACCGGAAATAACTCCTTTGTGTTTTTACTTGCAGCATTATATAAATCATTCTCTGTAAGACCTTCTTTTTCTGCCAAATCATTGTTAACAAGATTTGTATATGTTCCCAAAGAATCATTTCCAAGATTCCATCTATACACAATTGCAAGGTCCTCAAACTCCCTATGGGGAACCGTCTTTAATAACTCTTTGTTCTGCTCGGCATTTATTAAAGTAAAAAACACGTTATCTTTAAGTCTTGATGTGTCCAAAAGCTCTGCCTTGATTTCATCATTAAATGACTTGATTCCTCTTTCCATTGTTTCAGCCGCCATTCTTACGACCTCTTCATAATTTCCTGTTCTCTCATATTCTTCATAAAGATTATTTACATATATAGTTGGTGTAGCATTTTTTAACCCCGGAATATCATAAAAATTCAATCCATTAACTTCACGGTTGGTTTTGTTAACCTTTCTGATTACAACTCCATAATCCTTATACTTTTCATCCATATAATCCTTAATATCATCCTTAATTTTTTCCTTAAATTCTTCGTAATTTAAATTCATGTTCGTCCTCCTAAAAAATCCTTAATTTTAATTTTTGCTCTGTTTCACTCTTATGGTGGAACAACTAAAATGCTTTCACTTTTCATAAGACACCTCCATTTTTGCAATAAAAAATGCCCTATTGAAAAACAGTCAGTTCTTAAACTACTGTTCTCAATAAGACATTTGTTTATTTTTAATTTAAAGTTTTAGGGTTTGTTGCTCTTAAACTTTATGGTTATATTTTACTATTGCGGTGTGTCGATGTCGAATTCTATCGTGGATGGGATTTAGGATAATAAACCATATTGTGGTTTAAATTATTTGGTTGATGTGCAAAAAGGAAAGGTTGGGACACGGGGTCCCAACCTTTTCACGCTCATTATCCTCAATTCGTTCTGTATCAACCTTAAGTATAATTATTGTATTAAATGTTCTTCACATGTTAATCATATTATATTTTTTATATTACATTGTTAATCTCCGCATTTTGTAACTTCTTAAAAATCCCCTGTCAAAATCTACTACTGACATTTCTTATTTCTTATACTTTAAATATTTTTTTTCAGAAAAATCCCATTTTTCATATCTCTGCAAAGGATGACGCGGATTCCCACTTTTAGTAAGAGACCCAAAATAATACATTTTTATATTATTTTTAAATAACATTTCTTGCAATTGTTGCTTTCCTTTTTTTAATGATTCAATATTATTATCATCTCCCCAAGCTACCCACACTTCCTTTATATTATTTTCCATAATGTATTTTTTTATTTCTTTTATATTTTGGTCAGACCATTGCTGTTTAAAATCATCCAATGTCCCTGCTTTAGTTGCCCTTTCTGGATAAGTATTAAATACGATCCAACCATCTTTTTTTAGACTCTTACTTATATTTATAATTCTATTAACAGTTCTATCACTAAATGTTTCCCTTGCCGCAGAGGGGTTCATACATATTGCAACAAGAGGATTTTGGCCTCGTTTTCCTAGTATAAATCGATATTCACAATATTCCTTTGGAATTATATAATCTGGTTCATATCCTTTCGGATATGTTAAAGTCTTTTTAGTTACCTTATTCTCCATATTCTTTCTCTCTTTCGTATTTAATTGGTTCAAAAATTTTTCAAACAAATAGTAAATTATCACCTAATTCATTCTTAACATTATGTTGCTTCAAAGTCACCAATTGGCTTCATTTTTGTAAAATGTAAAATTATTTTCAAATAATTTTTTATAAAACTTCTTATTATGTACAATTCCTATTCTTGAAAAAAACTCTTCTCTCTTATCTGGGTAGCGCAATGCTATTTGATAAAGCAAAATCCAAGAAGAACAATTATTCCAACACTTTTCTACTTGTGTATCTTCAATAATGTTTGAACATTCTTCCATTATGATAATAATAGCCAAATCACAATCTGATTCAATAATTAAATCTATTATATGGGTCAACATTGGATGTTCTAAATAATCTGTATACTTTAGCAAATATGTCAACCACACAATTTCTAAATCATGCTTCATTTTTATCTCATATTCTAATTTGTCTAATATTACTTTATAAAAATTATGATCTAATTCAATTCTTTTTTCTTTATATTCATATATTATTATCTTACAAGCTAAGCCTAATGACTTTTCATCATTACACAAAACATTTAATAAATAGCTTGCATACAATTCCTTGTGTTCATCTTCTATGTGATATTCATTTTTGTACGTTTTTAAAAGATATCTAGTTGCCCCTTTTTCCCCATTTTTTTCCATATTTAAGAATTTATTAAACAGTTCGACTATTTCGACTGAATTTAAAACTTTATCTTTCCCTGCTAAACTTTCTAGTACTTTTTCATAATTTTTAAACATATAAAAAGGATATTTTTCATACTTTGTTTTTTCGTTATTAATTCTAAAATCATACCTTGCAAAAACAGACACTATTTTACTTTTTATATCCTCTAATTCATCCTCTTTGTAAACAGCTATCTCATAATCATCTGCATATCGAACAAAATTATAATCCATTTCTCTTAATTCTGTATCTACTCTTGCTAAAATTGCCTCTGACACTACTCTCGATATGTATGGGCCTACCAATATCCCATTAGTTCTAGAACTGTTTAATCTTCTAATTCTGTCATCAAATGCTACATATTTTTTGTAATCAGCATCCTGACTATTTTCCTGATAAGCTTTCTCGGCTCCATCAACGCCTAATTTAATTACACTCAACATATGCGTATATATACTTTTATAAAACTCAGATATATCTAAATGTAAAATTCCACATGCTCCTTGAGTTCTTTTAATTTTTTCAAGCATATTTTCTACATATACAGATCTTTCTTTTTCTTCCTCCTGGTTATCTCCTTCTTCACTAATAGAGAAATTTATAGATTTAATAACTTGACCATAATTACCATCATCATCAACTATTTCATGCTCCTCATTTGCAATTCTCGAAAATGAATTATAATCATCTCCAGAGAGTTGTATTATATCAAACAATATACTTCTATTATCTCTCAAAAAATTTACTAACGAAACATAAGTTGATAATTCTGGTATGCTAATCATACGCCTATCACCTTTTTTCCCCAACCTGCTCATATAATACGAATAGGGCTCTATCTTATCTTTATAAGTTGCCCCAATACCATATATATTTATTTTATCTGATTTCAAATTAAAGTTTTCAGGAAGATATTCTGAAAATATTCCTTTTTCTTTTATTTTGTCTAATAATTTATCTGTGATAATTTTTTCTTTTTCCATAGTGTTTTCATTGCTCCTAACATCTGTAATATATTTGTTATTTTTTTATCTTTTTCACTAGTATACCATAAACTGAAATTCAAGCCTATTATCATTATAAAAATCAAATCTGTAAACTGCCTTTTCACAACATTATTTTTCCCCAATAACCACAATCCTACAATCATCCCCTTTTCCATTATCGCAAGTAGACAACATCAGCATCTGCTCTCCATACTTGGGCTTATTCTCCTGTCTCCACAAACTATGCTCCTCTACCTTGTCAATGAACTCATCATGCTCTTCCTCATTCCTTGCCATTACAAATTTCCAGCATTCAAACTCATATATGTTAACACTCATCACTGCAAACACCTCATACTCTATCTTTTTATCCGTTGTAAAATATATCTTTCTGTGCTTATTAAAAAACTCCTTATCCTTATACTTCTCCAATGCTCCAAACATCTTTCCTCCGTTTATGTTGTGACCATAAATAATCAGGTTATCTGATTTTTCCACATAACCGATACATTCCTCGTTTTTCTTCATTAGACTACTTACGTCATTCTTCTTGTCTGTCTCACTTTCCTGTATTTTTTTAGATCATTCTCATACTTTTTCTCTGCTCTTTTTTCCTTTAAAAAAGGGGCAGCTGCAATCACAGCCATCCCCACTAAAAGAAGTATAAGAGATATTTTAATTATTCTCTTCATCGTCCTTCTCCTATTTGAAATTATATTTTGACTTGTCCTTTGCTCTTACGCATGCAAAACATCCAAGTGCAAGTAATAATGAAATAAGTGAAACTGCCATTCCTGCTGTTTTTCCATTAATGCCTGTCTGTGGTGTGTCAGGTACCACAGGAATTCTTTCGTCTGTAACTGTAAGTTTCTGAACTTTTCCTGTGTCCTTAATTCTTATTTTTTTATCCTTTGCAGCCTTGTAATGCTCAGGTGCATCAACTTCCTTAAATGTGTAGGTTTGTTTCCTTGTTTTCCCAGGTCGTCTCCTTAACTCTATGCCTTACATCAGCCTCGTAGATTTCATAAAATTTTGAAAATGCCATATCAAGATTAAAATTTCTTTTAAGCTTTTCAGCAGTTTCCCATTCACTTGCTTCTCGCTTTGTTGCAAATCCACGTTTAGTTGTCTGTTTCTTTACTCCGTAATAATCAACATAACGAAACTTTACATACCAACTGTTTCTTTTTTCATCTTTGTAAACTGACATTTTTTTCTCCTACTCCTCGTTGTAAATAAGTTTCTTAAAAAAATACTTTGTATTTACTTTTCCTCGAACTACGATATATCCTTTTTCTTTTAGTTCAGCGTTAAGCATTCTTATGATTTCATACGCCTTTCCTTCCGAAATATTTAACATCTCTGTTACATCCTGAACTTCCATAAACATCTTGTCTGTCATATTTGTAATCTCCTTTCTCTCTTTTGATTAAATTATTCTTGTTTGACCGTAGTTCTACTTTAGTCCTTTTACTTTCCAAATAGGAGTTAGTGGCACTATACCTTTTCTTTTAATAAACTTCTTCTTTCTCTTGTAACCAACATTAAACAAATTTGTTTTTTTATCAGGCTTAAAGTTCCAGATTCCTTTATTTATCGGCTTTTCAAGCAAAAAAGAAGAGCTATTTCAACTTATTAGTCAAAATAACTCTTCTTATTCTTGATTTTGTTCTCAAAATGTTCTCATAAGAGACTTATATTCGGTGCTTTCCCTTTGTTTACGGGGCGTTCGAACGTATGTTCACTTATTCAAACTCTATAGTTCCAGGTGGCTTACTTGTCAAATCGTACATTACTCTATTGACTCCGCGCACCTCGTTTATGATTCTGCTCATTACCTTTGACAATACTTCGTAAGGTATTTCTGCAGCTTCTGCTGTCATGAAATCTACAGTATTTACTGCACGAAGTGCAATGGCATAATCATATGTTCTTTCGTCGCCCATTACACCTACGCTTCGCATATTTGTTAATGCTGCAAAATACTGTCCAATAGTCTTATCTAATCCAGCATTTGCAATTTCCTCACGGTAGATTGCATCTGCATCCTGTACCATTTTAACTTTTTCGGCTGTAACTTCACCGATGATACGGATTCCAAGTCCCGGACCTGGGAATGGCTGACGGTATACTAGATAATCAGGTATTCCCATCTCTAGGCCGGCTTTTCTTACTTCGTCCTTAAATAAATCACGAAGTGGTTCGATTATTTCCTTAAAATCTACACAGTCAGGTAATCCACCTACGTTGTGATGTGATTTGATTACTGCAGACTCACCGCCCAGACCACTTTCTACAACGTCAGGATAAATTGTCCCCTGTACAAGGAAATCAACTGCACCGATTTTCTTTGCTTCTTCTTCAAATACACGAATAAACTCTTCACCTATTATCTTACGCTTCTGTTCAGGCTCTTTTACTCCTGCTAACTTGCTGTAGTAACGTTCCTGTGCGTTTACTCGAATAAAGTTTAAGTCATATGGACCGTCAGGACCGAATACTGCTTCTACTTCGTCACCTTCGTTTTTACGAAGTAAGCCATGGTCTACGAATACACATGTAAGCTGTTTTCCAATGGCTTTTGAAAGCATTACTGCTGCAACTGATGAATCTACACCACCTGACAATGCACATAAAACCTTACCATCGCCAACTTTTTCACGAATAGCCTTAATTGATTCCTCTACGAAAGAATCCATTCTCCAATCACCTGAACACTGGCAAATTCCACGAACAAAATTGTATAACATCTTTGTTCCTTCCTGTGTATGAAGTACTTCCGGATGGAACTGTATTGCATAAAGTTTCTTTTCTTCGTTTTCTGCTGATGCACAAGGGCAGTCCTTTGTGTGTGATGAGATTTCAAATCCCGGTGCCACCTGTGATATATAATCAAAATGACTCATCCAGCAAACTGTTTTTGGTGAAACATCTGCAAAAATCTTTGACTGAGTCTTGTCTATTAATACTTCTGTCTTACCATATTCACGTACATCTGCACGTTCTACTTTTCCGCCTAACACATGCATCATAAGCTGTGCTCCGTAGCAAAGTCCTAACACTGGAACGCCTAATTCAAATAATTCTTTTGAATATGTTGGAGAATCGGCTTCATAACAACTATTTGGTCCACCTGTTAAGATGATACCCTTTGGGTTCATTGCTTTGATTTTTTCAATGTCTGTTTTGTAAGAATATATTTCACAATATACATTACATTCACGAACACGTCTTGCAACCAACTGGTTATACTGACCACCAAAGTCAAGAACGATTACTAATTCTTTCTTCAATGTATTTCCTCCTAAAATGGTGCCTGCACCATACTACTGTAAAAGGTAATTGCTATATAAAATCTAATTACCTGCTAATTTTTAATTCTACCCTATTTTTCTATTTAAAACAAGTACACTGTACTAACTTTTATAATTCCCATAACTTATAACCTGACTGCTCTCTATATACAAAATATTTTTAAACTTATACATCTTTCAGACTCATAATATACTTTCACACGTTCCTAAATTGTAATATCATTTCAAGTACTTATAACGAAGTAAGAGCACCTGCCCTACTTCCTCGTATGACAGATGCTCCCTATTTCAATACCCTAACTTTACAATTTTGTTAACAACCGCAGGTACTTTTTATTAAATGAATCTTCTCGGGAATTTCTTCTGTACACTATTCGTTTCGATCGCATTCCGAATATCTGTATACCTAGTCTATTCCTTACTATTTGTCCTGCTTCGACTTCACTATCTACCTTAACCATAAGATGTTATTCTTCATTGAATTTTCGTTTTGAATAATTCCTATCCTATCCAATTCTTTGTAACACCTCATCCAATAATCACTACTTAAACAATCTTCCGTTGATTGCCATGTTAGCAGATATCACTGGGTAAAACTCCTTTCACCACTAAACTTAGATACTGTTGTTATTAGGTTGACATCTAATAACAAGTGGGTCGTTAACTTCTTTGTAGAAGTCTTTTTAGGTATTTAATACGTTTTTGTTTGTATGTTCAATATAGCACAATTTTCCCTTATTTTAAAGGGGGTTCAAGCACTTTTTTCATCTTTATAAACATTGCATAAATGCCCTTTTATTTAAACATTTTTATGAATCGTTTTTTTATAAAAAATGACTATTGTCTCTCTAACATCTGCTTAACATACTTGCCGGTATAACTTGTTGGATGTTCTGCAACCTGCTCAGGTGTTCCTGCTACTACAACTGTTCCACCACGGTCACCACCGTCAGGTCCCATATCAATTATATAATCTGCCACTTTTATTACGTCCAGATTATGCTCAATAACCACTACTGTATTACCTTCATCTGTTAATCTGTGAAGAATCTCTACTAATTTATGCACATCAGCAAAATGAAGACCTGTTGTTGGTTCATCCAATACATATATTGTTTTTCCTGTGCTTCTCTTACTTAATTCTGTTGCAAGCTTAATTCTCTGTGCTTCACCACCCGACAATGTTGTTGACGGCTGTCCTAATTTTAAATAACCAAGACCTACATCATACAATGTCTGTACCTTGTTAAGAATTCTAGGCACATTCTTAAAGAAATCCAATGCTTCTTCCACTGTCATTTCAAGAACATCATAAATAGTCTTACCTTTGTAGTGTACTTCCAGTGTTTCCCTGTTGTAACGCTTTCCGCCACAAACCTCACATGGAACATATACATCAGGAAGAAAATGCATTTCAACCTTTAAAATTCCATCCCCTGAACATGCCTCGCATCGTCCCCCCTTTACATTGAAACTAAATCTGCCTTTTTTATATCCTCTTTCCTTTGCATCAGTTGTTGCAGCAAAAAGATCTCTTATCATATCAAACATTCCGGTATATGTTGCCGGGTTTGAACGTGGAGTTCTGCCTATTGGTGACTGATCAATATTTATTACCTTATCAAGCTGCTCCATTCCCTCTATCTTCTTGCATTTTCCGGGAATGGTTCTTGCCCTGTTCAGTCTTTTTGCAAGACTCTTATAAAGTATCTCATTAACCAGTGAGCTTTTTCCTGAGCCTGAAACTCCTGTTACACATGTAAGCACTCCTATAGGAATTTTCACATCAATGTTCTTAAGGTTATTTTCCTTTGCACCTACAACCTTTAAAAATCCCTTTGGTTTTCTACGTGTTGTTGGAACAGGTATTTTAATTTCTCCGCTTAAATATTTTCCTGTAATAGAATTTGGATTCTTCATTATGTCCTCTGCAGTTCCCGTAGCAATAACCTGTCCACCGTGTTCTCCTGCTCCCGGACCTATGTCAACCACATAATCTGCTGCACGCATTGTATCCTCATCATGTTCAACTACAATCAAAGTATTTCCCAAATCTCTTAAATGCTTCAACGTTGCAAGAAGCTTATCATTATCATTCTGATGCAATCCAATACTTGGCTCATCCATTATATAAGCTACACCAACCAAGCCTGAACCTATCTGAGTTGCCAAACGTATACGCTGAGCCTCTCCACCTGACAAAGTTCCCGTAGCTCTTGAAAGACTAAGATAATCAAGTCCAACGTCAACTAAGAATTGAAGACGTCCTTTAATTTCTTTCAAAATCTCTTTTCCTATCTTTAGCTGAGTTTCAGTCAATTGCAATTCATCCAAATACTGGCGCAAATCTCTTACAGACATTTCTGTCATTTCATAAATATTCTTATCTCCAATAGTTACAGCCAACGATTCCTTTTTAAGTCTCTGTCCGTGGCATGTTGCACATGGCGTAAATCTCATATATGTTTCATATTCTGCCTTTGTTGACTCTGCGCTTGTTTCACGATATCGTCTTTCTACATTTTTAATTAATCCTTCAAAAGCAATATCATAAACTCCAATACCTCTTTGCCCCTTGTATCTTACGGCTACTTTTTCACCATTTGTTCCATAAATCAAAATATCATGTATCTCTTTTGTATAATCCTCAAAAGGTGTATCAAGAGAAAAATTGTATTTTAAAGCCAATGCCTGAAGTATCGCATTACTAAAACTCTTTCCGTCATTTGCACTCTGCCACCCCAATACTACAATTGCTCCCTGATTAATGCTTAAACTCTTATCAGGAATAATAAGGTCTTCGTCAAATTCCATCTTGTATCCCAATCCATAACAGTCAGGACAAGCCCCAAAAGGATTATTAAAAGAAAAACTTCTAGGCTGTACTTCGTCAATACTTATTCCACAGTCAGGGCAGGCAAAATTCTGACTAAAAGTCATCTCTTCCCCACCAATAACATCTACTATCATTAGTCCGTTGCCAAGCTTTAAAGCATTTTCAACAGAATCTGTAAGACGCTTTTCAATTCCTTCACGAATACTAAGTCGGTCTATAATAATTTCGATACTGTGCTTTATGTTTTTTTCTAACTTAATCTCTTCAGTTAGTTCATACATATTGCCATCAACTCTTACTCGCAAATAGCCACTTTTCTTAGCACTTTCAAATACTTTTTCGTGACGTCCTTTCTTTCCTCTTACAACAGGTGCCAATATCTGAAACTTAGTACGTTCTTCCAGCATAAGAATACGATCTACCATTTCATCAACTGTCTGTTTCTTTATTTCACGTCCGCATTTTGGACAATGTGGAATACCTGCTCTTGCATAAAGCAATCTCATATAATCGTATATTTCTGTTACTGTTCCAACTGTTGAACGTGGATTCTTGTTTGTTGATTTCTGATCAATTGAAATAGCCGGTGGCAATCCTTCAATACTTTCAACCTGTGGTTTTTCCATCTGCCCTAAGAACTGTCTTGCATAGGAAGATAATGATTCCATATATCTTCTCTGTCCTTCTGCATAAATAGTGTCAAAAGCAAGGGATGACTTACCTGAACCGCTTAAACCTGTTACTACCGTAAATTCATCTCTTGGTATATCAATATCAATATTTTTCAAATTGTGCTCATTTGCACCTTTTATATGAATATATTTTTTATTGTCTTTCATTTTATTTTCCTATCTTTTTCTATCTTTGTTATTTGGTTATTTTATATCTTTTCCAAATAAATTTCGTTATAGATTTTTAGTTATCTTCCTGCAACTTTCTTAATTCCGCCAACTTATCTCGCATTTCAATAGCCGTTTCAAAATCAAGCTCTGCTGCAGCTCTTTCCATTTTCTTCTTAACCTTTTCGATAAGCTTTTTAAGTTCCTTATAATCCATTGATTCAGGATCTTTCTCAACGTCGCTAATCTTTCTGTCCACTTCTTTGGAAATGCTAATAAGGTCTCGAACAGCCTTCTTAATAGTTGTTGGAGTAATTCCGTGCTCATTATTGTATTTCTGCTGAATCTCTCTACGTCTGTTAGTTTCCGTTAAAGCTTTATCCATTGAATCAGTAATATTGTCAGCATACATTATTACGTGGCCTTCTGCATTTCTTGCAGCTCGTCCAATAGTCTGAATAAGTGATGTTTCTGAACGTAAAAACCCTTCCTTGTCAGCATCCAATATTGCAACTAAAGCAATTTCCGGTATGTCCAAACCTTCTCTTAAAAGGTTAATACCAACCAAAACATCAAAAACATCCAATCGCATATCTCTGATAATCTGAGTTCTCTCTAACGTATCTATATCTGAATGAAGGTATTTAACCCTAATTCCCACATCGCGCATATAATCTGTCAAATCCTCAGCCATACGCTTCGTCAAAGTTGTTACCAAAACTTTATTCTTCTTGGCAACCTCCTTATTAATCTCAGTTATAAGGTCATCAATCTGTCCTTCAACCGGTCTTACTTCAACTTCCGGATCAAGCAATCCTGTAGGTCTTATAATCTGCTCTGCACGGCCTAATTCATGTTCCTGTTCATAAACATTAGGTGTAGCTGACACAAACATCATCTGGTCAATCATACTTTCAAATTCTTCAAAATTAAGCGGTCTGTTATCCTTAGCCGAAGGCAGTCTGAACCCATAATCAACTAAAGTAGACTTTCTTGACTGGTCACCGGCATACATTCCTCTAATCTGTGGAATCGTAATATGAGACTCATCTACTATTATTAAGAAATCATCTCCGAAATATTCCATTAATGTATGAGGTGTGGCTCCCGGCTCCAAACCTGCCATATGTCTTGAATAGTTCTCTATTCCTGAACAAAAACCTGTTTCTCTTAGCATTTCCATATCAAAATTAGTTCGCTCGGCAATACGCTGTGCCTCTATTAATTTGTCTTCTGATTTAAAATATGCTACCTGTTCCTCTAACTCTTTCTCTATATCCTTAATGGCACGCTCCATCTTTTCAGGTGGCACAACATAATGAGAATTAGGGAATATTGCTACATGTTCAAGCACGTTCTTAATCTGACCCGTTAAAGCATCAATCTCTGAAATTCTCTCGATTTCATCATCAAAAAATTCAACTCTAATTGCACTATCCGTATACGAAGCAGGAAATATTTCCAGATTCTCTCCACGAACCCTGAAAGTTCCACGTTTAAAGTCCATATCATTTCTGTCATACTGTATTTCAATAAGCTTATGAATAATCTCATCTCTATCTCTAATGGTATTCGGTCTTAAAGACACAACCATGTTCTTGTAATCTATTGGGTCTCCCAAACCATATATACATGAAACTGAAGAAATAATAATTACATCTTTACGCTCCATTAAAGCCATTGTTGCCGAATGACGTAACTTATCTATTTCATCATTAATTGATGAATCCTTCTCAATATATGTGTCTGTGCTTGGAACATAAGCCTCCGGCTGATAATAATCGTAGTAGGAAACAAAATATTCCACAGCATTATTAGGAAAAAACTCCTTAAACTCACCGTAAAGCTGAGCTGCCAAAGTCTTATTATGAGCAATAATAAGTGTAGGTTTATTTAATTGTTCAATAACATTCGCCATTGTAAAAGTCTTACCTGAACCTGTTACACCAAGCAAAGTCTGGAATTGTTTTCCTTTCTTAAAACCTTCAACTAACTCTTCAATAGCCTGCGGCTGGTCCCCGGTAGGCTTATACTCTGAAACTAATTCAAAATGATCCATATGATTTCTCCCAATTAGCTCTAATCAATATTTGAGTATTTTCAAACCCAAATCATTTATCAACTACTTTTCTTAGTATTGTTACTTGTCAAGTATATCATTCAAAAGAACAAAAGTACAGAACAAAATCGAATGTTTGTTCTGTACTTTTGTTATTCTTTTATTATTCCTCTATTAACTTTTCATATTCGTCCGTAGGTATTGGCTTTGAGAAATAATATCCCTGAATCACTTCTGCTCCAATTGATTTTAAGAAGTTAACCTGTTTTTCTGACTCAACACCTTCTACTACTACCGAAATATTTAATTTCTTGGACAATTCTACAATAGACTCAACAATTATGTTGTTTCTTTCATTTTCATTATCCAAATTTCGCATAAACGCCATATCCAATTTAAGTACGTCTATAGGCGCATCCTTTAACATATTAAGTGATGAATATCCGCTTCCGAAATCATCCATCAAAATCTTAAAGCCTGCTTCCTGCAATTCACTTATTATTGAATATATTACCTGCTTTTCCTCAGTATATACTGTTTCCGTAATTTCAAGTTGCAAATCCTTTGGTTCCAAATTATATTTTTCAACCAGTTCCAAAAGATTTGATACCAGATTAGTTCTATAGAAATTTACTCTTGAAACATTAACAGAAATAGGAAGTACACTTCCGTTTTTGTCCCTTTTTTAATACATCCGTCTCTATAATTGCATGTTATATTATAGCATTTTAACGTTGCAATAACAATGTAAAACCCAACCTATTAATATGATTTTTAGACAAATAAATAACCAAAACTTTCGTAAAAACTTTGTCTATTTTGACACTTTACAAATTTAATTTTTTCATAAGCATTTGTCAAAATAAAAAGGAACATTTTTCATTTACCCTTTTACTTATTATATACAGTTATTCAAAGCATAGAAAAAGACCATACATATATCTTCGTTTGCAAGATATATGTATGGTCTTTCTGTTCATTATTTCATTAATTCCATAATTGTTTCTTTTGCCTTTTCAAGCTGTGTATCGCTTGTTGCATTTTCTTCCAATTCTGCTTCAACATCAGGAGTTATTCCCTTTCCGTGAATGTTTTTGCCACTTGGAGTATAATAATCCTGAACTGTAAGTTTTACCGCTGAGCCGTCGCTTAATGGAAGAATTGTCTGTACAATTCCTTTACCAAATGACTGTGTGCCTACGATTTTTCCTGCATTAAAGTCCTGAATTGCACCTGCAAAAATTTCTGATGCACTGGCGCTGTCCTTATTCTGCAAAACAACCATTGGCATTTCAAGACACTTGCTGTCTGAAGTCTGCTTTTCCTCATTTCCATATTTATCCTTAGTTGAAACCAAATTTCCTTCAGGAAGTATTTCATCAAGCATCTTGCAGACTGTCTCATATAATCCACCCGGATTGCTTCTAACATCAAAGATAACAGCCTTCATTCCCTGCTTCTTCAAGTCATCCAATGCTTTCGTAAACTGGTCATAAGTAACTTCTTCAAACTGACTTATCTGTATATAACCAATCTTTTTCTTCTTATCAAGCATCTTATATTCAACAGTAGGCTCATTAACCTGATCTCTTGTTATTGTAAAGTCAATGTATTTCTTTTCGGACTCTCTGTAAACAGTTATGTCAACTGTTGTTCCTTTTTCGCCCTTCATTTCAGTAACAACATTGTTAATGTCAACACCAGTTACTTCTTTGCCCTTTACTTTATAAATAATATCTCCGTTCTTTACTCCTGCCTTTGCAGCCGGTGCATCGGCAAAAGCCTTAACTACCGTAATTATTCCTGTTTCAGCATTCTGAGATACCAAAGCACCTATTCCGCTGTAAGTTCCTGACGTCTGTTCCATCATTTTCCGGTATTCTTCTGCCGTGTAATAAACAGAATACGGATCATTTAAGCCTTCCAACAATCCTTTGTAAATTCCATCTTCCAAGTCAGATTCATTAACCTTATTTAAGAACTTAGCATCTATAAGTTTATTTATATAATCAAGCTTTTGTGATGTTTTTTCACTGATTGTTTTTCCGGATGTGTTCTGGTTTGCAAAATACAAACCTGTTCCAACACCACCTACCACAACTGCCATGGCAAGCATTCCAAAAAAGAATCCAAGTAAAAAACGGTTCTTATTCTTTTTCATCATGACTCCTTAATTCAAGTTTATTTTAAATAATCCCAAGGATTAACATATGCCCCGTTCTTACGTACTGCAAAATGTAAATGGTTACCCTGTGATGCTCCTGTATTTCCTACAAGTCCAATGCTCTGTCCTGCGCTTACCTTTGTTCCTGCCGAAACTAAAAGTGCAGACATATGCATATATACACTATATACACCATTGCCGTGATTAATACCAATCCAGTTGCCTGCTGTTGTACTATAATTAGCCCACTCTACTGTACCTGAACCTGCTGCAACAATAGTGGTTCCTGCTGATGCCGGAATATCAATACCCTTATGAAATTCAGAACCTCTATATCCATATCCTGAAGATATAGTTGTATGTCCCGGAAGTGGCCATGTAAATCCACCGCCTGAAACTGTTCCACTACTTCCTGAGTTTCCACTGTTTGAAGTATCTGTTGTATTGCTTCCTGTATTTGATGATGTATTGCTTGTACTACTATTTGAACTAGCTGCCTGCTGTTTCTTTGCTGCCGCCTCACGTCTTGCTTTTTCCGCTGCGGCCTTACTTGCCTGCTCAGCAGCTGCCTGGTTTTTGCTCTGCTCTTCAACAGATGCAACTCTCTTTTCCTGTGCACTGATTTCTGCTTCCAATTCATCAGATGTGGCCTCATTATGTGCTATCAAATCTTCATAATTTTTAAGTTCCTGCTGCTTTGATTCAGAAAGATTAGTAAGCTTAGTCTGGTCACTCTTCTGCTGTGCCTGTATTGTCTGAAGATTCTTTTTCTCAGTTACAAGAGTACTTTTTGCAGAAGCTATTTTCTCTTTAGTCTTCTTCATCTTATTAAGCATATCTCTGTCATACTGTGATAACTCTGTTATGTACTCTGCCTTATTTAAGAAATCAGTTATGCTCTTTGAATTAAAAATCAAATCTATCATCTGAGTATCACCATTCTCATACATATATTTGATTCTAAGCTTCATATCTTCATACTGCTCATTTATGCTAACCTGAGCATTGTTCAATTCCTTCTGAGTCTTAGATATCTTGCCTTCTGTTTTTGATAATTTCTGATTAGTCTTGTACATCTCTGTAGCCAAATTAGTTAACTTCTTATCAACTGACTGAATGTACTCCTGTGCATCAGACTTAGATTTCTGTAGTTTATTATTTTCATCCTGAGCCTGTTGCTTCTGATTCTGCAAATCTGAAAGCTTATTCTTCTCATCGCTAACTGTTCCAAACGCATTAATTGGAATAGCAGTAACTGCCAACGCTGCCACGAGAGCAAAACTTAATACTTTAGATTTTCTCATTACTTTCTCCTTATCTCTTTCCCTGTTAACTCAATTAACTTTATACCTTTAAGTGCTTTCTCATTGACACAATTGATCCTATTAAACCAATACCTGCTCCAATTCCAAGTCCTAATGGAACAAGCACCAAAAAAATCTGATGAACTGACGCAAAAGGAATACTGTTGCCAAGTACACCAAATTTAGTCATAATAAGATCAATTAATCTGTCATAAACAAGTCTTATTATAACAAGCGGAATTATTGAACCTAATAAACCGATTGTTACACCTTCTATAATAAATGGTGCTCTTACAAAACTATTAGTTGCTCCAATAAGCTTCATAATTTTAATCTCGTGTCTTCTTACTGAAATACCAATCATAACCGTGTTGCTTATAAGGAAAATACCAACACCAAGCAAAATAATAATCAATGCAATAGACGCATATCCTAACATTTTGCCAAAGTTTGTAAGAAACTCTCTTGTTGGGTTTGAATACTTAACCTGTCTTACACCCTGAACCTTTTCCATTGCTGATGCAAATGCCTTCTGATCATTAATACTCTTTAAATACACTGTGTAGGATGCTGAATTAGCCAATGGGTTTTCCTTTGAAAATCCCTCTGCCAAATCAGGATTATCTTTAAAATAATTCTTTTTGAAACCTTCCCAAGCTTCCTCTGCTGATGTATATTCGTAGCTCTTTACACGGGAATCTGACTTAATTGTTTTTCCAATATCATCTATTCCCTGCTGGCTTAACCCTTCGTTAAAGAATATTGTTACCCCAACCTGTTGCTCAACTTTTTTTTCCATAAAGTTAACATTAATAATAATTGTAAAAATTACACCTATTAAAAATATACACGCAGCAATAGTTCCTATTGATGCAAGGGAAAACAGTTTGTTTCTCTTTATGTTTACAAAACCCTGTTTTAAACAGTAGTTTGCTGTTCTAGTATTCATCTGTCTGTTCCTCCCCTTTGCTGTCCTCTACTTTTACACCTTTCTTCATAGTTATGACACGCTTGTTCATAGCCTTAACTATTTCCATGTTATGTGTAACAACAATAACTGTTGTTCCCTGCTCATTAACTTTTTCAAGCAGTTTCATAATCTCCCATGAATTTTCAGGGTCAAGGTTTCCTGTAGGTTCATCAGCCAAAATATACTGTGGTTTATTAACAAGTGCTCTTGCAAGGGCAACTCTCTGCTGCTCACCACCTGACAATTCTGACGGATTGGAACGATATTTTTCTGAAAGTCCCACCAAAGATAATACTCTTGCCACATTCTTTTTAATCTCTCTTGGTGACGCCCCTATTACTCTCTGTGCAAAAGCAATATTTGAGTAAACATCTCTATCCTGTAACAATCTGAAATCCTGAAAAACAACTCCAACCTTTCTTCTATACTTAGCTGTTCCTCTTGATTTAAGCTTTGATAAATTAACATCATCTACCACTATTGTTCCCTCTGTGGGATTTAACTCTTTAAGAAGCAGTTTGATAAATGTTGACTTTCCTGAACCACTGGCTCCAACAACAAATACAAACTCTCCTTCCTCTATTTCAAGATTTAAATTGCTTAACGCCGGTGCACCGTTGCCATAAGACTTACTTACACCTTCTATTTTAATCATTATATGCCTCCTAATATTCTGCTCTAAATAGAAATATATAACACAAATGTGTTTTTTTTGTGGGTGGGCAAAGCACGTAACAATCCTTGTAATAAAATTTTAATATATTTCCGAATTGAATTTGCTCCACTAGCACAATATGAAGGTCCACAAGGACCTTCATATTGCTACATTTTAACTATTTATTTTCTAAAAATCTGTGTTATCCATGTATTTCATGTACTTAACAACCATAAGGGCAATCTTAAATGTAATTGCATCCTCAAATACTCTTAAATCTAGTCCTGTACTCTTCTGCAACTTGTCCAGTCTGTATACTAAAGTATTTCTGTGAATATATAGCTGTCTTGATGTTTCAGATACATTCAAGCTGTTTTCAAAGAACTTATTAATTGTTGTCAATGTTTCTTCGTCAAATTCATCCGGTGACTTTCCTTCAAAAATCTCGCTAATGAACATCTTGCAAAGTGGAATTGGTAACTGATAAATTAATCTTCCGATTCCAAGATTATTGTAAGCAATTACGTTCTTAGTGCTAAAGAAAATCTTTCCTACATCAAGGGCCATTCTTGCTTCCTTGTATGAACGTGATACTTCCTTAATCTCCTTAACAATAGTTCCGTATGCTACAGTAGCCTTAACCATTGCCTCTGTGTTAAGCATGTCCACAATTGTCCTTGCTATCTTTTCAATATCTTCATATCCCTGTTTTTCGTCTAACTCCTTAACAAGAATAATGCTCTTTTCATCTACTGCTGTAATAAAGTCTTTCTTATTACCTGAGAACAATGTTCTAACTGTTTCTAAAGCAACACTGTCCTTTTCGTTCTTTGTTTCAATAATACAGACACATCTTCTTGCATCCACATCAATGTACAACTTCTTTGATCTATTATAAATATCAACAAGGAGTAGATTGTCTAATAATAAGTTTTTGATAAAATTGTCTTTATCAAATCTTTCTTTATATGCAACAAGCAGATTCTGAATCTGGAAGGCAGCCATCTTTCCTACCATAAACACGTCATCGCTTGTTCCCTGAGCTATCAGAATCAGTTCTAACTGGCTTTCATCATAAACCTTAAAGAACTGGTATTCCTGTACTGACTGGCTGTCTGCCGGAGAAGTAACAAAGCTAATTATAGCATGTTCAAACTCATCTCCTAACTGGGAAGTACTGGCAATAATCTTTCCGTCTGTATCTGCCACATGTAAATCTACCCTTGAAATACTTTTTATTCCTTCTATTGTGTTCTGTAAAATCTGATTTGATATCATAGGCCACTCCTTGTTCTAAAAAATTCGTACATTCTGTCAAACTATATTTTAAACCAGTTTATGACAAAAAACAAGAGAAAAGAGCTAATCAATAGTACTTTTATCTTGTAATTTTTGTCAAAATAACCAACTATTTTACAGCATCAAAAAAATCCTTTATAATATCGTATGATTTTTTTACCCCCACTCTTGACAAAGAGCCTAATAAAAACTCCAAAGGAATTTCTTATTAAGTAAAAAAGACTGCCCAAATCGGGCAGTCTTTTGAGAAATATATATATTAGTTTGTGATAACTTTTTCTGTATCCTTATCAAAGATGTGAAGTTTTGTAAGATCCATTGCCATAACAACTTCATCACCAGGTCTAGCTGTTGTACGAGCATTAACTCTTGCTGTACAATCGAATCCTTCAAGGTCAAAGTATAAGTATACTTCAGCACCAAGTAATTCGTAAATTCTGATTGTTGTCTTAAATGCACTATCAGGTGACATTTCGATGAAGCTTTCTTCATCATGAATATCTTCAGGTCTGATACCCATAACAACTGTCTTACCAACATAACCACCGTCAATAAGCCTTCTAGCCTGTTCAGCCGGTACTGTAATGTATGTTCTAGCCTGTCCAATGTGGAGCTTAATGTCAGCTCCTTCCTGTTCAACTTCTGCATCGATGAAGTTCATCTGTGGTGAACCCATGAATCCTGCTACGAATAAGTTAACCGGCTTATCATATAAGTTCTTAGGTGAATCTACCTGCTGTACAACACCATCCTTCATAACTACGATTCTTGTACCAAGTGTCATAGCTTCTGTCTGGTCATGTGTTACGTAGATGATTGTTGCGCCTAATCTCTTATGAATCTTAGCGATTTCCACACGCATCTGTACTCTTAATTTAGCATCCAAGTTTGAAAGAGGTTCATCCATAAGGAATACCTTAGGGTTACGAACGATAGCACGTCCCATAGCAACTCTCTGTCTCTGACCACCTGATAAAGCCTTAGGCTTACGATCAAGTAACTGTTCAAGGTCAAGAATCTTAGCTGCATCCTTAACTAATCTTTCCTGTTCAGCCTTAGGTACTTTTCTTAACTTAAGACCAAATGCCATATTATCATATACTGTCATATGTGGATATAAAGCGTAGTTCTGGAATACCATTGCGATATCTCTATCCTTTGGTTCAACATCGTTTACTAACTTATCTCCGATGTATAATTCTCCTGATGAAATTTCTTCAAGACCTGCGATCATTCTAAGTGTTGTTGACTTACCACAACCAGATGGTCCTACGAAGATGATAAATTCTTTATCCTTGATTTCAAGGTTAAAATCTTTTACTGCACAGAATCCGTTTGGATATACCTTGCAGATATTTCTTAATGATAAACTTGCCATTTTAAAAATTCCTCCTAGTATTGAAATAGTTTCTCTATCTCGCGTCTGATTGTATTCTAAATCACTGACACTAAAAATGCTATATTGTAAATAAACAAAATAACAAAAAAATCTTTGTTAATATTGCATACAGCCCCTATTATTTATTTAAAAATATGTTACTTTCGCCAATGATTATACGGTGTTCTTTGAGCAATCTGCCGATAGCTCTTTTAAATTCACTTTTGCTCATCTGAAAATCTTCTCTAATTACCTCAGGTTTAGCCTTATCTGTATATCCTAACTGACCACCGTTATTCTCAATGTATTTATATATTTTTTCGGCATCTTCGTCCATTTGTAAATATGCTTTCTTTCTAAGTGAAAGGTCTAATTTGCCATCAGGTCTTACACTTTTTACTCTTGCCTGAATCTGCTGACCGATTTCTAATCTTGTTGTAAGCTCTTTCTTCTGTACAAGTCCGTGATACTTATTATCTACAGCAACAAAAACACCGTACTCAGGATTGTAGTTATAAACTGTTCCTGTTACAACATCATCAGGTTCATATGTTGAGGTACATTTTAAGAACTTATACGCCTTCATTGTTGCACATAATCTGTTACTTTTGTCCAAATATACTCCTACTAATACCTTGTCCCCTGACTTAATTGAAACTGTCTGCTCCTTGTATGGCAAAAATAAGTCTTTTTCTAAGCCCCAGTCAAGAAATGCACCATTCTTTGAAACTTCCTTAACTGTCAAAACTGCTGTTTCGTCTAATTCAACTAAAGGCTTGTTTACTGTTGCTATAAGTCTGTCCTGTGAATCTCTGTAAATAAATACCTTTACTTCATCACCAACATTTGCTCCTTCAGGAACCTGCTTCTTTGGAAGAAGCACCTGTTCTTCCTCTGTGCCAAGATATGCACCAAAATCTACCATTCTTACTATTTCTAATTTTTGTGTTCTTCCTAATTCCATTTTTTGTCTCTCCGTTCTATTTTTTATAGTTTACCTGATATTAGCACTTTTATAAAAAAGAGGTCAGACTTTAACGCCATAACCTCTTTTATCATTACATAAGCATTATTCTTGTAAGTGTCTCTCCACTTTGATTTTCGAAGCTAATACCTATTCCATTTTCTTCGCTATAAAGATATGGTGTAATAATTTCACCTTCCATAGCTTCTTTATTATACACAATATCTACCTCATGGCAAGGAAAATTTGTTGGTAAAAATTCTTCAGCCGCCCTTAAATAATTAGCATTGTTCATATGACCATTGCTGTCTATGTAAGTTTTTAAAACCTTAAACGACTCTAATTTGGTTCTTTCACTACTAAACCTAATCTTTCTTGACGCCTTTATATTATCAAATATCGGTTCAGGTTTATAAACACTTGAATCCTCTTCAGTAATTCTTAAAGGTTTTCGTGTCTGAATATCAATAAGAACCCAGAGACTGTCTGCCTGAACAAGATAATCTCCATTTTCATCTTTTATGAAATACTGTCTTGAAGCAAACATGCTGCTAAACTTTGAAGGAGATGTGCCTATTGTTATTTTCTGTCCAAACATAATAGGTCTGTTAACTATAACTTTGTATGCAACAAGTACCCACGCCCTGGCCTCTCTTTTCATATAACTTACGCCATGACCAATATCTTCTGAATGAAAGGTGGAGCAATCCTGCAAAAGATTTAATATCTCATGCATTGGAACTTTTCCATTTCTGTCTGTTCTGCTGTAACTTACTGTTGTCTCATATGAAAACATTTATTGCCCCTCTTTCTTCTATTATTTACTTAGATGTTGTTGTTTCCGGTACAGTTGTTGTTTCAGGTGCCTTAGTTGTTGTCTCAGGTGCCTTAGTTGTTGTCTCAGGTACCTTAGTTGTAGGCTGTGTTGTAACAGGCTTTGTTGTAGGCTGCTGTGCAACAGCTTCTACTACAACTTTAAGTGTTGCTGTTCTTGCAGTGTATACCTGATTTGAGTACTGTGCCTTATATGTTAATGTATATGTTCCAGGTTTCTTTGTATCAACCTTTCCTGTAACTGTAACGCTGTTCTTAATATTTAAAGCATTACCCTTGTAATCCTTAACTGAAGCTACATAATTCAAAGGATTAAATGTGCTGTTCTGTTTAACCTTTACAGTTGTATTCTTCATTATAAGACTTACCTTGTGGTCTTTTACAACGTATTTAATAGTCTTCTTTGCTGTCTTCTTATTTGTGCCCGTAACTTTATATGTAATGTAATATTTGCCCTTGTTTGCAAACTTAACCACACCATTCTTAATCTTAACTTTCTTCTTATTATACTTAACAGTAACTTTTATTTTCGAAGTAATATTCTTGCCTGCTGCTGTCTTTGCAGTAACATTAGACAAAACATTAACTGAACTGTTTAAAGCTACATCAGGATTCTTTACTGCACCTGAAATAATAGGTTTCTTTGTATCTACTACCTTAAATTTTAAAATCTTAGTCTTTGAATTTCCTAAGCTGTCTTTTACTTTAAACTTAATCTTATACTTTCCTAATTTAGATGTTTTAATCTTACCAACTGTAGTAATCTTTACATTTTTTTTTGTAAGAACGTTGCCTGCTCTGTCTTTTACTGTAATTAAGTCAGACATTTTAACTTTTGTTCCATACTCAATAGTCTTTACTTTTGCAGTAATTACAGGCTTATTGCTCTTGTATGGATTCTTAGGATCAGGATCAGTTGGGTCCCAATCTGTAAACTTACCGTTTGTAATAGGTGTAAATGAAGGTCTCTTAATAGGATCATCCTTCTTTGTTCCTCTAAAAATTATAACCTTTGTTCCTAATGCACAATGATCATAAATCCACTTAGAATCTTTACATAAAAGTCTTACACAACCGTGTGATGCCTTCTGTCCCATTACATTGTATGCCCTAACTGACATTGTTGATTTATCACCATTCTTGTAATACCAAACTGAATGGAATAAGATGCCGGTTGTAATTCTTGTACAATACTGTGCATAACAATTTCCTATCATCTCATGCCATCTGTATTTAACAGGTGTATAAAATGTTCCCGTAGGTGTTTCATTACTTGGTGAACAAATCATAGCCTTTATTGCTTTTCCATTTTTGTAAACTGTTGTACAGTTTGTTCCTAAGTTAACTTTAATAACATAACCTTTGCTTTCTTTAGCTTCTGTCTTAACTGTTGCTGTGCCTGAAATACCAAACGCCATAACAACAATCATTAATACTGCTACTAATTTTGATGTGATTTTCTTCATATCATTACTCCTTTGCTTATTTTGAAGCCCTTTACGGCTTATTCCCTTTAACAGAATTCGCCCTTATTATACTATTTTATTTGGCAATATACAATCACAAACACCTATTTAGTTGTTTTTCATAAGTGGTTCATATATAATGTACTTAAACGTTTTTATTTCACAAAAATATCGTATTTACTTAAAATTTATATTTTATAATCTAAGAAAATGCACATAATATTATGGAGGCTTTTATGCTCAAAAACAAATTTAAACTTTTTATTTTTATGCTGGCAATTGGTTTCGTTCTCATAACATTGGACGTTAATGTTACAACTCCATTTAAATATCCGCATAAATATAACAATTCAGGTTCGGTAATCGGAGAATTTCAGTATTATAACATTGCATCTAACTATAATGCCTGGTGCGATTACAAAGTTATTAACACAAGTTCAGAAAAAGCTGATGAAAATTCACATTATAATACAACAAATGATAATAGCTCAACCAATTCATCAACAAACACCGGTCAGAGCACGGCAAAAGTTATTGACCACGTTTATTTTGGAAATATTTCAGTAGATATTTTCAGTGATGCTTTAGGTTTTCTTCTTATATTTATTGCATGCTTAAACTTAGCTAAAGTTAATAACCGTTTCAAATACGGTTCAGTTACGACATTGTTCGCCTTAATTTTGCACATTGTTATTTTGGCACTTCCATTCTTCCTTAACGGAATAGTTCTATGCAATACAGCTCTCGTTTTGGGACTGGCTTATCTTGGAAGCAATATTATAACTACTTTTATGTTCAGTAGCGGACTTCTTAAGATGTGCACGGACATTTGCTGTAGAGATGAAAGAAAATGGTGCAAAATGACTTGGTACGTTACTTTTGTTCTACAGATTTTAGTCACATTTGTTTTCTGGATAGGTTCAGATTTCAATATGCTCCTGGCTGTGGGCAGATTCTTTGAAGGCGTACTTGTATTTATGGTAATTGTTTTTTGGATTATCCTGAAACGTACATATTATTATTTAGAAAGGACATGGCTTAATTATGAAAAACAAAATTAATTTAGGAACAAAGTTTATTGCATTTCTTGCTCTTTTTATGTTTAGCATTTTGGCAATTAATGTTTCTGCCAAAGCAGGGCAAATGAAAATGCATGCCATTTATGTTGACAGGGGTGATGCCATTGTTATCGAAAGTAACGGACATTTTATGCTTGTGGATTCAGGTATTTCACAAACATCTGAAAAGGTACTTGCATATCTTAAATCTTTAAACATTCCGAATAAAAAAATTGACTACGTTATATCAACCCACCCTGACGGGGACCATGTTGGCGGTTTTCCTGCTGTTTTCAAGGAATATGAAATAGGTCAGGTAATTTACTCACCATGTACAAAACCAAGCAAAGACTACCTTAGTTTTATAAAAACCGTTAAGGAGAAAGATTGTCCTTTCAGGATTCCGGTGGAAGGTGAAAAATTCAAATTGGGCGATGCAACTGTGGAAGTGGTTTATGACGGTTCACAAGGTTCAACCTATAACGAAGCCAGCATTGTTATGCGTGTCACATGCGATAACAAGTCTATTCTCTTAACCGGCGACCTTCCATCTACCATGGAAAATGAACTTCTTAAACAAGGTTATAATTTTAAGGCTGATGTTCTTAAAATAGGTCATCACGGTGCTGCCGCTTCTTCATGTGCCAACTTTCTTGACGCAGTTGCTCCACAATACGCAGTTGTTTCCTGCGGAACTCCTGATATATGTGAATTTCCTAAGGAATCAGTACTTCAAAGACTTGCAAGACGTTTTATCAAATTATATAGAACTGCAGATGCTAATGTAGTTATCAATTTTAACAACGGTGTAATTTCTACTTCCAATAAAGAAAACAATCCTTTTGTTTCAATAAAAAAAGGTACGATTACATTGAGTAATAACGTTTTCTACGCAACAGGTAAACAAATCAAACCTACTGTCAATTTGTACGTTGACGGTCAGTTAGTTCCTGCATATCATTACAAGATTACTTATTCATCTAACATTAACACAGGTGTTGCCAAGGTTAAACTTACTGCAACAGAAGTTAAATACGTTAGCGTATGTTCAACTACATTTTTGATTTTGCCTAAGAAAGAAACACTGAAAGGTTCCGTTTCTTCTTATAACAGTGCACATTTAAGTTGGAACAAGCAAGGTTCCGCAACAGGTTACACAATAATGTATTCCACTGACAAAACATTTAACACGGCATTTAAATATAAATACATTACAAAACCTGAAACTACAAATACTACTTTCAAAAATCTTAAATATAACACAAAGTACTATTTTAAAATCAGGGCATATAAAACAAATGTTGGCTACGGAAAATGGAGTAAAACAGTTAAAATAAAAACAAAAAAGAACCCTGCTCCTGCAACTGTAAAAATCAAGTCAGCAAAGAAATATTCAAAAACTTCTATTTATATAAAATGGAAAGCTCAGACTGCCCGCGGAAAAAGTGGCTACTATGTCCAGTACTCCACTAACAAACGATTTAAGAAAAATACGAAAACACTAAAGATAAAAACAACTTTGAAAAACTCAGCTACAATTACAAAGTTGAAGAAAAAGAAAACATACTACATACGTGTTCGAGGATATAATAAGCATGGAAAAGGTAATTGGAGCAAGACAATGAAGGTGAAGCTGAAGTAAGAGATAAAAAAATACGTGTCATAGAGCGTTTTAGCTATATGGCACGTATTTTAATTTCTAATCAGAATGGCAAAATTAATTCTGATATTCTCCTGAAATTATAGTTTCCCACCATTCTTTATTGTCAAGATACCATTTGATAGTCTTCTTAATACCGTCAACAAACTTAGTTTCCGGCAACCAGCCAAGTTCGTTGTGAATCTTAGTAGGATCGATTGCGTAACGCATATCGTGTCCCTTTCTGTCAGCGACGTATGTAATAAGGCTTTCAGGCTTGCCTAATTCCTTACAAATAATCTTAACAATGTCAATGTTCTTCATTTCGTTGTGACCGCCAACATTGTAAACTTCGCCAACTCTTCCCTTGTGAATAATCAAGTCAATTGCGCGACAATGATCTTCAACATATAACCAGTCACGAACATTTTCGCCCTTGCCATATACAGGAAGTGGCTTGTCATTTAATGCATTGGCAATCATAAGGGGAATCAACTTCTCTGGGAAGTGATATGGTCCATAGTTATTAGAACATCTACTGATTGTAACAGGAAGTCCGTAAGTTCTGTGATATGCAAGAACCAAAAGGTCAGCCCCTGCCTTTGATGAACTGTATGGGCTACTTGTGTGAATAGGTGTTTCCTCTGTAAAAAACAAGTCTGGTCTGTCAAGAGGAAGGTCGCCGTAAACTTCGTCAGTAGATACCTGATGATAACGCTTAATACCATACTTTCTGCAGGCATCCATAAGAACTGCAGTACCAAGAATATTAGTGTTAAGGAACACTTCAGGATTCTCGATTGAACGGTCTACATGACTTTCTGCTGCAAAGTTAACAACCATGTCAGGATGTTCTTCCTCGAAAAGTTTGTAAATTGCATCTCTGTCGCAAATGTCGATTTTGCAAAAACGGAAATTAGGGTTGTCCATAACTGGTTCAAGAGTGGATAAGTTACCTGCGTAAGTAAGCTTGTCCACACAAATAATTCTATAATCAGGATATGTATTTAACATATGAAATACAAAGTTACTTCCAATAAATCCGGCTCCACCGGTTACGATAATGTTCATTTCTTAGTCCTTTTTCTTTTATATGTAAAACATTTAACTTTCAAGGCATCTTCCCCAATTTTTGTATTTTCCTATTGTCATATAAATTATATCAACTTTTCCAATCTTCTATTCTTGAGATTATTCTCCTCTAAAAAACCTTAGATTTTTTTAGGTAATTATTTCATGAGAACTAGCAAAAATCTTGGTACCTACTATTTGCCGTTTAGAATCTTAAAGTAACTGACAATTAAAAATAACTATAAAAATAATAACACAAGTCACTCTTTATTTCATCAATTTATAAATTATCTTTCAAAAATTTCTCAAACCTATTATAATTATCATATCTGTTGATATATGACCTGCACTAGTTCTTAGCCAACTCGAAACCTCTTAAGGTGTCCTATAAAATCAGAAAAGATTTAAGTTCTTCACATCCTTTTTCAACTTATGGGCAAATCATACATCATATTCTATAAACATTCAGATTCTATAATTTGCGAATAACCAAGCCACACAAAAAAGCCCGGTCAACGTCTCTCTCCATAAGAGTTAAACATCGACCGGAGTTTCCGTTCAAAATAAAAATCTATTCATTCCTATGTCTAAACCTGTAAATTACGTAATACATAAGTCCTCCAATAGTTCCGCCTAAAGTATTGTAAACCAAATCCGATATCTGGAAGGTTCCAAGGTGAAACAGCAGCTGCGAAAATTCAATGACAAATGAAAAAATACCAACTGTTACGGTAGATTTCCATAAAACTTTTACAATTCTTACATCTTCTCCAATAATCTCATTCTTAAAAGCCCAAAGCAGAAGTACTACAAAAGGTATAAAAAGCACAAGATTTTCTATAGGTTCAGTAGATAATGATCCATCTGATTTATGTAATCCCCAGTCTCCTAATACATCACTTAACGGATCAAACCAAATATTTCTATTTAAAAAAGTTCTAAAAAGAATCATTGCAAAATAAAACACCAAAAGAAAAACTCTTCGAAAAGTAGAACTTTTCTTAAAATTTCTAACCCATGTTTCGAATATACTTTTAATTAGATTTCCTTTTTCCCATCCATGTTCCTTCACATAAAGAAAAACGAACATAGACACAAATGCCAAAAGCACTGCTGCTAAAAACGATTGATAAAGTGCTGTAAGTACACTTTTTATAATATTTGCAATAATATCAATTTCTTTACTCATAATAAACTTTCCTATATACTTTTTGTCTAATTTATATTCTTATGTAATACCTTATAAAATATCCATGGCAACAACTACTATAATCTTAAAATTCAAACAATTTTATATAAATTTTATTTTTAATATATTCAGACATTACCATCATTACGATTATTTCTCTAATAAACTTTTCTTTATTAACATAAGCATTTCATCTTTAGTTATAAACAAGTAAATCACAGTTAACAGGCAAAAAAAGACTCCACCTGCAGCCACCTGTACAACAAGTGTCTTTATATAACATCCCATAATACTACCAATTTCTCTTACTATAGCCATCATACCTATTCCGATTCCCATAATAGGAACATATTTTACTATATATATAATTATAGGTAATTCTCTTCGAACTGCTATTACCTGAATTATCATTACACTAAATTCTGCTACAACTGTACCAATTGCAGCTCCATTTGATTGATAATGTGGTATCAACATATAATTTATAAGGAAATTCAAAACAGCTCCAACAATTGTCGATATTACATATATATTGTCATATCTATTTGGAATCAAATACTGTGTTCTAACAACATTTGCCCAAGCAATAAAGAAAACACTAATTGACAGTAATGTTATAATCTGAGCACAATCTACAAATTCATTTCCTAGATAGACAGGTGCCAACACCGGTGCAATTCCCATTAATCCAAATGTTATCGCTGAACATAATATAGTAACAAGCTTAATTGAAGTTCTAATATATAAAACAGTCTTGCCTTTCTCACCTTTTGCTATTATATTCGACATTCTTGGAAGCATTACTGTTCCTAAAGCGGTAATAATTCCCATAGGAACATTAATAATTTTCTCTGCATTTTGATATAAGCCAACCTGTGTGTATGTAGACATATCTCCGAGCATAATTTTATCCATAACCTTATATATACTATATGCCAATACTGGAATAAACAAAACTAGTACAGGTTTTATATTTTTTAGGACTTCATTAATAGATACTCTAACAAATTTAACCTCTTTCTTTACATATATCCACAGATATACCTGACTAAAAAAAGTTCCAGCAGACATAATTAATGTATATTTCCATAAATCTGCTGGTGTATGCACAAAAATGAACATACAAATTATTGTACCAATTTTAATCAAAAGATTTCGCCCAATTGTAAGTTTGAATTTTTCTAATCCAAAAAACAACCAGGTAATATCAAACATTCCTGACATAACATACAATAACTGTATTAAAACAATTAGTTCATTATTTTTAGCAAAGAAAATAGCATATATAATATATGCTAAAATTGCTATGATAAAAGTTGATACCTGTAATATATATATACTGCTAAACACTCTATTTAAAGACTCTTTATTATCCCTAACCGCAGCTACACTACGATTTCCATAATTAGAAATCCCAAGCATTGCCAGCATAATGAAATAGTACGCAACTGAGTTTGTATATGAATAAATTCCTACTCCCGTTGCGCCTAATGTTCTTGAAATATATGGTGCTGTAATTAATGGTAAAAAAATCAATAATACTTGGTATACAATATTATATATAAAATTCTTTTTAATAGATTCCATTCTTTGCCTTTCCTCGATTTATGTATAAATACAAAACTATATCTGATTTCTAATTTTTATTCATCAACTAATGTTATTTGAAGATTCTTGAATAACTGTTTCTAAATTGCTTCCTATAAAGGCTATACATAAAATTAAAATCAAAAAATTTTGTGAATAAACTTCTGTTATGCAACATGTAAGATATCCACATATACATGAATTAATAATTATATATGATTTCAATTTTGAATATTTCTTGCATTTTTTTAATACTACTCTAAAGACATTAATATAACACAATAGCCCTATAATTCCCGACTGAATTAAAATTTGTAGGAAAAAGCAATGTGCATTTCTATCTTGTATAACAGTTGCCAACGTTCCTGCTCCATAACCTATAATCGGTTCTTTTCCTATCAATGCTAGAGCTTTATCCCATATGATTGTCCTACTTGATAATGTTAATGTTTTTCCAAGTATATTCTCTATTATAAAAGAAAAAATATATTGAATTCTAAATATAACTATAGATATTCCAACTACCACTACTATAGCCATTGCAATTTTAGGAATTTTATATTTTCCGGTAGTTTTTGTTATAATAAAAATTACCAACATCACACAACTTCCAACAATCGCAGTTGCTGAAGACATAAAATAGATATTTCCCAATAGTACAATTCCATACAAAATAACAAATTTTATGTTTTTTATTTCATATTGAAAGAGAGCTGTCATTAGTGCTATCAAAAACATAGGTGTTAGCTGATTTCCCAACCCCAAAAACATATAATCTGCTTCTGTTCCGTAGATTGACATTGTTTGCCAAAGACCATTTGGAACTATAATCGCTACAACAAAATTAATCAAAAACAATGAAAATAACATCAAAGTTAACGCATCAAAAAACGCCTTGATATCCGTGTGCTTAGCTTCCTCCACCATAAATATTAATGTACAAATAACAATACTCTCTTTTGCATACTCCACTATACTCTCTTCATTTATAAATACAGATATTCCCCAAACAACAAAATACATTCCTATTGCCATATCTAATACAGAAATATAGTGTCTTATCACTTTTTTACCAAAGTAATAGATAAAAACAAACATCTTTAAAACCAATAAGAATGTAGCAAATTTGCTGTTAATGATAGTATACACAACCTGAGATACTAAAATTGGAAATAAACTCATCATATATATTAAACTATTCTTGTTAATTTTCATCTTTTATCATTCCTTTTTGAAAAACAATTTCCTGTTCAATAAAATTAATTGACTCTTCCACATACGGTTGTAACTTTTTATCATCATATTCTGGTACTTTTAATAAATCCTTTTCCAATGCTTCTTGTGTTTCAATGTATCTTTCCGAAAGTCCCATCTGTTTTAATAAAAATGAAGCTCTGTCATCGTCCCCCCCATCTTTATTTAATCCAATATACCAAAAATTTTTCTTAAACACATACGAAAAAACACTACCATGAAACGAAGATGTCACAACCATTGTTGCGTTTGAAACAAGTGACAAAAATGCACTTGGTCCACCCTTTGGTGATAATTTAATTCCTTTTCTTCTTAACCCTCTTCTTGCCCATTCTTTTCCATTCATAATATACACGGGCATATCATATTTTTCGCTCAATTTCTTCAACATATTTGCCTGTTCAGCTTTATAAGTCATCGCATACCAAAAGATATATGGACCTTCTATCATAGACTCATCCGTTATTTTAAGCCATTCCTTTTCACTTATCAATAGTGTCGGATCAACGCAAATATTAACTTTACGTCCTATTAGATTTTCAATCCATTTTTTTGCATTTTGCTCCCTAACTGATATTGCTGAAAAATCTTCGATATAACTTTTATACACATCCTTATTGCTTGATTCATTTGGATTTGAAGCGCCCAAACTAACAGCGTATGCAATTTTTTTAATATTTTCAAACGGAAGCATATAATTTTCATCAAAATCCATCGCATTAATATTCCAAACTTGATCACTTCCAGCTATGATTGCTAAATATTCAGATTCATCAATTTTTAAATCTTCACTTTTTCTGTATTTCTTACTTAATTTGTAATATTTTTTAAATTCATCGTATCCTTTTTCTGTCCTAGCTATACTTTTATAATGTGAAAGATATAATATGTCCCTCAACAAGTCCTTAAATGTCTTTGGCTTGCATAGTATAGAGTACATTCTTTGCTGTACCTCATTCGAATAATCTATAATCTCAGTATCAATTTTATATCTTTCTCTAAAAAAATGCTGTAAAGCATATGCCTGTAGCATAGAACCACTATTGTTAGAAGCATGAAATGTCATTATTCCTATTTTTTTCTTCATATATTTATATAATTCATTATCTATATATTTAATGAACTATTCTCCTTTTCAATTCTTATAATACTCAAATAATAATTTTTATTTTGAAATTCTATTCCTTATCATAAACATAAAAATAACAGAACCATATTTATTTTCCTTTAGTAGCGAGACCATCATACGTTGTTTTGAATTAATATTTTCCATATTAATATTTTTTGTTATGACTGACTTATAAGGCTCCATCTGAATCATATTTTTTAAAATATTTTTTCTTTCGCCAAACTTCAACTTATTCTCTGTATGACATATATTTTGCCCACATACAATCCAAATGCTGTTAATTATCATACAATTAATTCTATTATTTATTTTTTGCTTTAAATCTATGTTAAAATCTTCACCTAATCTTTTATCTATCTCATATGTAAATATTTTCTCATTTTCCAAACTATTACTCTGAAATTTATGGGTTGCTGATGTATCTGTAGGTATATATTTATAAATCTCTTTGTTAAGAATAACTGCAGTTTTGCATTTTAAAGCAACATCTACATTAAAAAGCAAATCCTCTCCATGGAACAACTTTTCATTAAATCTAATCTTATTACTATCAAGCATCTCTTTTCTATATGCCTTTGCCCAAACAGCATTCATTTTAAATCCAATTGCGTTACTCTCACCAAGCACTTCCAACAGTAATTCATCTTTATTTATTTGTTTTCTATCCCATTCTTGTATTTTTTTTGTCCCAAAGGCAACAAAATCTATGGATGATTCAATACCATCTAACGCATTTATTGCATCACCCTGCACTAAATCATCTGCATCTACAAAAATTATCCATTCTCCTTTTGCGTTATAAATACCTGTATTTCTTGCATTACTCACGCCTGCATTTTTTTGATGTATAATTCTTATTCTTGTATCATTTTTTGCTATTGAATCACATATAGATGCTGTTTCATCTGTGGAGCCATCATCGACAATAATTATCTCATAAGTTCCATTCCAGTTTTCTATAATACTATCAATACTTTTTTTTATAAACTTTTCTCCATTATAAACAGGTATAACTACACTTACCATATCCAGTACTCCTTAACCAAAGATCTTGATTGCTACAAATACCAATCTATATTTTATGCTAAACGATTTATCAATAGCAAACTTCCAATCAACTTTCTTTATTCTGTCTGAAAGTTCCTTTTTGTAACCTACATTTTCATCATCATTTCTTATCATTTTCCACAATGACAAACAATGTCTTATATATTGATGTTTATAACATCTATACACAGTTTCCTCTCCCCTAATCAGTGGTTTACTTAACAAATAGTCATATGCCTTTATAACTGAAAATCTTTTAGCACTAAATATATTTGCACTGGCACTTACACCTCTGTGTTCATAGTAATACAATGGTTCCAAAATGAATGCTGTGGTTATGTTCTTTTCCAAGAAATCAATACAAAAACATAAGTCTTCACACATATGAATATCATCTTTAAATTTTATATCATTTTCAATAACAATGTTTCTTTTAAATGCTTTATTCCATACAAATCCTCTGAAAGAATTCAATCCCGATATTAGTATAGCACTTTCACTCACATCATCACAAAATGGAGGAACCTCTTTTTCTATTTTGTTTACAATTCCATTATCTTTAAAATTGTACATTATCATTTCCGCTTTTGATGAACATTCAGAAATTTTTTCTAATAAATTTTTTTCTACATAATCATCCGCATCCACAAAGATAACGTATTCTCCTATAGCTCTTTCAATTCCTTCATTTCTAGCTGATGAAACTCCTTGATTTGTTCTTTCTATAAGCTTTAGTCTCTTATCTGATGTGCAATACTTCTTTAAAATATCTCCACTTGTGTCACTTGAGCCATCATTAATAAAAATCACCTCAAAATTTTTATATGTTTGACCAATTAAACTTTTTATACATCTTTCAAGAAATTGTTCTGCATTATATACAGGCACAATTATACTATATTTTACTGATTCCATTTCCTAACAATCCAATGCTTTCTTGTCTTATTTATGTAACATATCTATACATATGAGTATTTTTAACCATTAAATTTTCTTATGTAATATATACGTTTCATTTTCTCTATGAACTTGTCTTTTAAAGATACCTTCATAAACTTCAAACAATGTTCTTCTATGTTTTCATTATTAATATTATCAAAAAACCTTTCTCGTTTATCATTCCACTCAACCGAATTTTCTACCATAATCCCATCAAGTTCAACCGCCTTTAAAGTATCAATGGGATATTTTTTCAACGTCTTTAAGCCGTCTAAAATTTCTTTTCCTTTATTACTTTGTATTATAATATTGGTATATCCTCTATCATCATCCTCTATGTTTGCTAATTCAGACGCATGCCAACCGTCATAAAGTGTAAGGTCTGATTTATGCTGTATATGCTTAAAATTACATTCATAACATGATGGACGTGAACACAAGTCTGAAAAAAATGCTTTAAGAAAATAATTAGTTCTTGCAGAACCAAAATATACTTTTCCATTTCCAAACACAACTTTCATTGTTCCACTGTGATAACCGAATGTTTTGTTTCTAAACCTTATATCAACTATTTTGCTTTTATATTTCCTTTCTAGGTACTCCACATATTTTCCCCAAAAAAGTGGAGATGGATTTCCACGACATATAACATCAATCGTTAATAAATTTTTGTAATCTCTATTTAGATAGCTTTTCAATCCTTCTACTTGACATGGTACTCCTGAAAAGCATACTAATTTACCACTTGTTAAATCTTCCTTTATCTTTGGAAAAATGTCTCTTATTTCACTTCTAACATATTTTGAGCATGGTATTTTTGATATTCTATTATCATTTTGAGAATCCACTCTAATATGCTTTACTACCTTTTCTTCATCTACAATTACTCCGTATACAACTCCGTCTTTCTGTAATACATATTCCATAATTGAAGTAAAAACACTTCCTGATGTTCCCGTCAAGAGAACTTTATCTCTTACATCTCTTGCCAAAATACTTTCAGGAATTCCCTTTTCATTTTCTCTTTTCTTTGTCATAGGGCATACCTGCTCGCATAATTTGCAATCAATACACTCAATTACGTTTACATTAGGATAAATAAATCCCTCATTATCTTCTTTCATGTCAATACATTTTTTAGGACAAATACTTGAGCCTGCGGTACATCCGCAACACTCCTTTTTACTTTTTATCTCAATCACGAATTTTCTCCGTTTCACTCTCTATTATTGTTAACACATTCCTATTTAATATCAGCAAACGCCTCATCTAAATACTTATCTGTATCCTGTTTTAGCTTTCTAATTTTATCTGTTACCAACTCATAGTCTATATTTTCATTTAACTGTTCTTCTAAAGTTTTATTAGAGTTATATCTTCTTTCTTGTAAGCCAAGATTATTGCACAGAGTATCTATTCTTGAATTTTTTGAATTCTTTGATCCCGCTGCATATCGATTAAATACTATAAACTTTTTATTATTTATAATTGAAAAGCACGAACCATGAAATGAATCTGTACATACATACGCTGCTCCTCTTAATAAATTTATAAATCGTTCCGGTCCAACATCGTAAAGTGCAATATCTCCAAATGTTTCATCTTCTGGAATGTACTGATCTAAATGTCGTAGTACCACAATCTTATACCCTAATTTCTTGGCTGCGGCTTCTACTTTCTTTCGATATTCGACTGTATTCCCCAAAAAGTATGCAAAAATATATTCTTCTGATATTTCATTCTTAACCGGAATCAATTCTTTCCATTGTTCTTTATCAAAATTAAACACTGGGTCTAAAATCACAGGGACCTCTTTTCCTATTAGTTCTTTTACGATTTGACTTCCTCTGTTTTCGCGCATACTAATATAATCTAAACGTTTTAAATAATTCGCTGTTCTCTTAGTTTGATACCATGGAATCTGGCTTACTCCAAAACTTGATGCATAAGATATTTTTCTAACTTCATCAGGTACAAACATCAAATTATAAAAGTTTGTAGGCAGTCCTGCCGGTGACCAAAGTTGATCACTTCCTGATATAACTGCACTATATTTCTTTGCTCCCTTGCATAACTCCTTATACCCTACATACTCTGTTGAAAGTTTAATGAATTTATTTTTTTTGAACTCATCAAATGCTTTCATACGAATTGCATTATTTTCCGCAAATTCCGGGTGTTTCATCATCCCTTTTTTCTTTAAAAAAGCCTCATATTTATCCTTTAAAAGCACAGTATTCAACAATCTTGGAATTGATTTTATTTTTTTTCTTAAAGTTAGATTCTTTTTGTATCTAATTAATTCATATTCCATTTCTCTTGATTCTAGCATTTTTATTGTTGCAAATGCTTGTAACATTCCACCATAATTTTCATGAAAATATTTAATGCAAACACCTATCATTCTTTTTTCTCCTATCAACTCTTCTTTGCAAGTAACTGTCCATATATCTCACTCATTTGTTTATGTGAAATATCCATTCTGAATTCTTCTGCCTTATCAATACATGCATTTTTCATTGATCTTCTTAAATTTACATCACTTAATAATTTTATTTTATCTGCAAACTCATCCGCATTTAAAGGAGAACACAAATACCCTGTTTTTCCATCAATAACATAATCCTTTATTCCTTGCACTCTGCTACCAATAACAGGAACTCCTGAAGCTAATGCCTCAATTCCCGCAAGTCCCAATCCTTCCCTCAAAGAAGGCAATACTGCAATATCTGCACATTTATTAAGTTCTGGAATATCTTTTCTAAATCCAAGAAATTTTACTCTTACATTTTTTTCTTCAGCATATTTTTTTAAGAAATCATATGTTCCAAAATTAGTCATTGCCTTTCCGCAAATAAGAAAAACATATCTTTCGTCTTCTAACTTAGATAATGCTTCAATAATAACTCTATGATTTTTTCTCTCTGATAACTCGCCCACTTCCAAAACAGCAATGTCTTTATCTGTTAATCCTATAGAATTTCTGTAACTGTATCTATCTATTTTACATTTATGATATCTATCTGTATCTACACCAACACCATTAATATGATAAACTTTCTTGCAGGCCATTTTCTTCATTTGTGCGAAATCTTCATTATTAATAGTAATAATACCATCTGTAATATGTGAGCATATCCTTTCTATACTTCCATATACAATCTTTTTCTTTAAAGAACATCCCTTTGGAAAAGTTAAGCCATGTGTAGTATAAGCCACAACACATCCTTTTCTTCTCTCATGCATAGTTGCAATTCTCACAATTGCCCCCGGTATAGGCGTATGTACATGAACAAAATCAAAGTGATACTTTTTTAGTAGTCTTTTATATTCTTTAAATGCTTTAATGCTTTCTTTACTAATCGGAGATGTTGATGAAAAATCAATTTGATGGAACATAACTCCAATAGAAGCAAAAAGTTCTTCCGGTACAAATGTTGACACTGAATTTCCATTTGCCGCACAATGCACTTCATATCCCATTTTTTGAAGCAATTTCATGTCAGATATCAAAAACCCCTTTAAGAATCCCCCTGTAGCTGCTACTATTAGTGCTCGTTTCATATTTTTACCTTTATTCTCCCATTTGTTTTGCAATATCTGCATCAACTATTTCTTCACCGCTTTTATCTTTAAGCTGTTCTCTTGAAGCGTCGCTCAATCCGTCATTAATTGTTGCGCACATATCACAAGTACTGCATTTATCTAATTCTTCTTTAG
>OKSC01000523.1_pt1 | contig 44260 bp, 45 predicted proteins | sample 1601161 | NCBI WGS metagenome assembly OKSC01 (sample SAMEA3541552, study PRJEB24748) | human gut metagenome | biome: human gut; feature: human-associated habitat; material: faeces | place: China | collected 2012 | reverse complement strand
CGATGATGTCCTTGGCCTTCTGGTGGATCTCATAGCAGATGGACTTCGTATCGTTGCCGGCCGTGGTGATAAGGAAATACAGTGGCTGCATACGGGCATCGCCGGAGCCTTTGGTCATAACATCAAAGAGCTTCCGATTCGGCTGGGTGTGCAGTTCGTCGAATACCACACCGTGGATATTGAAGCCGTGCTTACTGTAGGCCTCCGCCGACAGCACTTGATAGAAGCTGTTGGTCGGCTGGTAGACGATACGCTTCTGGGAGGCCAGGATTTTTACACGGCGATTCAGCGCAGGACACATACGCACCATATCAGCAGCCACGTCAAAAACGATGGTTGCCTGCTGGCGGTCAGCTGCACAGCCATAGACCTCAGCTCGTTCCTCACCGTCGCCGCAGGTAAGCAGAAGGGCCACCGCAGCGGCAAGCTCGGACTTGCCCATCTTCTTGGGGATTTCGACATACGCTGTCGTAAACTGTCGATAACCATTGGGTTTGATGGTGCCGAAGATGTCTCGGATAATTCGCTCCTGCCAGTCAATCAGCTCAAAAGGCTTACCGGCCCATGTGCCTTTGGTGTGGCAGAGGCATTCTATAAAATTGACTGCGTAATCCGCCAGTTCTTTATCGTAGGTGGAGTCCGCAGCCATGAACTTTGTCGGTGTGTAATTTTCCAGTTTTCGCAATTGCCGCTTCCTCCTTTCAAAAGGGCATAAAAAATACAGCCCATCGGCTGCACTACGAGAGAAAGAGCCATCCGGCTCAATCCCTGCTTTATTGGGTTTTAGTAATTGTTGCTGTGAAGCAAAAGTTCTACGGCAAGCTCTGTGTCAGGGTCTGCAGGTTTCACATCCCAGCCTCGGTCGTAATTGCACACGATTTTACCGTTGCGCTTTAACATCAGCTTGCTGACCTTGCCGCCGTTGATGCCAAACTCGGATGGGCCGTCGTAAACCTTCATCCAATAATGAAAGATGCTGTCGTAGACCTTAAGTGCGCCTTCTTTCCACATAATGCGTTCCTCCTTACTGGCGAGTCATGCGGATCGCCGGGATTCTGGCTCTCTTGTTGGTTTGCCAGTCGGTGTAGTTGGCGTTCACCTCGGTGATGCCTGCCATCTTGAAGCCGTGCTTGTCGAAGGCTGCGAGGGTAGGAATCAGGCTGGAGAAGGTACTACTGATGGTAAATTCGGTGATGCCGTTTTCCTGCAGGCACTCGGCGATGGCGTCGATGTCCTCGTCCCAAATGACCTCGTTAAAATCAATCAGCTCATTTTCTGCGTCGATGCTCTTGCGGTAGGCCCAGAACATGGTACCGTTGATTCCGTAATCTTTCAGACTTCCGGCTTGCTCTGCGATGGCTCTTTCAAAAAGTTCAATTTTCTTCATGGTGTTGTTCCTCCGTAAAATGTGTTTTCCCTTTCGGTAGTACACATATTCGCTCTAAAAGCACATAATAGCAAGTCATTTCTGCGATATAAATCGTAGAATACTGCACGATGTTTTGCCCGGTGTTTTGTGTATATTACTTCGACACCTTTCGACAAACATCGACGCCGTAGACCACATTCAGGCCAGAGCCGTTGTCCCAATGCACCATGATGGAGCCGGTATCATCCACGCCCCAAACAGTACCGAGTGTACCAACCGGAGGAGCCTGCGCATCGTCCATCTGAACAAGCTCCACACGAGTACCGACAGGATACTGGCTGCGGATGCTTTCGACTACCGCTTTATTCGGAAACTTCATCGCAGGACACCTCCTTTTTAGCACCGCTTTTGAAAGCGGAAGATCCAGTCAGATTCTTCAGGAGAATCTTACGCTCCGTCTTGTATTCCGCACCGATGAAGCCGAGGCGCAGAAGGAAGCAGCGGAATGCGTACTTGTCATTGTCTACCGGTTTTTCTGTTGCGCTGGAGCGCTTCATATTTCGGGCCATCTCGCAGAGCTTGCAGATGAAGGTATCGTAAGCCTTCACGCTGTCAGCGTCCGGCTGGCCGGGGAACCAAGGGAAGGACACCTTCTTGTCGGTAATTTCCAGTGGCAGGTCATCTGTCCCCAGCGCCTTGCAAATCAGGCTGCGCTTGGCAGCGATGATGTTTTTCAGGTTTTCCAAGTTGGCGTCGGTGAAAAGGCTGCGAGGCATGGAAATGCAGATGCCGGTGATTTCATCTTCCGAGGAATCCTCGGTAGTTTCTTCCGGGACCTCAATGCTTGGCGGTACGATGGGCGGCAAGCACTCTCCAGAGTGTCTTTCAGTCGCTGCAGGGTTTCTGCGTCCAAGCCATCCGGCGCTTCCAAATTGCCTTCTCTGGTGATGGTGTAGTCGCCAATTTTATAAGCGTAGGTAGGCGTCTTCATGTAGACTGCCTTTTCGCCGGTCAGTTCGCTGATAGCCTTTACCAGAGGCTTGCGGTCGGTTGCGTTCAAAGTAATGTTCATGTGGAAATCCTCCTTTAATTTTGGTACTACATATATCACTCTAAAGGCACAAAATAGCAAGTCATATCTGAGATATAAATGTACCAAATAGGAGCCGCTGGTTTTGTAGTTATTTGAACTTCATGTCAAGGTAAGGTGCGACCTCCGGGAAGCGCTCCTCGAAGTCAGCAAGGTAGCGATAGCAGGCGCTGTCGGTGCCATTGGCAATCGCAAACTCACGCAGGCTTTTCTTTTTGAAGAAGCTGGGCTGATTGCACCAACGGGCAATGGTCACATACATACCACGATAAGGACTGTCCGTATAACGGGCAAAACGCATCACATAAGGAAGGCAGCGATTTCGCATCAGGATTTCAATACGAAATAGCAGGTCGAAGATGTCCCGCTTCCAGAATGACTCGTCCCAGCGGTCACTTCGGTCAAAACCACAGAAACAGTAAAACTTCATCACGGCATCGGTGTATTTACGGGCCAGCACGATTTTCTGCTCGATAAGTTCAGCGTCAGCAACATTATCAAAGGCGAAAATGTAATCGCCGTCGTACTTGCAGGAAAAGAGTGCCGCACATTTTTCGTTCGTCAGCAGGCGCTCATCCAAGCCCTGTTTGAACTGGAACGGTTTGTTTTGTAGTTTCAGTTCTTGCAGAAGCTCACGCCATTTTGAACAGCCGAAGAAGTTATCATCCAGCAGACAAATCTTCGGTCTGGCCGGATCGTGAAACTCAGCCAGCGGACTGTGGACAGATACCCGGTCATAGTTTTTGTTGACGCAGAAATCGCACTTACGGAAACAGCCACGGGTCAGAAAACCAATGGAGTAATCCGTATAGTAGGTGTAGTCACGATGTTTGCCACCAGAGTGAAGTTTCTCTGCGACCCACTCATCATACAGATGATAATCCGGCATCTGGTGTTCGATGGCAGCAGAAAGGCACGGAGCCTTATCGTAATAAAAGCCCGTGCCTCCATAGCTGACATTATTCATTTTCAAAACCTCGTCCGGGACCGGAGTATCGGTAAACACCTTTGACAGATAAACGGTATCGTATTCATCGAGGCCATCATAGTCGGTTTTCAGTTTTACCGTATCACCAGCAGCCTTGTGGTATGCAGAGAGTTTCATGCAGGCCAGATTGGGAAAACGGTGGCGCTTTCTACCAATCAGGTCAGCATCAATGATTGCTATCTTCATGGGCGACCTCGTCGTATCTGTACGAAAGTCCGTCACGAATGACCGAAACTTCGTCCGAAGAGCCGACCTGCTCAATGTAGCGCTTGATGATAACATCACAGAACTTTTCGTCCAGCTCAATGGTATAGCAGATGCGGTTGGTCTGCTGGCAGGCTATCAGCGTGGAGCCACTGCCTCCAAATGGGTCAAGCACCAGCGAGTTCGCCATGCTGGAGTTCATGATGGGATAAGCAAGCAGCGGAATCGGCTTCATGGTAGGATGATCGCCGTTCTTCTTAGGCTTATCAAATTCCCAGATTGTGGTTTCTTTACGGCCTGTGTACCATTGATGCTTTCCGGCTTTCTTCCAGCCGAACAGCACAGGCTCATGTTGCCACTGATAAGGACTGCGGCCCAGCACCAGAGATTGCTTCTTCCAGATGCAGGTGCCGGATAAATAAAATCCCGCATCGGCAAACGCCCTGCGGAAATTCAATCCTTCGGTATCAGCATGGAAAACATAAATGGAAGCATCCTCTGCCATAGCAGAGTGCATCTGCGTGTAGGCATCCAGCAAGAACTGGTAGAAGGCATCGTTTTCCATATTGTCGTTCTTAATCTTACCGGCACTGCCTTCGTAGTTCACATTATACGGAGGGTCCGTCACTACGAGGTTTGCCACCTTGCCGTTCATCAGAAGGGCGTAGGTTTCAGCCTTGGTGGAGTCGCCGCAGATGAGACGATGTTCGCCCAGCTGCCACAGGTCACCGGGCTTGGAGAAGGTAGGCTGTTTGAGTTCAGCTTCTACATCGAAATCGTCATCGTGGACGCCTTTCTTGGTATCCTCACGGAAGAGCGCCTCCAGCTCTGCAGGCTCAAAGCCGGTCAGAGAAACATCAAAGTCGGTGCCTTGCAGATCAGCAATCAAAAGAGCCAGTTTATCGTTGTCCCATTCGCCGCTGATTTTATTGAGCGCCACATTCAGCGCTTTTTCTTTTTCTTCGGAAAGCTCAACGACCACGCAGTCCACTTCGGTCATGCCCATATCGATGAGGACCTTCAAACGCTGGTGACCACCAACGACACGGCCAGTGGTCTTGTTCCAGATGACCGGCTCCACATAGCCGAACTGCTCGATGGAGCGTTTCAGCTTTTCATATTCCTTGTCGCCGGGTTTCAAATCCTTACGAGGATTATAGTCAGCAGGCAGAAGGTCGGCTGTGTTTTTCTTTTCAATCAGCATATTTTTTCACCGCCTTTTCCAGCTCCTTGGTTTTGTCGATATTCTCCCAAGTGCCTTTATAACCATTGAAGTGGCCATAGGCAGTGGTCTCAGAGAAGTAAGGGCTGCGCAAGTGCAACAGAGAAATGATCGCAGCGGGACGCAGGTCAAAGACCTCCATCACGGCTTTGCGGATAATTTCTACGTCGACCTTTTCCGTACCGAAGGTCTCAATCTCAACGGCAGTAGGCTCAGCCTTGCCAATAGCATAGGAGATGGCCACCTGACATCTGTCTGCCAGCCATGCGCCTACAATATTACGGGCAACAACTCTGGCCATGTAAGCGCCGGAGCGGTCAACCTTGGTAGCATCCTTACCTGAGAAGGCACCGCCGCCGTGGGCAGCAAGGCCACCGTAGGTATCCACCATCAGTTTACGACCGGTGAGGCCGGTATCTGCAGCAGGGCCACCTTCCACAAAACGACCGGAAGGATTGATGAGGATTTCCGTTTCCTTCGGGAAGTGGTAGCGGCTGAGCAAAGGATAGATGATTTCGGTGATGATTTCACGGCGAAGCTCATCCAAGTCCTTGGTGTCCTTATGCTGAACAGAAACGATGATGTTCTTTACGCTGACAGGCTTGTCGTCGTGGTATTCGATGGTTACCTGCGCTTTACCGTCAGGACCGACATCACGGATGGTACCATCTTTTCTTGCTTCGTCCAGACGCTTGCACAGGTCGTTGACGAAGATAACGGGAGTAGGCATCTTTGCCCACGTCTCATTGGTGGCATAACCATAAACAGTACCTTGGTCACCGGCACCAACGGAAGCGAAGATATCGTCGGTATCGACATCACGGGTTTCCAGAGCTTTGTTTACGCCACCGGCAATGTCAGCGCTCTGGCGATGCACATATACAAAAACGATAAACTTCAGAGGATTGTATCCGACCTTGGCAAGGGTCTGACGGACCACCATACGGATATCGATTTTCTTGGCGCAGGTGATTTCACCGCACACAAAGATTTTTCCTTTTGTCGCCATCACTTCACAGGCCACACGAGAGTAGCGGTCTTTCTTCAGGCACTCGTCCAAAATGGCGTCGGCGATCAGGTCACAAAGTTTGTCCGGGTGTCCAGCGCAGACACTCTCGGCAGTTTTATAAGAAATGTTCATAATCAAAGTCCTTTCCTTGCCATCAGAAGGCGCTCCATGACATCGTCCTGTGGAGTAGCACCGCCGTATTCCGTGGCACAATTTTCTTTTACGATTTGGTAGATTTCCATCCAGAGCCTGTTGGTCTGGCTCATAAAGTTCTGGCTCATTGCCACATAGGGCGACTGGATTGCATTGCCGGTAGTCGGATGCTTTGCCAGAAAGCCGAACTCGGTAATAGCTTCTTCACACTGAATCCAGCGGGCCACACTCATAGCGTAGCGTTCCAGAAGCTGCGGAGATACGAGAGCAGTACAGCTACGCTCGTGGAGCCAGTCCCATGTCTTTTTGTAGACATCTGCTGCGACCAGCTTTTTTCCATCCTTCTGTTTGGCAGACAGTAGCTTGGATGGTTTGGGCATCGCTTGACCTTCTAAATCGACCGACTGATTATCGAAGTCAATGACAGTCAATGCTCGTTTGCCCAGATTGCCTTCAGCGATTTTCTCAGCTAAGGGCTTCTTTTTGGCTCCTGCGCCAACACGAGCGCCGCCTCGGTTGGTACCGTCCTTAGCCATCTGCATACACCTCCTTTGGCAGGGCCTTATATACCCCGTTTGAAACTGCGATTTTGTGCGTGAGACCCCACGCCCGTTGCACGGCATGAAGGTCGTAGAGATTTGACCCGCCCCTACCGGTCGTGATTGTGCCAGCGATCACCACGCTCTGCATGGATTCTGGCATGGCAGGACTTGCAAAGAGCAATCAGATTATCTCTTGCATGTGTGCCGCCTTCCGACAGAGGGACCCGATGGTGGACTTCTTCTGTAGGAACAAGCAGACCTTTCTCTTGGCACAGCTCACACAAAGGATGCTGCTGCACATAGCTGTCACGGATACGCTTCCAAGCACGACCATAACGACGGCGCACGGCAGGGTCACGGTCATATTTCTCGTAGCGCTTGTTCTCTTGGCGTTCATGTTCCTCACAAAACCTACCGTCAGTTAGCTTCGGACAGCCGGGATAGGAACACGGTCGCTTGGGTTTCTTTGGCATTACTTCACCTCCTTCAGGGCATAGAAAAAGCCCTGCGGGATTGCTCCCACAAGGCTCGTTCCTGATTTTCCGCTTTTCGCTATTATAATAATATCATAAGAAGCGGGTATCATTCTATATCTTTAGGTATCACGTTTCAGGATACCGTCGCAAATATCAAGGGCCTGATTATGGAGCTTGTAAAGATGGTGCATGCTGTAGCCCATATCTACGGCGATGATTTCCCAAGACTGGAAGCAAAGGTAGCGCTTTTCAAGCAGGGTCTGGAGTTCGGCACTTGGCACAGCCTTAATGGTGGAGGAAATTTCCTTTTTTAAATCCACCAGTGCGTCAATGTCGTGGTTGATTTCTGCTTGCAGGTCTACAATCTTACAAACAGCATCGGCCATTTTGGAAGTGGCCTTATTGGGATTGCGAGGCATACCCGTCAGCACCGAACTGGCGCTGGTAGCAAGGTCATTCAGGGCCTCAACCTGCTGGATTTTGGAATTGATACGCATATCCAGAAACTTGGCTTGCATTAAATATTCTTTTGCGGTCATATCGCACCTCCGAAAATTTGATATTCCTCGGATTGTCGATTTTTGTCGAAAGATTGTCCTTGATTTTCATAGATTGGCTTTTACGGCATCAATCAGGGCGTTCTGGGTCAGCTCTTTATGGGAGAGGGCCTTTAAGATGCGCTCGTCGATAGTGCCTTTTGTGATGATGTGCTGGATCACCACGGTATGGTCTGTCTGGCCTTGTCGCCAGAGACGGGCGTTGGTCTGCTGGTAAAGTTCCAGTGACCATGTCAGCCCAAACCAGATAAGTGTGGAGCCACCGGCCTGAAGATTGAGTCCATGACCGGCAGAAGCGGGATGGATTACTGCCACCGGGATTTTACCGTTGTTCCAGTCCTCGATATCCTTACTGGACTTCAGTTCCCTGACAGTAAAGCGTTTTTTGATGCGCTGTAGGTCGTGCTTAAACCAGTAGGCCACCAGCACCGGTTTTTCATTGGCGGCTTCAATCAAATCCTCCAAAGCGTCCAACTTGCGGTCATGGAACTCCACCACATCGCCGGTATCGGTATAAATTGCACCGTTGGCCAGCTGCACCAATTTCCCGGTCAGGGAGGCGGCATTGGCAGCAGTGATTTCCTCATCAGAAAGGTGCAATACCAGTTCTGCCTTCAGCTGCTCGTAGCGATTTTTCTCATCCTCGGAAAGCTGGACTTCATATTGGGAAGAAATCAGCTCCGGCATCTGCAGATAGTCGGTACTTTTCATGGAAATCGTTATATCCGAAATCTGTCGGTAGATGGCTTCCTCTGCATAGGGCAGTGGTTTGTAGGAGTAGATGATTTGCCCGTTGCGCTTATCCGGCATGAAGTAGTTGTTTCGGTACTGCGTGATAAATCTGCCAAGGCGCTGGCCCATATCCAGCAGTCGGAACTCTGCCCACAAATCCATGAGGCCGTTGGAGCTTGGTGTACCAGTGAGGCCGATGATGCGTTTGATTTTCGGTCTGACCTTCAACAATGCCTTGAAGCGTTTTGATTGGTGATTTTTGAAAGAGGAAAGCTCGTCGATGACCACGGTGTCGAAGTCAAAGGCGATGCCGCTGTCCTCAATCAGCCATTGCACATTTTCACGGTTGATAATGGTGATGTCGGCACCGGCCATCAAAGCAGCCTTTCGTTCTGCAGGAGTTCCCACAGCAACAGCGAAGGTCAGGTGGTTTAAGTGGGTCCATTTCTTCAGCTCCGCAGGCCAAGTATCACGGGCCACACGAAGCGGTGCGATAACCAGAATGCGATGGGCCATAAAACTGTCAAACAGCAGATCTGCGATGGCAGTCAGGGAGATGACCGTTTTGCCAAGACCCATATCGAGGAGAACTGCGGACACGGGATGGTTTTCGATATATTCAATTGCGTAGCTCTGGTAGTCGTGCGGTTTGAAGTTCATCCAGCATCCCTCCAATCTGTTCTGGTTTATCTATCACATAGACCTTGAAGCCCAAGGAACGTAGCAGCCGGTGTCGTGCTTCCTGCAAAGGGCGTGGGCGTTTTCCGGGAGCCTTCAGTTCCACAAAAGCGATAAGGCCATCAGGTAGTAATACAAGGCGGTCGGGCATTCCGTCGAAACTCGGAGACACGAATTTTACAGCGATGCCTCCAGCCTTTTTGACCGCCACGGTTAACTTGCGTTCTATTGTTTTTTCTAACATCGCTTACCTCCGTCAGCGTTAATTTTCGTAGAGTGGGTAACCTCCCTTTATGTCATTTACTGAACTTTTTATAGAACAGATTTTTATAGTCCTAAGAGAATTTTTGTATATGACCTTAATGGAGGTTACCCCTACGGTATTGTCAGTTCAGGAAATCTTCCTCAGCATCGTTTTCTGCTCTCAGGCGCAGACCCTTAAAGTAGCGCTTGTTGTGGACCTTGATACGCTCAAAGCCTGCCTTCTCCAGCGCAAAGTAAAAGTCAGCCGTGCTGCGGATATACTCGTTGCAGTCCATAGAGTAGTTGCGGTATGCCTGATACAGCGCAGAGGAGCTTTCCTTATAGGAATCATCCACTTCGCACTTGTCGGCAAGGAAGTGGCCAAACCAGTCGTTCTGGTTACGGTACTCGTCAATGGCTTTCTGGACACATTCCGGCACCGAAATCTGGTAGTCCAGTTCAATGACCTTCTTGGCACCTTCGATGACCCACGCCAGAATGCTTTCACCGGCATTGTCAAACAGGTACTCGCCGTAATTCTTGATGTCGCTCTTGCCGGTAATCTTTGCGTTGAACGGGATAACGATAAGGCGACGCCAGATACCATCATCGGAAGCGGAGACACGAGGCAGGTGGTTGGTATACAGCACCAGCGTGTGGCAAGGCTTGAAGGAGAACGGGTCCTTGTACTTTTTCTCCGCAAACACATCGTCGGTAGAACAGAGCTGCTTGACGGTGGAGTCGTTCAGGCGGGAGCCTTCCTGCATTTCTGCTGCGATGAGCAGACGCTTGCCTTTGACCTCGGCCATTTCCGGTTTGATGTTTCTGCGGCAGCCGACAGTCAGCGTATCTGCAGAGATGTTGCCGCTGTAAAGACCCAGCACACGAGAGACCGCATTCCAGAAGGTGGATTTACCGTTACGACCATCGCCGTAGGCAATGATCAGCGCTTCCACATAAACCTTACCGATAGCAGCCAGACCGCAAATCATCTGCACATAGTCAATCAGGGTCTGGTCACCTTGGAAAATCAGGTCAAGGCAATCCAGCCAAATCTGCTGACCTTTCTGGCTCGGAGACACAGAGGTGATTTTGGTAATGAAGTCCTCCGGCGAATGTTCCCTTGCACCGGCCATACCTTTACGCAGGTCGTAGGTTGCTTCGGGCGTACACAGCGCAAAGGGATCGGCATCCAAATCCCTCGGCGAGATTTCCAAAATAGGATGGGATTCACGTAGCGTGGAGGTGATGTTCTTGGAATCACGGCGCTTGATGGCGAAAGCCTGATATGCCTTTGCAGCCAGAAAATCCTGATAAGCTTCCAGCTGCTGTTCATTCATCAGCTGTTCGGCCTTGGACTTGGATGTGCTATCAAGGAGGGTCTGAGCGCCGCTGTTCTTCATTTTAGTGAGCGCTTCCACAAGGTCGTTTCCGGCTTCCTTCAGCTGGCGACGGGTCAGTTCATGGGCAACGGCCTGTGCTCCCGGCTCGGACTCTTGCCAGTAGTGGTCGGAGTAGCGGATAAAGTGTGTGGCGGGAGAATAGCGCAGTTCGCTGGAGAAGTATTTTCCCAGCACTTCGGCCTGTCCAACATCGGAGTAATCCTCCGGTTTGTAACAGGAAGGGTCGTTATACACTTCCGGTGCCACATATCCATCCTGCTGAGAGAGCTTGGTATAAAAGCGCTGGGCCGAATGCCAGATAGTAGACAGCTCTGCATTATACAGAGGTGGTACACATTTTGCGGCTTCCTCCAAAAAGGTCTGGTAGGCCTTTTCGGTATCGCCGTATTTCTTGATGACACGACCGGCGAAGCGGCTCATGGTCGCATTACGGCTTCCTTCCGGAATGACGGAGTGGTCAAAGTCGCCCTGCGGCAGGTATTCGTCGAACAGGTCCTCATTGAGAAACTCCGTCAGATTCATGCGTCCGGGATAGAGCGCTACCTCGGCAGCAGCAGTGCCAAAGAAGAAACGTGCCGCATCCAGCGCCTGCGTATCAAAATACGGGAAGATGGAATTGACCAGCTTCTTCATGTCGCTATAGAGCGCAGCGTCGGTGCAGTGTTCAATCGGAAACAGCACATGGAACTTGGGTCTTGCAGCTTTGCCATTCTTCTCACGGTTATGGAAACGGCTGAAATGGATAGCGAAGGTAACGCCCGGAAAGGCCTGCATCACGTCCTCCGGTGTCATCCAGTCAGCAGGATTTTCAGAATGGTCGTTATCGCAGTCCACCGGCAGACAGTCGCTGCCGATGAAGTTTTCGCCGTTACGATAACTGTTGCGATATTCAGCGCAGACATAGTCATGGCTGATTGCAGCTTTCAGACTGGCCTCATCCAAAATCACATGCTTGTGGGGATAGGAGCAGTTGCCGGGATTGCCGGTCACATCAGCGGAATAAACGGTAAACATTAGTCGTACACCTCCTTGGACTCGTCCTCCAGCACCTTGGTGATGAACTTCAATGCACGGATGGTAGTTTCCAGTTCGCAGTCGCCGCCAAGGAACACTTCAAATCCGTTGCAGCCGTGCTTATCCACGAAAGTGCGGATTTCCATATCGCTGCTGGCGCTGTCCTGAATACGGAAATAAGTACGACCGCCGTGGCCGCTGTCGCCGCCCATATAGCCGGTAGTGCCAGCTTCCACTTCGAGGATGTTGGCACTGATTACTTTACGGGTATAGGTAGATATTTCAGTGCCGTCCGGCAGCATTTTTCTTTTTTCGATTACTTCATACATAGGGTTAAGCCTCCTTCATATTTTCGGTGAAATAGCGTAAGCGATAGTTCTTCCACTTGGCTCTTTCGATTTCTGCTTCCATGCCCGCTGAGATGCGACTGCCGAATACCCAAACTTCAGAACATTTACTCATCAGGGCATTTCCGAAGAACAGACCAAGCTGGCGCTCCTTCGGGTCCGCATCGTTCAGAAACTGCGGAAATAGCAAGTGAGGTGCGATGGGAATGTATCCCTGTTCTACGGCAAAGCGGCTGTAGCGTCTGGCAGCCTCCACATTCGCATCAATGTCTCCGGCATAAGGAGAACAGATATAGACGATGGGTCTGAAAGCACGAAGGGAGCGTTCCTCACGTTCAATGACGGAGAGTGCGCCGTAGGCCGTTAGGTCAAAATATCCCTCGCTGTTGAATTTGCTGATACTCAAAACACGAATCCTCCTTTCCGGTGGGCATAGAAAAAGAGCGTCCACCTCTAATACCCTTTGGAGATGAACGCTCCGTTTTGACGAAGACTCTTTAATCTTTTTTATAAAAATCTGTGGCGTAGCCATCGGCACGAAGGAGGAGTCCTTTGGCCCAAGGAGGAGTGCGGCCCATCTGTTCACAGACCGCTTCCAAGGACATGTGTGGATCTGCCTCAATCACAACTTCGTCATGAACATGCATAACAATGGAGCAATGGCGCAGGGTCTGCATGGCGTAGCAGAGGATGTCTCTGGCTGTGGCCTGCACAATGTTTTCCACGAACTTGGGACCGTAGGAATCAAGGCGCTCCCATTTTTTAGTGGAGCCGACGCCTTCGTAAGTGATACACTCACCGCCGAACTTGTTTATTCCGACCTTCGGTTTCACATAGGCCAGCTTTCTGCCGGAAGGGAGCGTGATAAACAGCATGCCGCTTCTGCAGGAGAAGGTCAGTCCGTAAAGGCTGGTCGTATGCTTATATTTCACAGCTTCCATAACAGCACGGTCCACGGCCCACCAAAATTCGACAATTTTCGGGTTTGCCTGTCGCCATGCATCCACCAGCGAAGGAAGCTCATCTTCGGTCAGGCCCATCTCGATAGCGCCCATTGCTTTAAGCGCACCGACGCTGCCACCGTAGCCGAGGGCCAATTCCGCAATCTTGCCCTTTTGACGCAAGTGACCGTTGATGCCGTGTTTTTCCACCGGGACCTTAAACATCTGAGAAGCGGAAGCGCAGTAAATGTCGCCGCCTTGTTCAAAGACCTTTTGTCGCCAGCTTTCGTCTGCATACCAAGCGATAACACGGGCCTCAATTGCAGAAAAGTCCGCTACGAGGAATTGTGCGCCTTCTCTTGGAATGAATGCCGTGCGGATCAGCTGAGAGAGCGTGTCCGGTACATCTTCGTAAAGCAGCTCCACGGCGGCAAAGTCACCACAGTGGACCAGCGCACGAGCTTCGGCCAGATCCGACAAGTGGTTTTGCGGGAGATTCTGCAATTGAATATTACGACCGGAGAAGCGCCCGGTGCGGTTGGCCCCGTAAAACTGGAACATGCCTCTGGCACGACCGTCAGCGCATACGGTGTTTTCCATCGCCTGATATTTCCTGACGGAGGACTTGGCCAGTTGCTGACGCAATACCAGCACATCCGCAAGTTCCGGTGGAGCCTTTTTCAGAAGCTCGTTCACAGCCTTTTTATCAAGACTGTCGGTTTCCATACCATTATCGGAAAGCCACTGCTTCATCTGCTGGACACTGTTGGGATTTTCCAAAGCGGTCATGTGCTTCATGGAAGCAGTCAGCTTCTGGCGGGACAGCGTATCCATTTCAATAGCCTGCGCCACCAGCTCCATATCCAGACGCACACCGGTATCATTGATTTCTTCACTTTGGTGATATTCCTCCCAGACTGCAGGCGATACCGGGAACTTTGCCAAGCGCTGCTGGATACCCATTTCTGTTTCCACATCTCGAAGATTGTATTTTTTGAAGGCGTCCCACTTGTCCGGTGCATGGAAGGGTCTATTTCTGGTGCGCTGGTTGTTGGATTTCGTAGGAGCGCAAGGCTGGCAGAAATACTTGATGAGGTCTTTGCCTTCGATGAGCTTTTGCTTCTCAAGGCCCAGAACAGCACCGACACCTTCCAGCGACAAAGGCAGTCCCATAGTAGCGGCCCAGATCATGGAGCAGCGCCAGCTTTCGGGATTTAAGTAATCACCGGTAGGATAGCCCAAGAAGCGAGAGAGGCAGATACGTTCAAAGGTGGCATTGAAGGCCCACTTGGTGATAGCCTCATCTTCCAGCGCCTGCAGGATTTCCTTTGGAATGTGTTCTCCGCAGGCAAGGTCGACAACCTGCACCGGGCCGGAGTCCACGCTATAACCAAAGAGCAGAATTTCAAAATCCTCAGCCTCCACATAGCGATACACACCGGACTTTTGCAGCGGAGTGCTGCTGTAAGTTTCTATATCAACACTGAGTGTTTTCATAGGATTGTCCTTTCATAAAAGCAAAGACGGCGGAAATTACTCCCCGCCGCCCCGCAGATAGGTTAGTCCACCTTTGTGGCAGATTCCTTAACTTCCTTGCGCTTGCGGATTTTCTCCCTCGCCCAGCTTACGGCAGTGGCGATGATGATAATCAGCTCGCCGATAAACATACCGGTTACGGCACCGAAGCAAGTATTGAGCATCAATTCCTGAAATTCAGTCATGTTCGCACCTCCAACTTAGTCGAGAAAATAGTCGTCTTCGTCGGTGTTGAAGTCGGACTCAGCGCTGGCCTTGCCGCCGAGAGGCTCACCGTCACGAATCTTCTGGAGATTGTTGAGGCCGCAGGCGATGCCTTTGTTACCAGAGCTATTGAAAGCGTAGAAGGTAATGCTGGCACGACCGTAGACACCGGAGTAAACCTCGGAACGGCTCATGATAGGATTGCGGTCTGCGTCCACGATGCCGGGAGCAGTGGTAGCGTTGGCGTTGATGAAGTACGCATTGGCGTAGGCTGCATCGTCAGGTCTCTCAAGGTCACCATCACGAAGAGGAGTCTTCAAAATGGAGAGCGCAGGTACGGTCTTACCGTTGCCCTTGAGCTTCGCTTCGCCTTCCTTATAGGCAGCCTCGATAGCAGCCTTAATCTTGGCAACAGTGCGAGTATCGGACTTAGGGATGATAAGGCTCACGCTATACTTAGGAGTGCCGCCGTTGATGGACTTAGGCTCCCAGACATTTGCGTAGCTCCAGCGGGTTTCAGGGCCAGTGATGACCTTCATGGGATTTACAGGTTTTACATTCTTACTCATAATCATTTTCCTCCATAAAATCAGTTTTTGCATTATTCATGACCGGACGTTTATCGCTTTCCGGTACAAGTGTGGGTTTGCCCTGTGGCTTTTCGATGTAAGCCGACAGGAGTTCGTCAAAGCGGCTCTTGCCGAGCAACTTCTGCATGGCAGTGATGCCGAGGAGCTTGCGCTCATACGGGTCAAAGCCTGCGTCGGTTACGGTCTGGGTAACAGCAGCCTCATCGGTGTAGCGACGGTTACTGCGGCCTTCGACCAGTTTGAAGCCGGTCCATTCCTTACCGGAGATGGCCTGCTGGAGTGCGTACTCCTTGATGTCGTTGACCCAAGAGACCAGCTGGTCTGCACGGGAGAGAATGACCTCGATCTCTGTATCCTCCAATAGAGGAGGCAGCTTGAAATCGTACTGCGCTAGCATCAGGTTTGCCTCGGCTCTGGCCCTGCACTCATGCTTGGCTTTACAGAAGCCACACCACTCGCCGCAGAGGAAGTTTCCGTCACCGGCAAAGGCAAGCTCTGCGGTCGGCTTCAGGACTTCATCGGCCCAGCGGTAAAGGTCGTCCTTGGGCATCTCGAAGGTGGATACGTTCTGGCGTCTCGGCTGATACACGGTCATTGCCACGGTATCGATGTCGTAAATGACGTCGAACAGCTCCAAGGCACCGAGTGCGTAGCACATCATCTGCGGATTGTTATCTGCTTCCACCAGAACACCGAGGCCATGTTTGTAATCCACCACATGGAGCGTTCCGTCGGAGATGATAATGGCATCCGAAGTGCCGAAGCCTTGTTCTACCCAGAGGGAGAAATCCACACGCTGTTCGATGAGGACCACCGGGTCAGCACAGGTTTCTTTGGCTGCTTCCACCAGTTCTAAAATGTAGGACGCATAGCCGTTGGCGCAGTCCAGCATTTCTTCGTTGTACCAAGTCAGATGCTCGGTCGGGTCAGTAGCTTCCATGCCAAGAGCCAAGCGGAGCTTGTACTCACAGAGGCTATGGGCGTCGGTCCCTTCGGCGGCATAATCGGAGCCTTTGTCTTCGTAGGTTTCACATAACCTTGCAGAAGGCGGGCAGTTCAGCCAGCGATGGGAAGATGACGCAGATAAAATAGCGTGTGCTTTAGGTGGCATTCCCGATCACCTCCGCATCACGAAGCAGCGCTTCATAATTGGACGGGTCCACCTGAGAGAGCTTGCTGGCACCGTATTTCTGGAGTAGCTCACGGACGCCTGCTGTGTAACCGGCACGGGATTTCTCAGAGAGAACTGCACGGACCTGTTCCAGCGTCAATGCGGGTTTCTGCACCGGCGCTTTTTCTTCCGGCTGTTCCTCTGCGTCGTTACCGGAAAACAGCTGTGCCAGATAGTTGGCGGCATCAGTAATAGCAGCGGCAGCATTGCGTAACTCTTCGATGGTCATAGCCATTTCGCTCATTTTGTTCATGATGTTTTCTTCCTTCCTCGGATTGTCTTGCGGCAAGTACACTGAGATTTCTTGCCATTCGTGCGGATACCTGACTGATAGCGACGAGAATTTCAATCACCTCGGCTTCGGTATCCACGGTGCGGCTGTGGGCCTGAGTCATGTCGTTCACCTCCTGTTCGTGGTGGAGCAGCTTGTTTTCTGCTCCTTACACTCCCTTTTGGAGATGAGCGATGGCTTTTGACGAAGGGAAAGAGAAATTTTTTTTGAAAAAGTTCTGACCGCCGGTTTTGCCAGCGGCCAGAGTGCTTGTCTACCTATTAAAAGAAGTCCGGGTATTCCTGTGCCAGCAGCTTCTTTGCTGCCTTGAGGCGGGACAGGAATGTGGTGCGAGGAATACCGATTGCCTTGGCGATAGCTTCATCGGAAAAGCCCTGCATACGCAGCTTGCCGATGTTTTCAGCCTTCGGCATCAGGTCAGCGAGGCGCTTGAACAGCTGCTCCAACACGATGCGGTCGGAAGCAAGCTCGGAAACGGCTACACTTTCATCTGCAATGGTATCCATCAGAATCAGGTCATCATCTTCCTCACCAATCGGTGCATCCAATGAAACGATGACGTCGGCGTTGCGGTATTCGCAGGTCAAGCAGTCGGCATCGCAGACCCACCATTTATTGCGAGGACAGCAGCAGAGGCCACGGTCCTGCATTCTGTGACGGTAGGTGTCGTGGAAGCGGATATGTTCCTGATAGACTTCTTCGGGTACTTCCTGCCAGCGACGCTGGCTGCGGATGTAGATACGACGGGTTTCTTTACTCTGGTTTTCTTTTTTTGACATAATAAGTTCCTCCGTTTGTCGATGTCTCGAAACGGAGGAACTCTGGTACAGCTGCAAAAAGGCGCAATGAAAGAACCGCAGTCCTGACGGAATTACTCCGTTCCGGATTGCAGCGGCCTGCTCACAAGGCAGCTGTTATTATGAAATTGTTCACCATGAATCGTTGAGCTACCGGGGATCAGGCGGTACAATTGATGATGATTTTGGTGAGGATTTACCTCACACCTATATTGTAGTTGGGAAGGGCGAAAAGCACGAGGAAGTGACATTTCCGTCTGCACCGCCTCAAAAGCCTGTAAAATGGGCAAAAAAATAAGACGTCCACGCCTTGATAGCGTGAACGCCTTGAAAACACAGTGATATTAACCGGAAGTGGCACTTCCGAATTATTTTTACGGAGCGGTATTTTTATTGCCGTTTTTAGGGAGTTGCTGTGCAATTCCGGCATCTTGCAGCTTCTGATTCCACATACGGATGTTTTCCATGTGATGGTTGTTAATCAAATATTGATAAACCAGATTTTCTTCCATAGGAATCATAATGTTGTGACCCGCCTTTGAAATAAGGTCATAAGAGAAGGCCGGTTGCAGATTCAGTCCGATGCACAGTGCAAGGACGCTTGGCAGAGTAGGCTTTGCGTCTCGTTTGTTTCTGTAATCCTGAATCATACGAGAGCTAATACCGGTGCGTTCTTCCATCTTTTCGTTGGTATATCCACGGCGTTTCACATGATAATCCAGTGTGCCACAGAAGGAAGAAGGAATATCAGCGAGAATTTCACTGACACGCTTGGCCTCCGCCATAATGGTAGACATTTCTTGGGCCCTTTTGAGTACATCCTCATTTTTCCCTTCACGGGGATTGAAGTTGGCTTCTACAAAGCTCTTGGAATCAGCATCCCTGCAGAGGAAGCAAATTCTATAATAGGAATCGTCGTAATGCTTGCTGACACGGGTTTCACGATTGAAAATCAGACAGCATTCATCTATATGTTCCAGTGCGTAGTCTGTTAGCTCAGCTTCAACATCCTCTTGAATATGCACGTATTTCGGATCATTGATAACGAACATACCGCCAGCATGAATAAAATGCCCAGCACGATATTCCTTGGCGAGGGTTTCGTTAAAGGTTGACTCAAATATTGCATTGTTGCGGTCGATTATGAAGGTTTGGTCCTTTTTCAGGGCTCCCTTCGTGAAGGAAAACGGAGGATAGTAGTGGCCATCCACATAATTGAATACACCGGCGGCTTGTTCGAAGCCGAGCTCAATTGCACGGATTTTTGCGGCCATAGTGGAAACTTGGAAGAAGTCCGCAAACTCACTAATGGCCAATTGCATAATCTCTGCTCTGCGGGTATTCGGGAAGGCATGTGTTAAACTGATTATAATCTCGTTCAACTTCATACGTCCCGTGCGAGCAGGAATCAGAATCTTAGGTGCAATAGCGCTTGCCTGCCATTCCATCCACTCCAACTCGTTTGACAGCTCATCCTTGCCTTTTTTGTATTGCTCCACCACTTTACAAGAGATGGATGTGAGTTCAGGATTTATGAGTTTTTGAAGCTCGAAGAACTTATAGTGCTTATCCCAATGGACGCATTCATGGATAATCGTGTTGTGGGTACAGCCGATATTCCGCATAAAGAATGAATCCGGGCTCACCAGAATAGAGCCTTCCTCAATTTCTGCAGAAATAATTTCATCGCTGTTGTGTTCTTTGTAAATGTCCACTGTTGCGCTATTGAAGTAGGTGCGTCCAAAAATTCCATCCGGGAGAGGCGCAGGATATACAGTAAGACACATAGCTTCGAGAACTTCTTTAATCGGAAGAGGCATTGGAGTTTCCAACGCACGTGGACAGTATTTCTTTAAAAACTTCTCTGCATGGAGGTCAAGATCTTTGGCATATACATAAGGCACCAAGAATTTGGTAAGTGCATCTTCCTTGCTGAAGCACTCTTTGGTGTAATCTTCCACAGAAGTAATGGTAACCATAGTAAGGCCACCACGCAGAATGCCCGTGAAAGATACTGCAAACCATGCGCTGGCCATATCTTCCTCATAATCACGGCGGGTCCTGCCTTTTACGACAATATCGGCTTGGACCGCAGCACGAAATAGGATACGGTCATCTTCGGTTTCCTTAAATGTCACGCCCATAACATGGATATCATCAAGAGCCACATAGCTCGGATCGGGGACAAGACCGGTATGTAAGTTTAGTCTGCCCTTATTCTGATACACATGCGTTTTCAGACGGTTGAACATCATGTCGTAATATTCATCTTCCAGATAGACTGCGAAAGTTTTATCCTTATGTGCCAGAGTAATCCCTCCTTTATTACAGCGCAAACATGGTCATGATTTCCGTAACCATTCGGTCTGTACGAGCCTTAATAATATCTACGGTCCATTCATCCTTATCGCAAACATCATCGTTCAGGTTGAGTCCGTTACGATATCCAATGTACTGACCATTTGCATCTTTACGTTCTTTTTTCTCAGCAAACGCCTTGTTGCTGAGGGTACTGTTATAGCCGGTAATGGTGAGATTGCCAAAGGTGTGTACATACAGTGACTGATATTCCTTGGCTTTATCACGGTCACCGCCAGCAATCATACCTACCCATTCATCTGGGATATTGGAGCCCTGTGGGAAGATATGCTCAATAGACCAGACGTACTGGTTGCTGTTGGTCTTGCGCCACAGGTCTTTTTCGTTTTCTACAGTCATACTGTGTTTGGCCATCATGCAAAGGATGAAGCGGGTAGCGCCGCTGTTATCGTCATAAACCGGGCCACGGAGCTTTTCTTCGAAGATTTCATCGGAAGAAGAACTCTTAATCAGTGTGCTGCGCAGATTATCATAAATTACAGCGCCAGCATATCCATTCTGCTCAATTTCCTCAATATAGGACATGAACATGCGGGCAAGGTCACGTGTTGGAGGTGTGTCGGTCAAATTACGACGGACAAAGAAGTTCACCAGCAATTTGCAAACCTTTACAATATCGTCCTCACCAATACCAAGCGCATCGCTGTTTTTGATAAGATACATCAGTAGCAGGTAGGAAGGAGCACCCTGAACACGCTGCAGATCTTGATAGCTATCACGTTGAGCCGGAGTAAGGCCGTCAGTCTTATTCAGAATGATGCCTGCATAAATCGCAGCATTTTCGGAAAGCTCGTCCAGTGCGCCGACAGGGTCCCTTGTGATCAGCTTCTCATAAATGTCCAGCATAGTGGAGCGGGTAGCAATTGTACCAAGAGGATACTGACGGTCGCCCTTTACAAAGGGTGCATTCAGACTCTTGCGGAAAGCATTATAATTCTGACGGAAGAAACGTTCCTGTTCAGAATACTCCTCGCCGAGATTGCTAAGAATCTCAGTCCAGCGGGTAAAGTAGTAGTCGAGATTTTCCTCGCCGCTAACATCCAATCGGGCCAACAACAGGTTTTTAATCAAATCTACGGAGGTCAGCGGAGTGCCTCTGTTATTCAGGGATTCGAACAGCGTGTAGGCATCTGCATGATTTGAAACCTCAATCATAACCATAATGGCGGCATTCACCTTATCCAGAATCCTGAACATACCAGCGACCTTGTCGTCGGTCTCTTCCAGAGTCGCATTGATACGCTTCAGGAAGTAGTTGTAGGCCTTTACGATGCGACGCAGGCCAGCGAAGTTCGGCATTGGGCGATTCGGAATAATACCAATTTTCGCCAAGAGGCCAAGATAATCATCACGATTGCTGCCTTGCACCTGCGGCACAACACGAATATCGGACTGAGTCTTCTTCAGAACGATTTTTCTCTTGAGCTGCAGGATATCGGCTTGCTGGTCTTCGTCCAGTAATTCCTTGTTGCTGTTCAGGGTGGTATAGAGCGCAGAAAGGAAGAGACTCAGAGTCGTAAGTCTCTGCTGGCCATCAACAACTTCAAATTTCGGCGCATTGATGGAGTCTGTAGCAGAATTGATACAGATGATAGAGCCGAGAAAGTAGCCATCATCATTTTCGATGAGGTCGTCAAACAGAGCTTCCCATTCTCTGGTGCCCCAAGTATATTCACGCTGATATTTAGGGATTTCAAATATCACCTTGGAATCCGGGTCAAAGACCTGTGATACCGGATATTTGTTGACATTGATGTTGTTGATATTCATACGTCACGGTCATCCTTTCATTTGGTATTTTCTATGTTCAGCCTCATCAGATTTATGGCTAATAATTTTGATTTATCGCTCTGACGGACAAAGGTTGCAAATTCCTCCTGAAGTTCTATCGGTGGCAGCATTATCACTTGAGCTCCCATTGTTTTTGCGCTGATTTGCGGTATTGCAGATACAAGACTGATAGAATCCAAATCCAGCAATTGAAACCATAAGTACAGGTACTGTTCATCAATCTTGATGCGAGGGGTTACGCCCATCGTGTTCAAATCAACACAAGTAGGAACATGAGTAATGCGTTTTTTGTTTGTGGCGACAGCAGCTCCATTCTTTGGGAAAACTACAGTGCCTATTGGAAATACTCCATTTCCGGCTGTGTCAGCAGATACAAATTTAGTGGAAGTGGTAATATATTTTTCATTTCCTTTTATGTTCATATCTGCGACCTTGATATATGCAATTTCGCCACCTTCGTTTTCTTTTTCTGCGGGGAGAGTGGTGCCCGATTTTATATCACAGATTTCTCCAATAGTGGCAGTTGGCCACGATAATGGATTGGACTTTGGGTCACCAAACTGCTCCATAAATTGAGACTTAACGAGCTCGTCCGTGGCAGAAATCAGCTTTTTATAGGATTCCATCGTGTCGTTGATGGACCATAATACTGCAGCCAGCTTGCGCTGAGTCTCCAAATCCGGCAGATCGAACTCCAAAATTTTAAGGTCACGCCAGTTGATTGTCGGTGAAAGAGAGCCTACGGAGATTTTGATGGCAGCGTCCAAAAAGTAATCCGAGCTGATGAACAGCGGGAAGAAGTCTGGATCGATGACTTCCACATTAGGACGCAGTACCATGCCATGCGCAGAGAAGATACCATCAAAAGGTGCGATGGCTACTTTCTTTTGATAGGCTCTGCGTTTGCCGAACAGAACATCGCCTTTGCGCATCACGAGCTTTTCGCCGATAGGAGCGACATCTGAACCAAAGCGAGTAACCTTCAAGCTGCCAGAATCGAGGTGTTCCAGTCCAAGGTATGTGAAGCGGTCTTCTTCGACCGGCTTTTTCTTTTCTGTGCTGTTGATTGCAATCTGTTCAAATCGATATTTCGCCATTATGCGCACCTCCTTAAAAGAGTGGCATGAACGGAGAAATCCTTGTGGGCTGCGGGCTCGATAAATTGAGAATTGCAAACAAAACAGTATCTGTATATTACTGTTCTTCGTGATATGTTTGCGTCAGAGTGCGGTTTTTCAATGTAACCTCAATCTTCGAAATAATCTTTGCCGGGTCCAAATCTTTATGGTCACTTGTCAGCTGTCCCTTTTCAGGCTTTATAAAATATTGTACCTTATCTCCAGTGCCGACATAGCTAACATAAAGTACAACAATTGTGTCACCATCTTTATCGGTCTTGATGTTTGTTGTAAGACGATAATCAGGAGTCGGCTTAGCTTTTTCCTTGATCTCAGGTGTGTACCAGTCATCTAAGCGTATGAGAGTCGCATCCTTAAATATTTCACGATTCAGCACTCTTAAACAGCGAGAAATAAGAGTCTTAGTGCTTCCGATTTCAATTTGATTTCTGCATTTCGGACAGGTCAAAACAGCCCCATCAAAGCTGGTGTCATATTCCAATTCAATCTCAGGATGCTTGGTACAATGAAAATGTATTCCCTCCTGATTGCAGAAATAGTGATCATGGAAATGTACTTCTTTTGTGTGAAAATTGGTACAATCTCCGTGATCGGTACTGCATTCGTCAAAAAGTGAACATTTTCTAAAAGATACTTCATCATCCAGTCTATATATTATTTTATCACTCATAACAGTCCTCCTTGATAAGTGTTATCCGATGTATTTTCTGTGCGATTCCTTCACGTTATTCTGATTGACCATAGCGTATTGAAGGGTAGTGTCAATACTCTGGTGGCCCAGAAGCTGCTGCACCTGCTCTATAGGCATACCTTTGTCGATAGCCATTGTCGCCAACGTTCTACGAAACTTGTGTGGATGAACCTTATGAAAGTTCAGCTCACGGCCTATTTTGCGGAGCCTGATTTCCACACCGCTAATCTGCAAGCGGGCATACGGCTTGAGCAGTGATACAAAAAGGGCCTTGTTATCATCTGTACGCTCCGAAAGGTAACGCTGCAGATGGATTTTGGTTCTTGCGTCAAAGTACACCTTTCGCTGTTTATTGCCCTTGCCGAATACGATGCACTCTCGGCTCTCAAAATCCACATCAGTACGGTTGAGCTTTACCAGCTCACCAACACGGATGCCGGTAGAGGCCAAGAGGTCAATCATGGCAAGATCACGTGTATTGTCGCAGTGGTCACGCATGAGCTCCAGTGATTCATCGGAATAGGTCTCTTTTACCGTTTTGCCGGTTTTGACCTTATGAATCCTCCTCACCGGGCTTTTGACAATATAATCCTCATCCTCAAGCCATGCAAAGAAAGAGGAGAGAATGCGTCGCACATTATCCAGCGTAACCTTGCTTACGGTACCACGGCGCTGATAAGTGTCGAGATAGCCACGCAGATCTTCGGTGGTGATCTGGCATTCGGGCTTGTTGATGGCCTCCAGCATATTGCGGATGGTTGATTCGTAATAGCGGAGGGACTTTTCGGAACAGCCCTCTACACGTTTTGCGGCAATAAACAACGGAAGCATATCCTGCTTTGCGCTTTCCTCGGCTGACTTTTCAGTGATCAGCGTCGATAAATGCTTGTTTAGCACTTGCGATAGTGCTTCCAGTTGTGTTTCGGTCAGGATTTCAGTTAAATCCTGTTGGATGTTGGCGATTATTTGATTGATCATGTCGTTTCCTCCTTTTCACATCCTCCGTTATCCGGTTTCCCACGAGCCGGAGGAAACTTCATGACCATATCAATTAGCCAAGATTCTCAGCAATAATGCGTTTATAGGTTGCGGTTAGCTCTGCAAGAGCCTGTTCGAGTTCAAATTTTGATTTATCGCTCTGACGGACAAAGTCTGCGAATTGCTCCTGCTTCTCCAGCGGAGGAAGTATAACGTCGAAATCCCAGAAAATATTCATTTGAACACGAGGCATTTTTGTTCCTGACACCTGTGTTTCTATGTATCGCAAGAATTCATTTCCTCGCAATAGCGACGTTAAAAACGTTGTGTTCAGATGTTGCTTCGATGGCAGTAACGGTATCATTTCTGTTGTTACATAACCATACTCATCAGGTATTGCAACTTTGTTCAGGTATGGCCTGAGCTTAGAATACAGCACATTGTCCGGTGAAAATTTCACAGTCGATGGTCCTATATCATCAGCGGATACCATTACCTTATCGAGGATTCGTCCTGTATTTGATTCTACCATATCAAGATTTAGCAACCAAAACTTTCCATTCTTAGGATCGACACCTCCTGTGTATGAAACGGCAGGCGCTACCTTACTCATTTTCATGGTAGGCCAGCTCATTTCATTTTTTACCGGATTGCCAAACTGCTCCATAAATTGAGATTTCACCAGTTCATCCGTAGCTGCAATCAGCTTCTGGTAGGATTTTTTCGTGTCATCCATAGCCCAGAGCAGAGCGGCCAGTTCTTTTTGTTTATCCATATCCGGGAGTTCGAACTCAAAATTCTTCAGATGTTCCCATTTCACACGAGGAGAGAGGGAGCCAGCTGACTTACCAACAGCAAAGTCAAACAGCGCATCGTTCTGAATAATAAACGGTAACAACTCCGGTAGAATACGGTCCGGTTTCGCCTCGATAACAGTAATGTCACCGGAGCAGATCCCGTCAAAAGGAGCAACAGCAGCCTTTTTCAGGTAAGCACGACGACGGCCAAAGAGGACGTTGCCTTTACGGAACATTTTAGTGAAGGTATTTTCACTGCCTTCATCCCATGCGGTCAGAGTGATTTCTTCCGGGACCAGATGTTCCAGACCGACAATAGGATAGCCATCCTTGCTCCCTTTGCAGGTTTCTTTATGTTCTACAGCTACATCGCCGAGAAGAACTTTACTCATTGTCATCGACCTCCTTTCCTAAAAGTGCGTTTAATTTCTCGTAGCTCAGCTTCATCATTTCAGAAGCAGCGAGCCAACTATCGTAATGTTCCTGAACAGTGCGTGTATCAATATCGTCTTCATTGACCTCCGGCTTCACATAAAGCGGAATGCTCAGGGAAAAGTTATTGTCTGCAATATCCTGAATCGTCGCCACCTTTGCAAAATCGCTGTCATCGGCATAGCTTTCGTATGCGACTGCGATTCTTGCGATATGGCGGTCTTCCAGATAACTTTGTGCGTTTTTACGCTCGACTTCATTAACTGCGTTGATGAACAATACCTGTCCACGGCGTTCAGGACGCTTGGTCATGCGGCAAATCATAATGCAGGCTTCCATCGGAGAGTTGTAGAAAAGGTTGGCACCAAGGCCAATGACGCATTCCACTTTGTCGCTGCGAATCAGTTTTTCACGCATAGCGCTTTCTTCGTTACGGAAGAGAACACCATGAGGGAAAAGGATAGCGCATCGACCGGTATCTTCCTTCAAGCTGGCAATAATGTGCTGGAGAAAAGCATAGTCTGCACGGCCCTGTGGCGGCACACCTAAGAAGTTACGACCATACTTATCGCTTTCAAATGCCGCACGGTCCCACTGGCTAATGGAGTAAGGCGGATTTGCGAGGCACAAATCAAACTGCTGCAGTCTGCCGTTCTCAACGAAAGCAGGAGCCTTGAGGGTGTCGCCGTTGACAATACTGAAATCCTTAACACCGTGAAGGAACAGATTCATCTTGCCAATAGCAGAGGTCAGAGCATTGATTTCTTGACCGTAAACAGCCACGTTACGCCATTCCTTATTCTTTTCCTTGAGATATGCGATAGCCGAAATAAGCATACCGGCGCTGCCGCACGTCGGATCGTAGATTGATTCGCCGGATTCAGGTTTCAGCATCTCAGTCATCAGGTGCACAACGGTACGATTGGTATAGAACTCCTGTGCAGTGTGGCCGCTGTCGTCCGCAAACTTTTTGATGAGGTATTCGTAGCCTTGGCCGAGCTCATCTTCCGGGCAATTAGCGATGGAGAGAGTCTTAGTGCTGAAATGCTCCAGCAGGTCCTTCAGAAGGCGGTCAGGCAAACGATTTTTATTGGTCCATGCACCGTCGCCAAAGATGCCCTGCAATTTATCAACGTTAGCGTTTTCTACCTTGCGGAATGCTTCAACGATGGCAACACCGACATTTTCAGATACTGCACGGACATCGTTCCAATGATAGCCTTCTGGCACCACGAAGGTGTGAATTTCGTCTGCATCAAATTCAGAGGCATCTTCACCATATTCCTCGATTGCAAGTGCGGTTTCTTCATCATACACATCACAGATGCGCTTGAAGAACAGCAGCGGAAAGATGTACTGTTTGTAGGCACCGGCATCAATGTTTGTTCTCAGCAGAACTGCCGAGTTCCAGAGATAGGATTGCAGTTCTTCGATGGTTATTCTTTTACTCACTGATGTAGCCTCCTTCCAGTAAGAGTTGGCGCATTTTCTCTTCGGCAGCAATCATTTCTTCGAATGCCTCAAAATACTGTCTACGAATTTCTGCCGGAGGAACAGTTTCCTGCTCTTTCTTTTCGATATAGTTATTAATTGCAAGAGAGTAGTCTTTCTCTTGGATTTCCGGGATGGTCACGACCTTAACCTTTTCAATAACGTCCTCGTAGGCGGTATAAAGGCTATAAATGGTCTGAATGTCATCCTCAGTCATGATGTTCTGTGCACGTTGAGGGGTATAGATACCGGAGCCATCAATCATACAGATGCGGTCTCTGTGCTCAGGTGCTTTATTATTGTTTAGGAACAAGATGCAAGCAGAAACACCAGTGGAGTAGAAAACACCACTTGCCATCGTAATGATGGCTTCCAGTTTGTCGGATTCTACGAGGTGCTTTCTGATTTCGCCTTCTTTGCCGCTTCTAAACAGAACGCCTTGCGGGAGTACGACGGCACAGCGACCTGTCTTCGGATTCATGGATTTAATCATGTGCTGCAGCCATGCGAAGTCGCCGTTGGAGTCTGTCGGGCAGCCCCAGATGTTTCTTCCATAAATGTCGCTGCTGAATTGTTCCGAGCCCCAGTTCTTGAGTGAGAACGGAGGATTTGCGACCACACAGTCAAAGGTCTGCAAAGAGCCACGCTCCAGATAGTTAGGAGAACGAAGCGTGTCGCCCTGAGTCACTTTGAAATCACGTGCGCCATGTAGGAACAGATTCATGCGGGCAATTGCAGAAGTTGCAAGGTTTTTCTCTTGGCCGTAAATCTTACCATAGGTCAACTTGTCATCGTGCATGTATCGAATAGCCTCGATGAGCATGCCTCCCGTGCCACAGGCTGGATCATAGACGGTTTCTCCGGCTTTCGGGGCCATCAGCATAATCAGCAGTTTTACAATGGAGCGAGGCGTGTAGAACTCGCCCGCATTCTTCTTTGAAAGGTCCGCAAACTTCTTAATCAGGAACTCATAGCTATCGCCCATAACGTCGGCAGAGTAGTTTCCGTTGCCGACCTTGATTTTGGACATGTGCTCAATCAGGTCCTTCAAGCGTTCATCGGAGAGCTTGGTTTTATCAGTCCAGTTGGCATCGTCGAAGCTGCTGAATACACCACTAAGGGTATCAGGGTTAGCACGTTCAATACCGTTCATGGCATTGATGATGGCAACACCGACATTCTCGCTGGCCTCACGGACATCTTGCCAGTGGCAGCCTTCAGGAATTACAAAACGGTGGTTTTCTGGGAAGCTGGCGTATTCTTCATCGCCACCGGATTCTTCGAGCGCTGCTTGGGTTTCCTCATCGTAAACGTCGGACAGGCGCTTGAAGAAGAGGATAGGCGTTACGTAGCTCTTGTACTCGTCCTGATTGATAGGGCCACGCAAAATGTTGCAGGCTTCGAACAGGTGCGAGAAGAGCTTCTGACTTGTTGTTTCTTCGGGATGCGCAACACTGGCTTCCAGTTCAATTTCCGCAACATCCATAGCAGATTGCATCATTTCTGCACGACCTCCTGTCTTTACTTTTTTGCCGGTGGAGGGATTTACGCCAACACTACCGGTTTCCTGAACTTTCTCGAATTTGGCTGGGTATTTATTTTCAAACTCCAGCAGAATTTTCAGGAGGCGCTCATCCAAGAAGGTGAGAGCGTGTTTTCTTATATTTGTAGGTACACCATAGTAGGCTTCCGCAATGGCTCCAGTGATAGCTGCAAGAGTATCGCTGTCGCCGCCGATGGAGATAGCATTACGTATGGCATCTTCGAAACTGGTGGATTCGAAGAATGCTTCGAAGGCCTGCGGTACTGTATCTTGGCAGGTTTCATTGAACTGGTAAGTGTCACGGATGGAATCCAGAGTAAAATCAATCGGATAGTAATGCTTCACGATATAATCCTGAATTTCCATCAGGCTGCTGCCAGTCTTTGCCATATATACTGCAACAGCAGTAGCCTCAGCGCCTTTGATGCCTTCCGGGTGATTGTGGGTTACTTCGGTAACAGCTTTTGAGAGCTGAATGGCCTCCTCGATGGAGTTGGCCGCATAGCCACAGCCACTGACACGCATTGCTGCGCCGTTACCATAGCTGTTGTACGGCTGCGGATTATCCGAATACATCCAATGGTGGAAGGACCCGCCATACCCGCAGTGCGGATATGGGCGTCCAATGCGTTGCATGGATTCAACAGCCATTTTGTTTAAGTCACTGTAGTCTGGCTTGGCATGAAGCAGTGCATCGCACACGGCCAGAGACATGACGGAATCGTCGGTAAAGAAACATTTATGCGTCAGAAAATCAAAATCCTTTGATCTGTGATTATCCCACTCGAATCTGGAACCGACGATGTCGCCAATAATAGCTCCAATCATCTAATTTCCTCGCTTTCTGTTGAGCCGGTATTAATAATACTGCTCGATGTAGTTATAGGCCTTATCAAAGACATCCTTGTCCTTGATTTTATATTTAATCCAAACAACGCTGCGGAGGGCTTTCTTGACTTCCTGCTTACCAGCTGTAGTGCTCTGCCAGCCATCAAAGCGGACGATCTTTACGATGCTGTCAATGTCGGCCACGATACGCTCTACGATAACAGGAGTGCTGCGGCTCTTCAAACCGTTAAAAAGTTCAGTGAGAGCAGCAATACCTCTATCAACTTCTTCTTCAGGTACAACTTCTTTTTCGGCCTGAGCAGCTTCCTTAGCAAGTTCGAGAAGGAGCTTCAGGAATTCAATACTTGTCAGAAGTCCCTGTTCGTGTTTTTCACGGAGTGTTTCCAGCTTTTCGCCGAGCTTGATGAATTTCGGGTCCTTAGTGTGCTTCATGATTTTAGCGACAAGGTTGATTTCGACCTTCTTCGTGGTCTTTTTCAAATCCTTCTGCTTTTCCAAGAACTCATCAATCAGGTCAGCATCCATAGCGAGAATGTCCATATCCTCATCAGCTTCGCCAACGGTCAAATTCTGGTGAACGAGCTCAATGGTTTTAGCGCCAAGGGAGGCCCAAATCAAACCGCCACGTCCGTCGGTAGGTTTTACGGACTCGTACACACGAGACAGCCACTGATAATCAGTCTTGTAGGCATTCAGGAATCCGTCAGGAGACAAGGCATCCCAAGCACGATTCAAAACACGGTAGTCTGCAGCAAATGCGTCCTTTTCTTTATTTGTAGGTAAACATTCCTGCGCCGCCATGAGGCCTTCCCAGCCTTCGATTGTTCTGTCTACGCCCATAAAGTAGCTGAGACATTTTCTCAAAAGGGCCGGAAGCTGCTTTTTGATTTCCTCGATGTTAGTGATGATTTTACGCATGCTGTTTTCATCGAAATCCAGCGCACGTGCGACATCATCGAAAATACCAATATAGTCAACGATTAATCCGTGAGTCTTGCCCTGATCATAAGTACGGTTTGTACGGCAAATCGCCTGCAGCAGAGTATGGTCCTTCATAGGTTTATCCAAATACATAGCCTGAAGGATAGGCGCATCGAAGCCAGTCAGCAGCTTAGCAGTAACGATAACGAGTTTCAGCGGGCTGGCCGGGTCACGGAAGGTGTCCAAAACTTTACCTTCTGCATCACGGTCTCTGCGGTATTTCTTGTAGCGATCTTCTTTATCGTTGTTGGTATCCATAACAATAGTGCTGGCTTCTTCGCCGAGAAGTTCATCGAGAACTTCCTTATACATCAGACAGCACTCACGGTCGTAAACTACAACTTGTCCTTTGTAGCCATTGGGCTCAATCTTTTCCTTGAAGTGCTTAGCGATGTGTTCACACACCTTGCGAATACGAGCAGGGTTGTACATAATCGCCTTCATATTTACTCTGCGAGATAGCTCGTTTTTTTCTTCCTTACTGAGTCCGGCTTCGTCGGTCATGGATTCAAATTCACGATCCAGTTTATCCTTATCGACATGAAGTTCTACAGGAACGGGCTCAAAGTGCAGAGGCAGCGTAGCACCGTCTCTGATGGAATCGGAGAAGGAGTAGCGGCTCATGTAGCCTGTACGGTCTTCCTCAGCACCAAAGGTAGCAAAGGTATTCTTGTCAATGCGATTGATTGGTGTACCGGTAAGACCGAAGAAGAATGCATTCGGCAATGCAATTCTCATCTTTTCGCCAAGATCACCTTCCTGAGTTCTGTGGGCCTCGTCAACCATTACGATAATGTTATCACGAGGATTCAACTCGCCACTTACCTCACCGAATTTGAAGATGGTGGTAATCAGGATTTTGCGCATATCGCCACGGAAGAAGGAGAGCAGCTCCTCTTTGGTGGAAGCACTGGTCAAATTCGGGATATCAGAAGCGTTAAAGGTTGCCGTAATCTGAGTCTCCAAATCAATACGGTCGTCAACGATAACAACGGTCGGATTTTTAAGTTCAGGAATCATACGCAGTTTTTGTGCTGCGAATACCATGAGCAGAGATTTACCGGAGCCTTGGAAATGCCAGATAAGACCTTTCTTCGGATAACCGGCCACAACACGGCTCACGATCATGTTGGCACCTTCGAACTGCTGGTATCGACAGATGATTTTGTACTTTCGATACTTCTTGTCGGTAGCAAACATGGTGAAGAACTGGAAGATATCCATAACGTTCTCAGGCGTAATCATATCTTCGACACTGATTTTTACGTCAGCCAGTCCGCCTTCAACCTTGTGAGTGGCTGTGTGCCAAGGGCCCCACATGTTGATAGGCATATTGATAGAGCCGTAGCGATAGCATTTACCTTCGGTAGCAAAATTGAAAACATTGGTCACGAACATAGCGGGGATGCTTTTTTCGTATGCAGAAATGTCACCGGCAGCATCAAGCCATGTAATTGCGCTTCGTACAGGAGTTTTCAGCTCACCAATTGCAATCGGGAAGCCGTTAATCAAAAGAACGATATCCAGTCGTTTGCCGCCTTCGGCCTGCGGATATACCCACTGATTAGTAACGACATATTCGTTCAGAGCGAGATCTTCCTTTCGCATGGTGCCAAAGAAACGGATAGGAATCATGCGCCCATCCTTGCCGAAAGGATAGGAGTTTTCCTCAAAGACCATCTTCTTGAAAACCTCGTTCTGGGTAACAAGATTGTGCGGCTGAACAGAAAGGATGACTGTTCTCAGCTTGTAAATTACTTCATCTGCACGAGAAGGGTCCTCAGCGATTTCAGGGTTAAGGCGGATTAACGCCTCTTTTATCATTGGCTCAACGAGTACGTCAGAATGCATACGAGGGAGTTCTTCGGCAGGGATGTATTTCCAGCCGTTGCCCTGAAGTGTTGACAGAATCATCTGTTCAATGGTGTTATCTTCATTAAAAATAGTAGCCATTTTATTCCTCCATATCTTATGATATCAAAGTGTGTGTCCTAAAAATTGGACTTAATAGAGCTTCGATTGAATTTCTGCCTGAACTCCACGCCAGCCTTCTTCGGCGGCAGCAATGGTTTCTTTATACAAGCTCAATCCAGAGTTGTATTCTCGAACAAGAACTTCCTGCGTTTCTAAAGGAAGGACAGGAACTTCCAATTCACTCATGTCCTTAAAGTTAATGTTTACGACGCCGGTTCCTCGCTGAAGACTTTTTAACATCTTTACACCAACAGGGGATTCAAGGAACAGCTTCAAGTAAGTTCCGTTCAGCGCTTCCTTCGGTCTAATGACGTTGATGTTAGCGGAAGGAATGCAGATTATTGGCTGGGCCTCGAATACCGCAATTTTAACAGTTGTCCCTCTGGCAGTAACGAGGACGTCGCCATCTTGCAAAACATAGCGGGAAACCTTTCTTTCTTCATCGACGATATAATCAAGGCCGGAATAATCAATTCCCGTATCGGTGATGTTGGAGATATTTATTACACCGATATTTCCACTTTCCGTTTTTGTGTTAATTGCCTTTCCTCTGAATACAGTGGCAGCTTCTTTTAAGTGGAGTTTTTTAACCGGCGAAGAAGCAAATGCTTTGATATCATCGTCTTCTTCTGAAAAAGCCATGTCGATATTCCATCCGTTCAGCTCGGAGAATTCATCGTTGAAAAGGAGCTGTTCATTTGCCACAATAAGTTTTTTGCACGTGCTTGTTCTTCTGATAGGCTTATCAGACGCATACTGCTTCAAGACTACATCATCTGTAGTGCCCGTGGAGAATACGAAAAGATACGTCCTAATGGCAGTGTATGGAGCGAATAATCCGGCGGGTAGTGAGCTGATTTCTTTGATTTTGTAGTTGCTTTCGATATAGCTTCTGAGTGATGCTGTGCTGCCGCCACCAAAGGTTATCTTGGCTGGTAAGACAATCACAAGCTCTCCATCTATATTGATGTGGTAGAGGAGATTTTGAACTGCAATCAAGTCCGGCTCACGGCTAATGAAATCTTCATCATTTACAAGCGTGCGCCCCCCAAAGACGGGGATGGCGATAATAAGATCGAACTTCTCGGAGGTAAAACCGTAGCTGTAGATGTCAGCCATTTGAACTTTTGCGTTGTTGTACGCTGCATATACCGAGGAGAGTAGTTCGTATCTTAGTTCTTGTTTACAAGTCAGTGTAAACATGACTTCAGGGTGCGTTTCGATAATCTCTAACAGTTCCGGCCCGTACTGCTCACATTCTGGAACGAGGACGCTTTTGACGGTGTCGGTGATGTATTCTTCAAATTTATTAACCAACACTTCTGGTGCTGCTAATTCTCGACCTTCACCGGACGCATTTAAATAGGAAAGAACAGCATGCCCATCAAAGGAAGCGAGAGTGTTATATAATTTGAAAAACAGGTCGGCGTCTCCGGGGAAGCGGGCCATTGAAGAAGTTACTTCCTGCATAGTGTGATACACAGTGTCGGTATCTGCTTCTGTACTTGCGAGGGCTTTCTTGGTCTTTGTGACTCTGCACAGAACGTCGATCAGTTCCTGCTGACCGTTGAATCCGTAACTTCTCAAAATATCAATAGCATTAAAAATGTCTTTATCATACGATGCACGATTGCTCATACAGATACCTCCTTTAGCTTATGTAAGTATTATAGCGCATTAAATTTAGTATGTCAATACTAAATTTATGTACAAAGTGTAATTTTGTTTTAAGAGGGTCCGTTTGTACCTTTTAATTATGACATACTTTTTAATTTTACCTTTACCGAGCTGGTTGGCATGCTTTTTTGAATGCGTTCCGATATTCCGAAACATACATTATTATATAGAAGAAAGGCCTCCAAAGTCGTGAATTGACCTTGGAAGACCTTGTTTTACGCCCTTTTTGGCTCGTTTTGGACCAGAGAGGGCTTTTTCTTTTGTATCAAAGATAAGGTCTTGATAGATGCGGCGCACGGTAGGGGCGGTTTCCTCGTCGATGATAAGATGGTGCTTATCCTCCGGGTCGCGCTTGTAGCCGTAGGCGGGGTAGGTTCCCATGAACTTGCCGCTTTCCGCGCAGGCCCGCTTGACCGCCTTGACCTTCTTGGAGGTGTCCCGGCTGTAAAACTCGTTAAATAAGTTCAAAAAGCACATGACGTCGGTGCTGCCGTTGTCACTCATGGTGTCGATGCCGTTGTTCAGCGCGATAAAACGGCAGCCCAGCGAGGGGAACAGGTAGTCCGTGTACTGTCCGAACTCGATGTAGTTACGCCCAAAGCGTGATAGGTCTTTTACCAGAATGAGGTTGATTTTCTTGGCTTTTGCATCTTCGATGAGGCGTTTGACGCCGGGTCTGTCGAAATTCGTACCTGAGTACCCGTCGTCGCAGTACACCGCGATCTCGTTCCAGCCCCGCTGACGCACATAGCTTTGCAGCAGGAGCTTTTGATTTTCGATGGATACGGACTCCCCATCGCGCTCATCGTCGTTGCTGAGCCTGCAATAGATGCCTACGTTGTATGTCTTTTCGATCATCTGTATTTTACCTCCCGATTCTCTGCGATTCATACATCCGTGCGGCGTGATGGCTCTCGCAGGTTTTCCCTGCAAGAATATGATACCGGGGATACCATTTTCGCGCAAGGATGCCGCCGCAGGGAGGCTGATTGTCTGTTACGATGCGTGACAGGGCTGCGCGGCTGCGGGAGCGTCCAGCTCCGTCATGACGCGGCGCACCGCAAGCTGCTCCAGCGTCCTGCCAAGGTCCTTTTCGCCGGAAAACACGCTTGTCACGCGATAGAGGGTCTTGCCGATCCTGACCTCCTTATAAGAGGCGACCGGCTCTTTGGGGATGGCTTGCTTCTGCATAAACGCACCTCCGATTTATCATGTAAGTCCCGCTGCCACGATATGACAGCGGGGCTTGTTCGTATTCGTTCCGGCAGAGCAGCCGCGCCGGGAGGATTGCCGTCATGCTGCATGATGCTGCACCGGCGCGGCTGTCCGCGTATTTTGTGTCATTTGGTTTTGTTCCGCCGTATTTGTCACAGCCCCCGGCGCGAGGCATATATCGCCTCTGGGACCGGTATCAGCCGCCTTTGGCAAGGCTGTCCCATTCCCGCAGCGCCGTGGCTTGTAAGGCTCACGAGCGCCGCAGGAATCCCCCTCAAGTCAGTGGGAGGCCGTAGCTGGGGTTGCGTATCGCCCGCGCTGTCATCGCGCCCGATGCTGCCGGGCATCGGGTCAAAGGCCGCGTAGATCGCTCGGACAGCCGCCCGTCCCGAAGGATGGGAGGTCTGTCGTCATGGCGGCGCGCCTTTTGTCGCTTGGCTTTTCAGCCGCGCGGGGTCTGTGCTGATACCGGTGTCTATGCGGTTGTCAAGGAGCAGAGGCGAGAAAGAAGAATATCCCTCTCATATACCTCAAGAAAAATCGGGCAAAAGTTCGGGGTGTTAGCGAAACTTTTTGAGAAAATTCCTGAGATTTTTCCGTCCGCGTGAAATCGCTTCCGAAACTGTGCTTTTAACAACACCTTCGCTGGCCGCAATTTCAAGCTGGGATCGTCCTTCAACGAAATGAGCAAGGACACGCCGCCGCTGCGAGGGCGTGAGCTGTGCCAGCGCTTCTTTCAGCAGCCGCTCCAGTTCCATGCGCTCCAGTGCCTCGTCCGGCTGCTCCGGCAGATTCAGCGCCTCCGCCTCGATGCCGTCGCCTGCGTCCAGCGAGTAGAACGCCCGGTTGTCGCGGATGTACTGCGCGTAGTTGATCTGAAGCCGCTTATCTTCTTCGAGAAACGCAGCTACTTCATCGGAAACCTCGATGAAGGTATCCTCGGTGTACCATGGGTAAAGCTCCCGCAGGTTGATCGTTGTCATGTTGTATTCCTCCGTTTGGATGTTTGTGTTCGTGGTTGCGGTCGAATCCAAACGGAGGGCGGCGGGGAGCGGCAGCCCACAGAGAAGAAAAACAGTGCAAACAAAAAGGCACCCGCACAGGCATAAAAGCCTGAACGAGTGCCTTGCAATTCTATTTCATAATTGGGCGGAGCTATATCGCAGATAATCTGTGATGTATAGAAAACGAGCTGCAACTCACATAGATAAGTGCAGCTCGCAAAAGTCTCTACAACACCTGCTTCTTTTTGAGATGTTCTGTATCCACTTCCTTTACGGTGGATAGCCGCATTAGCGATACCTCCTTTTGTCAGTCAATCCCATAAGACATCCTCACATATCTCGTAATTATGATGTATAGCTCATTTGACATGAGTTGAGTGTATATTTAGATGAATTAGAACTCACCATAAAATATAGGAGAGGTGATTTCTGATGAACTTTCTTGACCTTTTTGCCCTCAAACTTCGGGAGAAGCGAATCCAGCAGAAGATAACACAGCGTGGACTGGCTGAAAAACTGAATATGTGTACGCGCACGATTATTGAGATTGAAAACTGCAAAAGCAATCCGAAGTTTGAAACCGTGGCTCTCATTTCCAAGGAGATGAGAATCAGCCTTGACGCCGTGGTGTTTCACGATGAAAAACCGCGTGAAATTCCAAAAGTTGTGGCAGATTTCTTTGCCGGAAAGAGTGATGCAGAAGCGGAGCGGTATATTGCATTGTGCCAAAGCGCAGAGAAGTTGAAAAACGGTGAGTAAAAGCGGCCATCCATGCGGATAGCCGCTTTTACTTATAGAATAGCCAGCGGGCATAGACACACGATTTTTACCCGCTGGCTGCTTTTGTCCGCGCAGTTGGAACGACGGGCAATTTTTATTCTATTTTTCCTGTTTGTGCGCATCCCTGATTTTTTCGAAGCTGTCCTGACTGACGGCGTGTTCAATCAGGCAGGCTTCGTATTCGGCGATTTCCGGGTCTACGCCCGCAGTGATCAACTGCATCGTAAAAAACTGGTGCCGCTCGTAGATTCTTTCCGCTATCTCACGTCCCTTATCGGTCATGCGCAGGCAGCCGCCTTTGTCTATAACAAGAAATCCGCCCTTGCGTAGCGCACTTGTGGCGTGGCTGATGCTGGCTTTGGAGTAGCCCATGTGCCGCGCAAGGTCAATAGAGCGCACCGCACCGGACTGCCGTTCAAGAATCAGAATGGCCTCCAGATAATCCTCGCCGGATTTACGAATTTCCATCATCGTCTCCCATCTGCCGCAGAACATTTCGGTGATAGCGCAGTTTGCCGCCCTCAATATAGAGGACGCTATCCGCAGCCTCCGCGATTAGCTCCATATCATGCGTAATCAGCAGGATGCAGCGACCTTCTCCGGCAAGCCGTTTTAGCAGATCGACCGTCAGGTGCATATTGAAACCGTCCAAGCCGCTGGTAGGTTCATCAAACACCAACAGGCTTCTCCCACTTGCCGCAGCCAGCGCCAGCAACAGACGCTGCTTCTGGCCTCCCGATAACGAAGCAGGATGCCGATCAGTAAAGGCTTCCAGTCCCATCTCCCGCAACCGGGAAAGCGCAGTTTCTTTCAACTCTGCCGTTTCCTTTTTGCCGAGGGAAAACTCGTCCAGCACAGTAGGCGCATAGAGCTGATAATCGGAATCCTGCTGCACAAAAAAGGATTTTTGTGTGCGACGCTTCCGCCTCAGGATTTCACCATTGAGGGAAACCGAACCCATTGCCCGGTATAAACCTGTGATGATGCGGCAAAGCGTGGATTTGCCTGCGCCGTTGGGTCCGGCGATGGCAAGTATCTTTCCGCTCTGTGCGGCAAAGCTCACTTCCTCCAAAATTTGCTGGCTGTCCAGCATACAGGAGATTGCGGACACCTGCAAGGCGTCGTCCTGATTCTGCCGGTATGCTCCGCCTACGCGAAATGCCGGTGCGTCAAAGGGACGAAGTCCCATCGCCGTCATCTGCTCCGCTGTCAGGGATAGGGCGTCTTTCCGGTCATAGACGGCGGAAATCGCACCATCCTCCATGAAAACAAGCCGGTCAAAGGAATCCCGCACATAATGGAACCGATGCTCCGAGAGGATCATCGTATGCCCCGCCATTTTCAGCCGATAGAGCAGCGCGCCAAGGCGCACCATCGCTTCGCTGTCCAGATTTGCGGACGGCTCATCTAGGACGATAACCTTCGGCTCCATTGCACAGACGGAGGCAATGGCGATAAGCTGCTTTTCGCCGCTGGACAGAGGGAATATCCTTCGGTCGATCAGTCTTTCAATGTTCATCTGTTTGCAAACCGTGTTCAACCGCTCCTGCATGACCGGACGCTCCAGTGGGATGTTCTCCATCCCCAGCACAATCTCATCCGTCGTGTTGGTGGCGAAAAACTGGCTGCGAGGATCCTGAAAGACGCTTCCCACCATCGTCCCCAAACGATGGATGGGCATTTTCAGTGCGTCCTCACCGTCAAGGGAGTAGCCGCCCTCCAGCTTTCCCGGATAAAAGCCGGGGCAAAGCCCGTTGAGAATACGGGTCAGCGTCGTCTTGCCGCAGCCGCTTCTGCCGGACAGGATCACCAACTCGCCCTTTTTTACATGAAGGTCGATACCTCTGAGCTGTCCCTTTGCTTCACTTGAGTTCTCATAGGAAAAGGAGAGGTTTTTCAGTTCAATCAAAAGACGCCCCTCCTTTCCAGCAGAAACACAGCCGCGGGAATCAAAACTGCCATCGCGCAGAGCGCAGCATCCTTTCCCGTAAAGCGCACAGGACGGTAGGAAATTGTTTCCCCCAAAAAGCGTACTCCACGCACCGTCATGGAGGCAGAGAGTTCTTCGGCGACTTTTGTCGTGCGCAGGATCAGTGGGATCAGTATGTATTCCACCGTTGAGGGGAGATGGGTAAGCGTGTGAACCACGCCTACCCCGATCCCGCGAAACCGCTGCGAAGCACGGATCGCACGATACTCGCCGCCAATCGTCGGGAAAAACCGCAGCAGCACAGCAAGCCCGATGCCCACCGCCTTCGGGAGCCGCATTGCCTGTAAGGAGGCAAGCAGAGAACCGGTAGGCTCTTTCGCAAGGCAGATAGCAAAGGATAACGGAACCATTGCCTTGCGTCCTATAACGCCCATATTGGAGAAGGCCAGACCTAAAAAGTAAAACCTGTCGTCAGGCAGAAGCTGCACACCGATCCATGCAAAGCCCGTCAGTACGATGTACGCAAACAGGAATGGCAGGAGATACTGCCCCTTTCGCATGGTGAGTTGCAAGAGCATACACCATGCGAATAGAAGCAGTCCACCCATGTTGGAGTGGATGAAGATAATCGCTGCCACACCGATCAAAAGGTGTACGAGCCATGTCCTCGGATCAACAGTCGTTCCGGGTTTTATTTTCGTCAGGCTCATGCGACACCGGCAGGCTTAAAGTGCTTGCCCAGCATTTTGACGCCCAACAGATAACCGCCGACGCAGAGGATTGCCGTCACGCAGAGAGAAATCAGAATGTTTTGCGGAGCGCACCAAAATTCCGCGGTCTGATTGACCGCTGCCGTAGCTGTGGCTTCATCCATGCCCAAATCCATATAAATTTTGACATAGCTTGCGCGGAACAGGAGCAGGTTCAGGGTACTGCCCATTGCGTTCATGCACCACATGAGGACGTGAGGAACGGCGGGGCGCACCTTGCTCTGATAGCCACCCTTGAGCATGATCAGTTCATTGACAATAGCCAGAATGTAGAAATACAGAGCGGCATAGGCACTGCCCATGATCAGCATATAGGTACCGTACAGCGCGGCAATGATAAACTGCGTCCCGATTTTCGGGCACTTGCGGATCATCAGCACATAGACGATGCCGTTGACAAGGCCAATCAGCCCCGGCTCCAGGAAATAGAGAAGCTGCATATTTGCCGCAAAGGGCAGCATGATGAGGTAGCCGATGCCGATCATCAGGCAAGACAATACGATAACAAGGACGAACTCCTTGAGATTCAAAAATTTTGATTTCATGTTTCTCCTCCTAAGATTGTTTGAAAGTATAGTTTCCAGCCTGATTTTGCAATTCCCACAGTCGTGAGTAAAGTCCGTCTGTCCCGACAAGCTGGTTATGGGTTCCTTTTTGTGTGATCCTGCCGTTTTCAAGAACAAGGATCTGCTGTGCGCCGCGCACGGTTTTCAGCCGATGGGCGATCATGATTACGGTGCGTTCTTTGGATATTTCGTCCAGCGCCTTTTGCACAGCCGCCTCGTTGTCCGCGTCAAGGGATGCGGTCGGCTCGTCCAGAAGCAGGATCGGGACATCTTTCAAAAATGCTCTTGCCAGCGAAATACGCTGTCGCTCGCCCCCGGACAGGGTTGCGCCGCCTTCGCCTACCACAGTATCGTAGCTCTCCGGCAAGGCGGAGATGAAGTCGTGGCAGCGTGCTTTTCGGCAGGCGTCGAGCATCTGCTGTTCGGTGATGCGCTCATTCCCGAAGCATAGGTTCTCCCGAATCGTACCCCGGAACAGATAGGCGTTTTGCATCACCATAGATACCTGTGAAAGCAGGCTTTCCGGCGCGATGCTGCGAAGCTCTTTCCCGGCAAAGCGCACCTGCCCATGCTGGTAGTCCCAGAATCGTGCCATCAGCCGCAGAAGCGTCGATTTACCGCTGCCGGAGGGTCCTACCAGCGCAGTGAGTGCCCCTGCGGTGTTTCAAAGCTCACGCCATGGATCACGTTGGTATCCGCTGCATAGTGGAAGGAAACGCTTTTAAGGCGTGGCCTGACTGGTACGACGGCAGACACATCAATGAAGTGCTGTTCTGCCAGCAGTTTTTGGACAAGCACCCCATGAAATGTGTACGTGGGCGGCTGTTCACGGTGGATGGGCTGATTGAGGACGAGGGGCAGATTGGCAATCTCATTCTGGAGGAAATCTCCGGTGTGCTGACCTCCGGTCTGTCCAAAGTCGTGACGAATCTGCTTGCCAGCATCAAGCTGCAAGCGTATTCGCCGCCGCTGCCCATCGAGACGGACCGCATCCACGTTGCCAACGGAACGTATTTCATGGACGGCAACCGCGTCAGCTCCGAGCTTGCACAAAATGAGCGGCTTTACAATGTAGAGGCCACCAACAATGTTCATGTTGGCGGCAAGCGGGTGCGTGGCTTTGTGGGCATTGAAGTGGTCAATCCGCTGCCGTATTGAAAACGAGAAACGGACTTCAAATTTGCCGTACACGCCGTACACTCTGTACGGCTGTTTTTGATTCCATTCTCAAAAAGCAGTTTTACTTGTGCGCAACGTGGAGTATTTCACGGCAGAGTATAAAATCTGCCGCTGAATCGGCGGCTGGTACGCATAACCGGCGTACAGAAGCGTACACAAGGGGTTTTTCTGTACCGAGCCGTACATGGCGGCTCAATTTTGCAGCCCCAAAAACAATGCTTGTGAAATCCGTGAAGATTTTCGCCGCAAGCCGAACGCACTGCACTATCCGGTGATTTACCGAAACGCGAAGCTGCTGTACCGGACTGTGTCATATCCTGCCATTCCGTATGTTCTCACACAGAACGATGAATCCGATAGAGTGCTGCTGCGTACAGGGTATCACGGGCGAAAATCTGAGCAGATTTGCGGCACGGCAGATTTTTCACTTGCAAATGCACCGGGATCACCGATAAGAAAACCAATTACACGAAAAATGGAGGTAAAAAGTTGATGAAATCCAATCTGAGAAATGAGATCAAGTCGTACATCGTCCGTCAGGGCATGACCATGCAGGAGGTGGTCGATCTGCTGCGGGACGAACACGGCTGGTCTGACAGCGTTTCCAACCTGTCCAATAAGCTCCAGCGGGAGTCCCTGCGCTACACGGAGGCCGTCCAGCTTGCCGACGCGCTGGGATTTGAGATCGTCTGGCAAAGGCGGAAGTGAGGAGATCTTTTTATGACAGAGGCAGAGAAGAAATACCCTTACAAGGTCAGCAAAAAGAAGGTGTACATGACACCATCTGCTGCCGAGGCGCAGGGTCTTATTCGGGCTGACAAGCATCCAAAAAGCACCCGCTACGGCAGGCAGAATCCCATCTCCGAACGCTGGAACAGCGAGGAACAGCTTGCGGCATGGCGGGCGGCATGGGCAGATGTGTCCAATCGCTGTCTGGAACGTGCCGGGCGAGAGGAACGCATTGACCACCGTAGCAACGCCGCACGGGGACTGGATGAGATCCCTACCATCCACGAGGGCGTGGCAGCGCAGGCGTTGGAGCGCAAGGGAATTATCTCTGATCGCTGCGAACTGAACCGGCAGATCAGAGCCGACAATGCGCTGCTGCGGGAGTTGAAAGCTGAAATCAAGAAGTTTGCCGCATTAGTTGCCCGCACCGTCCCTGCCATAGCGGAAGGGCTGGAAAAGCTGCGCAGCCGTGTGCTGATCTTCTGCTATCAGCTCTCTCATATTTGCGGCGGCAAATCGTATATTCAAAAATTTCTTTCCGTATGGAAGCCGGAGCTGGAGCGTTACGCCGGTCTGGTGCAGCAGATCAAGGAAAAGAGTAAGGAGCGCAAAGCGCTGGTTGCTGAGAAAAAGGAATTGCCAATATACCATGTGAAACGCCACAAAACGCTGGCTGTCCACATTGCAGAGCTGACGGAAGATTTAGAGGAACTGCGATCCGAAAAGGCGCTTCTTTTGCAAAAATTTGAGTATGCGGAGGATGCAGGTGCAGAGACGTTCCGCAAGGATATTGCTACCATGGAGGCCGGTCTAAAAAAGTTAGAGGCACAGGAGCAAAAATACTCTGACGAGTTGGATAAGGTGCTGGCTGAGTACGCAGATCTGAAATCGCAAGCTGCGGACATTGACCCGGTGGAGCTGTACAAAGCACGGCAGGCCATCCGTCCTGTGCAGGAAAAGGCGGCAGAGCAGCAATTAGAGGACACCACGCAGGAGAAGCCATCTCTTATTATGCTGCTCAGCGCCAAGCAGGAAGAGTCTCATCTGCTTGGAGAGAATGCAGAAGAACGGCAGGCACGACAACTCATTATGCACAGGAATCAAGAGCGGTATCGAAATTCTCTCAGTAAACAAAAAAGAAGTGACCCTGAGCGGTAATCATGTAAAAGGCGGCGGCTCATACGAGTCGCCGTCTCTATACATGGGGCATGTCGTTGAGCGTTGTGCGGATCGTTCCACAGGAAGATTATTGCAGATATCATATGTCGTTCATGTTGTGTTAATTCCTGCTTTTTTCTTGTAATCAATCCATCCGTGCAATATGAAACAAAATGGGTATCAGAACGCAGCGTTTGGATGCTTCGTTCTGATGCCCTTTTACGATATAGTTTCTTTTACAGTGGCGACAACGATTACCGGAATTCCAGCGTCTCTTTCTGCAACACTGCACTCCTTTTGATTAGCAAGTTTTTTTCTCACACCTCTTGCAAAACTGAAAGAATCGCGGTATAATATGACCAAACAAACCAAAGCGGTCATATTTAAGGAGGCGCGAGCTTGGCTTTTACCGATTACGAGACCGAGCAGCTCCGCAAGGCATTGCTGAAGGAAACGAGGCATTGCGCTGTCACGCTGGGGATGAAGAAAACCTCCGTGGATCAGCTGACGAAGGCGGTCGGCATTGCGAAGGGCTCGTTCTATAAATTCTACGAATCCAAGGAAATGCTTTTCTTCGCGGTTTTGGAGAACGTTCACTCCGAGCTTTACGGAGTGGCTGACCATGCACTGAGCGAAGCAAACGGCTTGC